>Ga0214921_10012371_pt1 | contig 10213 bp, 11 predicted proteins | sample LL1505_MetaG_FD_177992 | JGI IMG/M metagenome (GOLD analysis project Ga0214921, IMG submission 177992) | Freshwater microbial communities from Lake Lanier, Atlanta, Georgia, United States - LL-1505 | ecosystem: Environmental > Aquatic > Freshwater > Lake | place: USA: Georgia | collected...
CGGAAGCGATCTTGAGATTACTGCCATCGATATCGGATTTGAGCCCCTCAAGCTGGGCCACCTTGGCGTGGGTGCTGAGGGCCGGATCACTATGCGTGGCTTTGACTTTACCCTTGAAATACGCGCGTTCCATGAACGCGTAGATATTGAAGGCAATATCCCCGACGATGTAGAGATAGCCACTCATGCGCAGGGTGGCCTGGCGCATTTTCTCAGCGAAATTCGCCTGATCACCTTGAATGGGCTGTGTGACGGCAGGAACGCCGATCCAGCCATTGCGGGAAAGCACCGCTTGCAGTTCCTCTTCGCTACCGAACTCGCGAAGCTCCAGCACCGGCTGGCCATCGAGCACATGAGGCACATACTGGATGCCGAGAGTGCTCAGTCCTGCTTTAATCTGTGCCAACTGGTTGCCGTCAGTGGCAGGACCAGCATGGATATAGGCGCGCAGGCCGCCATACGCGTTTTTCATGACGCGTAGCTCGTCGATCGGGTAGCCGGACTGGTAGCGGTAAAACGGCAAAGTTGGACGTGTTTCCTTTCATCGCGGCCTACCACCGCGCACGGGATGCACACGGCAGACAGGGTATTCCACGGTTTCAGAATAGCAGAGGAATGTGACGATTTCGTGTCGGAATCAGGCTGTTTTTCGCATTTTCTCCATTCAATTCCATGCATTTATCCAACCTACTGCAATGCAGCATGGAATAAACTTGGCATTCATGCGCCCCACGCTATGGTCGCCCGCTCTAACGCTATACTTGGGGGAACACATGGCGAATGCATCGCGCCGGAAAGTCATTATTTCCGGTATGTTGGGCAATGGGCTCGAATGGTATGACTACGCGCTTTATGGCCATATGTCGGTGGTATTCTCGAAACTGTTCTTCTCGTTCGGGCCGGATGCTGACCCAACGCAAAGCCTCATCCTCACCTACCTGACATTTGCCGTAGGTTTTATTTCACGCCCGCTGGGTGCAGTGTTGTTCGGGCGTATCGGCGATAAATTCGGACGCAAGCGCGCCCTCACCGCCAGCATGATCCTGATGGCGATTCCCACCGGTTGTATCGGGTTGCTGCCGACCTATGAAGCGATTGGCTTTGCGGCGCCGATTATGCTGCTGATTATCCGCATTGTGCAGGGGCTGTCGCTGGGTGGCGCATTCTCGGGCTCGATGTCGTATGTGGTAGAGCATGCCGACCCGAAAGCGCGCGCACGAACGGGTAGTGTGACGATGCTGTCGCTGGTGATCGGGTTCCTGATCGGTTCGCTGGTATCGACCGCCTTCTCAACTATTCTTAGCCCGGAATCGTTCATCAGCTGGGGCTGGCGCGTGCCGTTCTTCTTCGGCGTGCTGATCGGCGTGGTCGGGTTCTGGATCCGCAACCATGGCGATGAAAGCCCGGCTTACAAAGAAGCCAAGGAATCGGGCGGCCTGTCGGATAATCCGGTGAAGGAAGCCTTCGTGAAGCACCCAAAGAAAATGTTCCAGGGGTTTGCGTTCTACCTGTTCGTGACGGTGCCGTTCTACAGCATCGCTATCTACATGATCGGTTACACGCAAAAACATCTTGGCTTCAGCGCCAAGGATGCGCTGCAGATCAATTCGATGGCCATGGTAGCGATGTTCATTCCCATCTGGTTCTCGGCCAAGATGGCGGACAAATATGGACGACGTCCGGTACTGATGGCAGCGATCGTTGCGATGGCGCTGGTGCTGTACCCCGTCTTCCAACTCATGCAGGGTGGATCGTACTGGGAAGTGGCAGTAGCGCAGGCCTTGCTGGCATTCATTCTCGGTGCCTACCTCGCCCCGATCCCGGCGTTGCTCGTGGAGCTTTATCCCACGCGCATCCGCTATACCGGCATGTCGCTGGCGTATAATTTCTGCGCCATCGCGGGTGGGTTCACCCCCTCGATCGCCGAGATGCTGATTCGCGATACGGGGGATCCCATTTCCGCCATGTACTTGATGTTCGGGGCGGCGTTCGTCTCGTTTGTGGCCCTGTACATGTACAAGGATAATTACAAAGCGAAGCTGGCCTAGAGATACCGCCAGGTGCCGATGCGCGCCGCCTGGCCATGGATATGGCCGGATGCATCGGTGACGTTCCAGACGACGGTGTTGATGATCTCGAAGCGGCGGCCGGTGCTGGAGATGCGTGTGCCGTTATAGTTCATCGTCCACCCCTTCTCCATCGCCGTGCGCAGCAGTTCGTTTCGGTTGGACTGGATGTCATCCTCCGGCTCGGCGCTGAGGCGTGAGGGCATGCCGATGAACTGGTTCCATTCCGTTTCCCATAAATCGAGCGCGGCCTGGTTGCCGTAATGCAAAAGCGGATCGGTTTCGATGCCGTGCGAAAGCACCGCGAACGGCGCCATGAACAGGCCGTAGCCGATGTTGCGTCCGCTAACCAGATCCCAGCCCGTCCAGCGTTTGTAGCTGTCGGTGAGGAGCTGGCTGTAGGTGATAATATGCGGTAACTGGTACGGTTGCAGGCTCATGTCCCTATCATCGTCTATTTTCTTGCGTTAGCAAGCGCTGCCGATTATCAACACCGCCACCGTGGAGTGTCGGAGTGTAGCGCAGCCCGGTAGCGCACTAGTCTGGGGGACTAGGGGTCGCAGGTTCAAATCCTGTCACTCCGACCATTCATCGTAATGACGCCATTGGCTTTCTTTCGTAGCCTATGGCTTTGCCGCCACCCCAAAGTTCAGGCGGAGGGGCAAATAGCTTGCTACCCTCCATGCGCATTGCATGGGCGCGATCATTTTCCGGGCCGACCAGCGTGGGGCTATCGACATCGACAAACGCTACTTTAGCACCGCGATCCATGGCATAAGCTACTAAGCTATAATCCGCTGCCGCCGATAGCGAAGACGAAGCCATCGAGCCGATACTGAGTAATGCGTCGGGATAACGTTTGATGAGATGGTCTACCATTGCCACCCCATTTTTTAGCCCCCCTGTTTTCGCCAGCTTCATATTGATGCCGCGATACCCACAAATACCAAGAACCGATTCCAGAGAATCTTCCGTATGGCAGGATTCATCGGCGAGAATGGGGAGTTTTTTATCCAGCTTAGTTACCGGGTAGCGTAGTCGCGCAGGTGCATCCTCATGGTCGTATTTCTCGGGAAAGGGTTGCTCAAGGAATTGGATACCATTGGTGGCACCGAAATAGATGACATCGTTAGCATGGGCTATATCAGGCGTACCATCCATGGTGACGCAACCTTCGTTGAAATCAACAGAGAGTTTTACATCCGGAACGCCGTGAGCCTTCACTGCGCCGACGATACGGCGCAGGCGCGCAAGATTTTGGCCATCCTCGTTACTGCCCAATTTAATTTTTAAAATATGGGCCCCGTTGGCCAGTAATTTTCTGGTTTGGGTGGCCATCGCATCGGGTGTGTCGAGGCTAATCGTGTTGCCCGTAATTACATAAGCAGGCCAGCATTTGATAGCTAGCACATCGGCAATCGGTCTACCTCTTTTGGTACATTGTGCATCGATTAACGCACAATTAACGGCATTGGCTGCTGCAGCATGCAGTGAATCAGGAAATTTCCCTGCCTCGATCGATTGTCGGCACTGCTCGATATCGTGGATCACTGAATCGGGTGTTTCATTATAACGTGCATAGGCTCGGGCTTCACCCTTGCCCAGCACCACACCGGTTTTTGGATCATGCAATGTCACAAGCACCACTTCCACATGATCCCGTGAATCGCGTGCGATCGTGAAGGCTTGCGCCAACTTGATCGTCTCCTTCTCCACTTTTAACGTGTAAAGCGGCGCGATGCGACGACGGCTTGTCATGGTCGAAGGTTAGGCGACGCGGACGAGTTTACCCGCCAGTTCATCACGCATGGCGGCGAGTTCGGTGCGGAGGTCGACGAGCGCTTGTTTATCAAACGGCGAGGCTTGCTGTGCAGCGAGCGCCTGTTGCGTGACGAACGGTTCCGATTCCGGCTCGGCGAGGATGTCGGCGATCTCGGACAGGATGTCGATCTCACCGGCGGCAAAGCTTTCAGCGTTGTCGTTACCGTGCGCGGGCGGGAAGCTTGGCGTGGCCCAGCGATCGATCGGCGCGGCGTCTTTTCCACGCGAGGCGGCGAAGTCGGCGATGGCTTTTTGCGCGCCTTTGATGGTGTAGCCCTGGGCGTAGAGCAGATGCTTAATCTGCTGCAAAATTTCCAGATCCTGCGGTCGGTAGAACCTGCGGCCGCCATTGCGTTTCAGCGGCTTGATCTGCGTGAATTTGGTTTCCCAGAAACGCAGCACGTGCTGCGGGATATCGAGTAGTTCCGACGCTTCGCTGATGGTGCGCAGGGCGTTGGGGGATTTCTCTTTCGCATTGGTGGTATCGGTCGCGAAGAGCGACAGTTCGTTGCTTGCCATGGTAAACCCTTTGGGTTGTTTTTTGTTTTTAGATTTGTAGTCATGTCATGCTGAACTCGATTCAGCATCCATCCTTTTAGAGAAGAAGATGGATTCCGAATCAAGTTCGGAATGACAGTTATTCTTTATTTTTTTTAAAGTGGCATTCCTGGGTTCACCGACGCTTTCAGAATGTTCGACGCGTTGAAGGAAAGCACGGTGCGCGGGGTGATCGGCACTTCGACACCAGTTTTCGGGTTGCGGCCGATGCGTTCTTTTTTACGGCGTAGCTTGAAGGTGCCGAACGACGACAGTTTCACAGAATGGCCTTCGCCGAGCGCGGCGGCCACTTCTTCCAGCACGGCATCGACCAGCTGGGTGGATTCGGAAAGCGACAGGCCAATTTCGCGATAGACGGCGTTGGAAAGATCGGCGCGGGTTAAGGTGGTCGTGCTCATAAAGCCTCCAAACTCAGTTTGTTACCACGAAACTACGCAACAGCCCCAGGTAAGTCCAGCGCCAAGTGCGGGCATGGCGATAATATTTCGCTTGCCTAATTTGTTCTCCTTGACAGCCTGGTCGAGTGCCAGGGGGATGGAAGCCGCCGAGGTATTGGCGTGGCAGTCGACGGTGACAATGAATTTATCCTCCGGCACGCGCAGCTGGCGGGCAATCATTCGGATCATGCGGGCGTTGGCCTGGTGGGCGACGACGAAATGCACATCGGCCAAAGTGAGTTTGGCTTTTTCGAGCGCCTGCAGGGTAGCGGCGCCCATTTTTTCGACGCCGTGGCGGAACACTTCCTGCCCTTCCATGTGGAGGACGCCGGCGGTCTTGGTGCTGGCGGTGCCGCCATCGGTGCAGAGCAGCGGGCCGAATTCGCCGGCCGCATCGAGCACGAGGGATTTGATGCCACGGTCGGTGTTCTCCTGCGCTTCGAGGATAACGGCCCCTGCCCCATCGCCGAACAGGATGCAGGTGGAGCGGTCGTTCCAATCGACAATTTTTGACATGGATTCGGCACCGATGACGATGATGCGTTTTGCAACACCCGTTTGAATCCATCCGTGCGCGACAGATAGCGCGGAGACGAAGCCGGTGCAGGCCGCGCCGACATCGAGCGCGGCGCCTTTATTGCCGAGGGCCGCCTGCACTTTCGTGGCGACGGAGGGCATAGTGGTATCGGGTGTGGAAGTGCCAACGACAATGCCATCGACATCGGCAGCGGTGAGGCTAGCATTCGCCAGTGCGGCTTTCGCGGCATTGATGGCGAGGTGCGACGTGAATTCACCCTCGGCAGCGATATGGCGGGTGATAATGCCTGTGCGTTCCCGGATCCATGCGTCGTTGGTATCGACGGTTTTGGCGAGTTCGTCGTTGGTGACCTGACGCGCAGGTAAATAACTGCCCGTGGCAATGATGACAGACGAAAGAGTCATTGCGCAACTACCGCAACGGCTGGAAGCGGCTCACCGACATCGGCCAGCTCTTCCATGATCTTTTCATTCACGTTGTTCTCGACCAGTCGAATGGCGACCTTGATGGCATTGGCAAAGCTCTTTGCATCGGCACTGCCGTGTGATTTCACGGCGATTCCATTAAGGCCAAGCAGGATTGCGCCATTGAGTTTGCGCGGATCGTAGCGGCGCAGCGCCATGCGGATGGCCGGTCGGGCAAGCAGGTAGCCAATCTTGGCGGTGAATGAGTTCTGGATGGCATGCTTCAATGTTTCATAGATAAGGCGCGAAGCACCTTCGGCGGTTTTGAGGGCGATGTTACCGGTGAACCCATCGGTGACAACCACATCGGTGGTACCCTCGAGGATGTCGTTGCCTTCGACGAACCCATGGTAGTTAACGGGAATGCTTCCGGAGCGCAGGATGCGATGGGCGTCCTTCACTTCTTCGTGGCCCTTCTGGTCTTCGGAACCCACGTTCAGCAACCCGATCTTCGGATCGTCGAGCCCCAGCATGGCACGGGCATAGGCATCACCCATGATGGCGAACTGCACGAGATAGTCGGCGGTGCAATCGATGTTGGCACCCATATCGAGCAGTACGACATGTTTGTGGCGCGACGGCACGGTGGCGGTGATGGCAGGCCGGTGAATACCAGGCAGCGTTTTGAGGACGAATTTCGCGGTGGCCATCAATGCGCCGGTATTGCCGGCGGAAACCATGGCGGCCGCTTTTTTCTGTGCCACCGCATTGATGGCGTGGCGCATGCTGGATTCGCGGCCGGAGCGCAGCGCAATAGAAGGCTTCTCATCCATCGCAATAACAGTATCGCTATGGATGATCTGCGAGCAGGCCGCAAGCTGGCGATTTCGGGCGATCAGCGGGCCTATCACCGATTCGCGGCCATAGAATATGAACCGCGCATCGGGATATTCCTTCAGCACGAGGCGCGCACCCTGAATAACGGATTCGGGGGCTTTATCGCCACCCATCGAATCCAGTGCTATCGGTAAAGAAAGCGCCATTCGGCACCCCGCGCGTTGAAGGTTAGCGCTTCACTTTCTTGGTCGCCGTCGTCACTTTGCGGCCGTTATACTGGCCGTCTTTGCTGACGTGGTGCGGGCGCTTGAGTTCGCCGGTAGTTTTATCTTCCACGATGGTGGTGCCTTCGAGCGCGAGGTGCGATTGACGCATGCCACGACGCGAGGGGGAAGTTTTCCGCTTAGGAACAGCCATGATCGATATCCTTAGAAATTAAATAGTTAGCCCAGCCAGCCGGGCCGAGAAGCGCGCACTATAGCGACGGTTTTTGCGGGTGCAAGCGGTTTTACCAGGCTTTGCCGAACGCCACAGCCCGGTCCTGGATATTGTTCCCCAGATAATAGGAGGGGAATAACTCGCGCGCCGAGGCATGGGTCGTTATTTTTTCGATGCGCCTATCGTCGGCTATCTCCCCGCTATTGAAGGGAATGAAATGGAACTGAACCTGGTCGGTACTGCGGGTGCGGCGCTTGATGATACGCTCTGCGCCCTCTTTGCTGGAAGTATGCATGATGCCCTTGGCAATGTCCTTGGGATTCATTTCCATGGCCCAGACTTCGCGCACGCCCTGAGTACCCAGCTTATTGGCAGCTTCCATAATCGTCGATACTTCGCCACAGGGATAAGCGTTGTCGATATCGCTCTGGGATTCAACTGAGGTGCGGAACGTGCCATCATCCAATCGAACGACAACACAGCGGATGGTGTAGATTTTATTCTCAACCGCCTCTCGGATGTCATCTTTACTCGCATCTTTTAGTCCAAATCCACGCAGGCGATCACCGAAGGTACGCTGAATCTCGCCGACCATGAAATGGTTCAGCTCGCTCATGTCGACGCCGCTATCGCCACGCGCAGTTAGATCGAGGGCGGCTACGCTCTGACGTTGGGTAAGCGCATTCTCGGCAGTTTTTAGCATATGCCTCAAGGCCTGTTCGGTTTCCGCCACGATGCTGGAAGGCAAGGCCTTGATCGCCATACCAATGGTCAGTGGATTGAGTAGGAGTTTCACCAGGTCGCCCATGTTATGTACTTTGGGTGCTTCAGTATCGTCCTGAATGTTCTTTATCATGGCATCGGTAAGTTCCTTGGCGCGCTCTTCGGGTAACTTGCCGCTGCGTAACAATAATTGGCGAAAGCCTGCTTTCTGAGTTTCTGCTGCCTGAGGCGCCAAGTTGATGACCCGCTTGGCGTTCAGTTGCTCGATATTGGTTTTCCACACTTTGCCGATCAGTTCCGGAGACGAAACATTCTCGGCATGAGCGATGGTCAAGGTATCATCTGTCGGGCTCATGGGGAGCACGTAGATCGGCGCATCTGGGCTGCTCATCACGCGAGTGAGCATATCGGTACAGTTGCCGCAAGGGCAGATGTTTGGTGCATCCGGCTTCGCGTCTTTGCCGCCGAGCATGTAGAGTTCGGTGAGTTTCGGTTCGTGCGGGGTGATTTTCGTTGGGTCTTTTTTCAGCTGATCGTAGACGTCGTTCTGCGTTAGACTGGTTACCATGTTCAGTTCGGCGCATTGGCGGAAATAGGGTGACGAGAGACGCTCGGTGTTGGTGGCAATGTAGATGTCGCCATCTTCGGTGACGCCCAGCGCGGCGATTTTCATGTCGCCGTCCCCCATCGAGCGCTCGCGGTATTTGCGTAGGATGGCGTTGAAGATCTGCAGTTTTTCTGATTGCTCAAGGATGCGCCAATCCTGGTCCTTGGGCTCAACGCGAATATAATTGCGGCGCAGAATGAAGTCGAAATCCTTACCACGCCGGGTGCCTTTCAGCTCCAAATGCAGTTCACCTTCTTCACTATCTTTTCGCTCGGTAATCGTTGCCATGGGAGCAGATTAGCAGGTATGGAGCACATGCGCAGCAACGCCGAAAAATCTTCATGGAACCGTAACAGTTTCAAGCATGGTTATATGCTAATTTGATGCATCTTTTTGATGAACTGAAAGGCACGATATGTCCAAGGGGAGCGCAGGCGGTACTATTGGCGATAAAGTTCTAACGAACAGCGCGGCCCTATTGCTGGGTGGAGCAGCCAATACAGTGCAGGAAGAAACCACGATGACCAATCTGGGCGGCATGATTGCCAACGCGCAGGAACAGTATATGCTCAGCAAGACGCTCTTTCCGGATGAGCCCGCAGATCGGGAGAAATTGGATGGTTACTTAGCCAGAGCGAAGGATAACGGAACCCTACATTTACCGAGCACCGTAATCAGTTGCGCCATGTATGCTGGCGCTCACTCCGCCCTTTCCTATGTGAAAGCGCATCACCCTGATAAGCTGGAGACACCTGAAGGCCGCAGCCTGCAGGGCCATGTAGCGGAACTCCAAGCTCAAACACCGGTGAGCGACCACGAAAGATATTATGGCCAACGCCGTTAAGTGGCTTGCTATTCCTCGCCTAGGCCCTTATGCACTCATTCCATGAGCGAAACGACAGATATTCAGGAAGCCCTTGGGCTGTGGCAGCGGGTGGTGAGCCGTTCGCTGCGGGAATTGCCGTATGATCTGTCGCAGCGGCAGATTGCGGTGCTGCTGACGGTGTATATGGCGCCGCCGCCGCATACGATTCGGTCGCTTGCGGAGCAGCTCGATATTTCCAAGCCTGCGGTATGCCGCGCCATTGATGCGCTCTCGGCTCTCGACCTGATCCGCCGCAAGAAGGATGAGGCGGATCGGCGCAATGTGTTCCTGCAACGCACGATCAACGGATCGGTATTCCTGCGCGATTTCGCGGATATCATCGTGCAGGCGACCAGGGCGCCTGTTGCGGAGGAAACACTTCCGACCACTGTTCTGTAATTATTCACAGCCAGTGACCATGAAAGCCACCTTTCGAGTTGCCTCGGCAATTTTTTCCTATATTAATAAAAATGTGCTTGCCATACTGTATAAAAATTGCTATGTTTACATGGTAGGCAACTCTTGCCTTCACACTATAATAATCCTATAAAAACAGAAAATTAGGGGAATTGCATGGACGGATTGCGGACGAAAAGACTGACTTCTAACCGCAGCCCCATACCTCTCCCCCCGGCACCCTACGTAAATGTTTCGTCACGTCACGTAATCACTCTTTAGGAGCGGTGCCTTTATGAACACGATGGTACAATCCCTTAAAGACCTCAACCAAGTCAAACTCGCGGCGATGATCGGCACCGCCGTCGTCATGATTGGCTTTTTCGCCTATATTTCGCTGCGCGTCACCGCGCCGAACATGGCCCCTATCTTTACCGCCGTGGGTCTGGAAGATGGCGCGAAGATCACCGCTGAGCTGGATACAATGGGCGTGCCCTATGAAATCCGCGCCAACGGCACTCAG
>Ga0214921_10012372_pt1 | contig 10212 bp, 4 predicted proteins | sample LL1505_MetaG_FD_177992 | JGI IMG/M metagenome (GOLD analysis project Ga0214921, IMG submission 177992) | Freshwater microbial communities from Lake Lanier, Atlanta, Georgia, United States - LL-1505 | ecosystem: Environmental > Aquatic > Freshwater > Lake | place: USA: Georgia | collected 2015-05-28
CAGTAGTGCAAACCGCAATAGACGAACATGGAAAAAGCAAAATATCTACCATACCAGATTGGGTACAATACAGTTGCTTTTTAGCAATTGCACTAGGAACACTTTCTGGAGGTTGGCGGATTATTAAAACTATGGGTTCACGCATCACTAAAGTAACTCCATTGGAGGGCGTTGCCGCAGAGTCAGCAGGTGCAATAACACTTTATATGACTCAAGCTTTTGGTATTCCAGTGTCAACTACGCACACTATTACAGGAGCAATAATTGGTGTTGGATTATCTAAACGAGTTTCGGCTGTGCGTTGGGGAGTAACCGTAAACCTTATTTGGGCTTGGGTACTAACAATTCCTATCTCAGGTTTGTTAGCTGCATTTTGCTATTGGCTAACCACTTTTATTTCATAAAGCTAAATGTTGTTGGATTATATTTGGTTGTAATTCAGGTGTTATTTATCACATTTACATTTTAATTTTTCGATGAAAGCAACAATTCAACATCAAAATAAAAATTATGTGGTTGACTTCTCTAAGCCATTAGATATTTCAATGCCATTAAGTAGTAATGAAAACGCTACACGTGCTTGGTATCAAAATCCTTTGACTATTGAACCAGTTGTGATGGGCGAATGGGTTGGTAGCGTAAAAAAAGGATCAAGTGTAAACTTCAACAATATATTTTTCAATCCGCATGCACATGGCACCCACACCGAATGTGTAGGACATATCAGTTTGGAAAACGAAAGCATTAACCAACAGCTAAAACAATTTATGTTTTTTGCCGAAGTCGTAACCATAGCACCTTCAATAGTGGGCGATGATAAAGTGATTTTGAAAGAATCATTAGTTAAAAAATTTAATAATGAAAATAAGGTTGAAGCATTGATAATTAGAACAGAACCTAATACTGATGGTAAGCTAAATCATAATTATTCAAATACAAATCCATCATACATAAACGTGGAAGCCATAGAGTATTTGAACTCTTTAAACATACAACACTTGCTACTAGATTTACCAAGTGTTGACCGCGAACAAGATGGCGGCGAACTGGCAGCACACAAAGCGTTTTGGCAATATCCGCACAACACACAACTTCAGAAAACAATAACCGAAATGATTTTTGTAAACAACAGCATTGCTGATGGTATGTATTTGCTAAATATTCAAATTGCACCATTTGAGAATGATGCATCGCCAAGCAAACCAATACTATATGCGTTGTATGAAAAGCTGTAGGTTTAGTAATGACAAATACAATTTACTTTTATAAAATAGTTACTTTTATTCTTGTCAACTTGCCTGCCTTACTTATTTTTTAAAAGAAGAATCTCAAACTTTAATCCAATAAAAAGTTTACTTGATTATAAACTTAGACTCGTACAAATCAATCCAATTTTGTACTGATATTTTCGAAACCAATTCAGCTATCAATTCAAAAGGTATTTGTTCAGGTTTTTTGAACCTGATGCAGCTTTTACCCATATCTAATTTGACATTAGTGTGTTTTGGAAATTCATTAACAAACCAATTTAAAAGTTTCTCATCGGCATAAATACCCATGTGATAAAGCGCAATAAAGTTTTTTTGCGATGCCAAGTTTATAAATGGTAAAGGTAGTTTGGTATCGCAGTGGTAACCGTTTGGATAAATGCTTTTCGGCACAACATAACCAACCATTCCATAACTCATTTCATTTGTAAAACCCTTGGGTAGGTTTTCTAAAATTAGTTTGTGAAGCTTCTCAAAAGCGTCCTTTCTTTCAATTGGTAATTGATTGATATATTCTGTAATTGTTGCAGCTTTACTTTGCATGATGATAGATACTTATTTGCTGTTTGCTCCATTCATTTGATAGTCCAATGTTTTACTATCGCTAATGCGTTTATTTATATGATCAATGTAACTATGCGCTTTATGAAACGAAAATTGCGTTGCAGAACGTTGTGCATATTCCAAAGCTAGCTGTAAGTTACCATCACGTTCACATGCAACAGCCATATTATAGCATGCTTTACCGGCAATTTCCTTGTCGGGATTAATTGACATTTCTTTTTTCCAAATGGCAACAGCCTCATTCCAATTATTTTTCTTGGTATATTTGGCAGCTAATTTTAAGTTGTCGCTACCTTTTTTATAATATATACGGTCGACGGTTATCCAATAAGGCGAAATACGCTGTCCGTAAATAGTGCCATTGGCAAACCCACATTGGTTTATTGCATTTCGCTTGTATGGCAAACCTGATTGTGCTATGGCTGGGGTTGCTCCTTTAGCATTGAATTGTTTATTGTTACTGGCGGTGTAACTATCCACAATATTTTTTGTAGAATCGTCATACATTCTCCAGCGTGTTGTCACTTGCAGGTTTGCTGTAGCTATATTGTTAAGTACTTTTTGCGTTGTACCATCTTTAAGTTTAATTATTTCCTCTACTAAACTCATATTTATTTTGGAGTTAGAGTCGAAGTTTTCCATGCTTACCAAACCATCCAAATTATGGCGTTGGCAAATATCATGAACTAATGAATAGTCCATCGGAGAATCGAAGTTTGCTGTATTGCCATTGAGAGTTACAGCAGGTAAACTAACAATGTACCTGCCACTGCGTTCAAGTTCTACTTTAACAGCATTCATTGCTTGTTCGGCACCTTCACGGTCGGCTCCAATACTTTCACCAGATAATACACCCTCGAGGATATTTAGCCATTTATCGTCTTTGGATGCAAGGCTACGGTTTATGATTCCAATTTTTTGGATGTGTGGTGGAATTGTAACATCGGCTGGTTGCATTACTTTTATATAAGCATGCGGGGTACAAGCATAAAATAGGGTTATAATAAAAAGTATAGAAAAAATATTCTTCATCATTTAATAATTTTTAAAAACCTAAATAATTATTGTGCCAAAGTATTAAAAATCTTTTGGTGTTTTGAACAACTTTCAGCAATGCTCAACTTCAGACCTAGGCACTAAACGGGGTGAGCTAAAACCATTTTACAGAAAGGCAAGTTATCATATTTTTCTCTAAAATGCAGCGTTCAATAATTCAGTTAAAAGAAGGCAATAAAAAAAATAGTTTGTGGTATAAACCACAAACTATTTAAATAAGTTGAAGTTTTAAACTACTACTTGCTTATCACAAATTTCGATGTGTTTGTTTTGTTGCCTTGCCTAAATGTTACAAAATAAACGCCGTTATTAAACTGATTGAAATATAAAGTTTTTGAACCATCCACACCGCTTAATGTCCAAGTTTCTCTGTGTACTATTTTACCTAACAAGTCAGTAACTTCTATACCAACATTTTCATTAGAAAATGACTTATAATTTACATTGATGATGCCATTACTTGGATTTGGAAAAAGTTTAAACTCATTGATTTCAGTAATGTTTTTAATATCTTCTAAAATTGTTTTGTTAGAGCCAGTATTTGATTGAGAGTGACGAATGGCCGCTCTATCAGAATAGCTTTTTGTTGGATTACAATCGTATCCCTCAGGTAATTGCATATCAATTCTATAATAGAATGTCTCGGCTGGATTTGTTAATACATCTGTATAAAAATTAAATTGGCCATTTGATGCTGCTATTGATGTAAGTGTATGTAAACTATCAGGCGACGGTCCACGCATAATATCATATGTTAAAATAGGAATACCCTCATAATTATTCCAAAGCAGGTTTACTTGATTACCTATGCCAACACTGGTTTGCAACAAAATAGTTTTGTGGTAAGAGCTTGGCAAAGTGGTGCTTGCGCAATTATCTTGTATTGCTAATTTATATTTGTATGCTTTTACATTTGTATTTACAGATGCATTTAAATCGGTAAAACTACTATAACTAGTATCAGGAACATTATTTGCAATTGTATCATAAATATCTGCAACGTTAGATTCTCTCATTAAAATATAAAAATCAATTGGGCCCAAATCCGCTGGCTTAGTCCACTGTATAACTGGTTTTTGAGTTACGGAGTCAACCGTAATAGCACACATATTTGGTGGTGCCAAAAATGATGAATTAATTGCTTGTTGAGCTGATGATGATGAACAACCGTTGGCATCAAATGCTGATACAGAATAATATCCTGTTTCCAAAACTGAAATTGATTGCGTTGTGAAAGGCAGTAAAGCGCCATTTTTTTTCCATTGGTAATTTTGAAAACCTGCATTAGCCTGCAATGTAGTTGAACCACCTCCGCAGAAAACGATATTACCAACTATAGTAATACTTGGATTAGCTGGGCTTGAATTGAAAGTGACTAGAACAGCTGCTGATGATTGTGGACATCCGTTAACATAAATTGTTACTGTATATGAACCACTTTGTGTAGCTGTATAAGTAGCATTAGGTGCTCCACTTATAGGAAAACCATTTAAGTTCCATTGGTATTGTGCACCTGCAATAGTATTACAAGTTAGCACAATGTAATCGCCACTACAACCAACAATAGGACTTGTTTCATTAATGATTGCAACATGTGAACATGCATTTGAAGTTATTACTGCACTTTGTACAGAGTAAGTATCAACACAACCAGTTGCATTATTAGTAGCAGTTAACGTAACATTAAAAGTGCCATTTGTTAAATATTGATGTACAACTGTTAAACTGTTTGAGTTAAGTGTTGAACCATCTCCAAAATCCCATGCAAATGAATACAAATAAGGATTAGGTGTATTATTTGAAAACGCAACGTTAAAAGGCGGTGCAGTAAACGTGGTTTGATTTGTGAAAAATACATTGAACTGAGCAGGAGTAACATTTACATTTACAGTGTCGGTTGCAACACAGCCATTAACAGATGTTGTTACTATATAATCAGTATTATTTGTAGCAGCACACGTAGGATTGGCAAGTGACGAATTACTCAAACCAATTGTGGGACTCCAAGAATATGAAATATTTGAAACACCAGTGTAATTAGTTGAAGCAGTTAATGAAGTAGGTAAGCCACAATTTGTGTTTACGTTGGCACCTGCATCTGCAGTTAAATTGTAAACAGCTATTGCATTAGTTGTTGATGCCGAACAAGAGGTGGTAGTTGATGGAATTGTATATGTAATATTACTAATTCCAAGGCCAGCAATACCCGGATAGAAAACACCATTTATTACACCACTTCCCGAAAAAGTTCCATTTGTTGGTGCACCTATTAAAACAATACTATCGGTACCTAAACAAATATTTTGAGGAATTGTAAAGTTAACGATACTGTTTCCTAATACTTGAATATTTCCAATTTGGGAAGCAGGACATGATTGCACATCAACATAATTACAAGTAATAGAATGATTACCTATACCTGCGGCTAGAGTATTAAAACTATTTCCTGAAACACCAATGCCACTAAACGTAGTGATGCCAGTACCACTTCCTCCGGTTATAGTAAACAATGGCAATAAATCAACCACAGTAGCATTTGAACAAACTGGTGCAATAGGATTAAAAGTAATTGTAGCTTTTGGGCTTACAACAATATTTTTTGAGGTATTAAACACACATCCGTATTGGTTTTGAATTGAGTAGGTAACCAAATTACCACCAACTGTATTAGGTGTAAAATACCCACCGCTTACGTTTGATGTTCCAAAACTACCACCAGCTGGAATACCTGATAGCAATATTGGATTATTGCTCTGGCAAATGGTATCGTTGGCAATAATTTGCATGTTTGCCGGCGCATTAGAAACAGCTAAATTAAAAATTTGCGATGTAGCACTACATCCGTTATTATTCGCAACCACAGTATAAACACCGGTAGTGGAAGCATCGTAACTATTTATATTACTTGCAACTTGCACTGCTCCATTAAACCAATTATAAGTATAGGCAGCATTAGAATTGCCAATAATTAAATTACTCAAAGCACCTGAACAAATTACACTGTTACCTGAAATTTGTGGAGTATTTGGTGTTTGTATTACATTTACAATAACCGTATCAGAATTTACACAACCATTTGCAGCAATAGAGTAGATAACTGTATCCAAACCAATTGGAGCAAGGCTTGGATAAAAGTTATTGCCAATGGCACCACTTGCACCACTATAAACACCATTTGCAGGATACTTTGTAATAAGCAAAGAGGGAATATTGCTACAAGCATTTGTGCTAGAAATGCCAATGCTAACATTTTGGTTAATTGTTAAATCAACATCATTAATAGATGAGGTTACAGGATTAGTTGATGATACCTTTATGCGATAAAACGCGCTTTGAGTTGGCACATTTGGAACTATGGCTGTAAAAGCACTACCAGCATTACCAACAACAATAAGTGGTGTTGTTCCAGTAACAAAACCACCAGAAGCGTTAGATAATACTGCAGTAAAAATATTACCAACACCAAAAGAACCTGATGTATAAGTTGTAGCACTAATGTTACTGCCTGTACAAAAAGCAACTCCATTAATAACTTTTACAGAATCAATACTCTGTGCTAAGGACAACCCGTAGGATGTTAATAATATCAATGTTGTTCTAATTATATTTTTCATACCCATTATATTTATTTCTTAATTTTATTTTTTAATATTTGACTTATTACCTATTTAAAACAATTCGCTTACTAATGTTTGAGTTATTACATGAAATTTTGAGTTCATAAACACCCTGAGCCAAATTACTTAAATCAATTGGCACTATAGTCTTACCAGCCACATTGCCCGCGTTTACAGTTCTAACTACTTGACCTAAATTATCTACTATAGAGAGTGATAAGTTGCCTCTTTCGAACAATGAGATATCAACCGTAATTTTTCCTTGGCTTGGGTTTGGATATACCTCAGCAAAAATGCTATTCCCTAATTCAGTAACACTTTCTTGGAAGTACTTATTTGAACCTGTGTTCGATTGGCTATGTCTGATTTGTGCCATACTTTTACCAACCGTTTCAGGGTCGCAATTGTAAGCAGTATCAAATACCATTTCAATTTTATAGTACCAATCACCAGGTGCACTTAAGTCAGAGTATTGATTTAACTCACCACCCGATGGAGCTATTGAATCAATTGCGGTAAAGTTAGTTGTTGCGGTATCAGCACTACGATAAATAATATAGCTTGAAACTGGGTATCCTTCATAGCTGTTCCAAACTAATTGTTTAGAGAAACCTCCAAAACCTTCGCTTACCGATAAATGCATTGTTCTATGAATTTGTCCTGGTTGAGTATAGTTACCACAACTATCGCGTAATGATAATGCATATCTGTTTGGGTATAAACTTGGGTTAGGTTCTAACGTTTGAGAACCAAAGATAATTGACGCGTTATCAATAACTTTACTCAAGGCATTAAATGGCAAACGTGCAATTGGTATTAGTTGGTTCAAAACATTTGTTTCGCGATAAACGATAAAAGAATCAATCAATGTTGTTTGAGGTTTTTGCCAAGCAATAACGTTATTTCCATTATTATCTACACTAACAGCACACAACGAAGGCGGAACCAAAGATGAACCATTTAAAACAAATACACCTGGAATACTTACACATCCTAAGCTATTGTAGCCAACAACAGAATAAGTTCCGGTGCCCGTTGCCGTAATATTTTGAGATGTTAATCCATTGTTCCATAAATAACTTACATATCCGGCACTTGCTTGTAACAAAACACCACCAGCACCACAGAAGTTTAATGCACCCGACGAGACAATTAAAGGTTGAGGCGGTGCAAGCTGAATGTTAACACTAACAAAATTAGACGTTACAGGACAATTGTTTTGATAAATCGTAACCGTGTAATATCCAGCCGAAGTAACATTTAAAGTATTGTTAGTTGCACCAGTTATTGGCAAACCATTAAAGTTCCATTGGTAAGCAAAATTGTTACCTTGATTTGCAGTTAATATTAACGAACTATTTTGACAAAATGATTGAGATGCTGCACCACTAATACTTGCAGTTTGAGTACATAAAACAGCACCTGAAGTGAAAATATAATTTGGCTTAATTATACTATCTACACAACCAGTGTAAATATTAGTAGCATACAACTTAACAGTATGAAATCCATTATATGCATAGGTATGAATATATGGAGGCAATCCGTTAAAGGTAGTCGTATCACCAAAATCCCAAACAAATGTATAATCCTGAGGATTGGGTGTTAGGTTTTGAAACACAGTATTGAATGGAGGCAAATTAAAAGTTTGTTGATTTGCACTAAAGTCAAGATTAAAATTAATGCCATTGATATTTATATCAACAGTATCAGTGGCAACACAAGCTCCATCGGTTACAGTTACAATATAACTTGTACTGCTACCGATTACAGATATTGGATTTGAAATATTTGGATTGCTCAATCCAGTAGTGGGACTCCAAGAGTAATTTAAGTTGGCAAATCCTTGGTAATTATTTAATGCCTGCAGTTGAACTGGCACAGCACATGTAACTGTCTGGTTTGTTCCAGCATTTACATCGAATTGATAAATGTTTAAAGAAGTAGTTATACTATCAGTACATCCATATGAGTTTGTGTACATGTAACCAACAGTATGCTGTCCTGTTGTTATACCATTTGAAATAAAGGAATTTCCTATAATACCGGCGCCATAGAATGTACCGTTAGATGGACTTACTAAACTAGTTAAATCTATTGCAGGTGAGCCAGCGCAAATATTACCCAATGATGTAAATGCCAGTTGTGGTAAACTAGCAATTTGAAGTGTTTGTGAAGCAGTTCCAATACATTGATTTGCATCCGTAAAAGAATAAGTTACGGTGTAAATACCTGTTCCAATTAATGCCGAATTAACAACTCCATTTACTAATGGAACATTGTTTAATGAATAATTACCACCTACAGGAGAACCACTCAAATTAATAGGCGCCGAACCGATACAAATTGTATCTATGGCTGCTAAGCTAACGTTTGGTAATCCATTAACAACCAAATTGCTGCTTGCTGAATCAGCACAACCTTCGGCAGTAATATAATGGTAGAATAACGGAAAACTACCCACAACGTTTTTGTGAACAGAACCTGAAACGTTTGTACCATTATAAGTGTAATACCCTCCTGCTGGTGTTCCTCCTTGCAATATTACATTGGTTGCATCAGTATAATCAACACAAACTGGCTGCATGCTTGCAAATGTTACTGCTGGAATAGGATTTACATTGATGATACGGGTTGCTGTTGAAACACAACTTCCATTTAAATATGAATATGTGATAATATTTGCACCTACTTGAGCAATTGAAGCATTAAATGAGCCTGCTACAACTCCTGCTCCACTATATGTTCCACCTGGAGTACTTTCACCATTCAAAACGAAAGCTGCTTGGTTTTGACAAACAGATATTTCCGGTTGAGAAAAAGTTATTATAACTGGAGCTGAAACATTTATAAAAGTAGTTGCAGAATCAATACAACCAAATTGAGAAGCAGCAATATAAGTTACGTTGTAATTACCCGCGATATTAATTAACGAAGGATAAAATTGATTATTGAATATTGGTAAGTTGTCGTTGACAAAATACCCAACTCCATTTGTACTCAAATTCAACGAAATTGCTGGTGAACCCAAACAAGCTACAGTTGTAGTTGGACTTAAAGACACATTTGGCAAAGGATTTATAGTTGTATTAACATTTGAAGTTGCTATGCAACCGTTTAAAGCTGTACCAACTACAGAATAATTATTAGCATTTGTTGCGTAAATTGAACTTCCGCTTGTTATGCCATTCCAAACATAAGTATTAGCTCCAATTGCGGTAAGATTTGTTGAATCGCCAAAACAGAATGAAGTAGAACCGAGAATTGAAACTGTTGGATTAGCTTTAATTATCAAGTTCAATGTAACTACTGAATCGCAACCGTTTGCTGCTCCGTTAGGATAAGTGAAGGTAGCTGTGTTGTTGCTTGCATTATAATTGTTTCCATCAATCCAAGTATAAGAACCGCAATGTGTTTGGTTGTCGGTTGATGATACAGCATTATTGATTGTCAAATTCAAGGTAACTATTGAATCACAACCATTAGCTGCTCCATTAGGATAAGTGAAGCTAGCGCTGTTGTTGCTTGCGGTGTAATTATTTCCATCAATCCAAGTATAAGAACCGCAGTGGGTTTGGTTATCAGTTGATGATACAAAATTGTTGATTGTCAAGTTCAAGGTAACAACTGAATCGCAACCATTTGCTGCTCCGTTAGGATAAGTGAAGGTAGCTGTGTTGTTGCTTGTTGTATAATTGTTTCCATCA
>Ga0214921_10012373_pt1 | contig 10211 bp, 6 predicted proteins | sample LL1505_MetaG_FD_177992 | JGI IMG/M metagenome (GOLD analysis project Ga0214921, IMG submission 177992) | Freshwater microbial communities from Lake Lanier, Atlanta, Georgia, United States - LL-1505 | ecosystem: Environmental > Aquatic > Freshwater > Lake | place: USA: Georgia | collected 2015-05-28
TCGTAGCCCCTCCTTCCTCACTCAGCTACTTCACCAACCCAGCGACTTACACCATGGGGGTGGCGATCACGATTAACACACCAACCAGTAGCGGTGGGGCAGTGACTTCGTATGTGGTTTCACCAGCTTTGCCGGCAGGACTGACTCTCAACCCATCCACCGGTGTTATCAGCGGGGCGCCCACGGTCGCGAGTTCGACCGCCAGTTACACCGTCACGGCGACGAACAGCGGTGGCTCCACGACCGCTTCCTTGAGCATAGCGGTGGTTTCGGCCTATACCGCATGGGCGACCCAGTACAACCTCGTTCAGGGTCCGAGTGGGGACGACGATGGCGACGGAAATTCAAACATTCTCGAATTTGTCACCGGCATGGTGCCGACGAATGCCGCTTCCGTGTTCAAAACCGCGGTGTCTGCCGTGCCGGGCCAGCCGAACCAATTTGCCATCAGCTTCAGCCCCATCACCAGTGGTCGCACCTACACGGTGAAAAGCACCGAATCCCTGACCTCTGGAACCTGGAATGCCTTGACCGGAAGCACAACAAGCGATGTCGGCATCGTACGGACTGTCATTGATACTCAAGCCAACGGGGCGAGTAAGTTTTACACGGTAGAGATCAGCATCCCGTGATCTGTCAGACTTCGGGGGTTTTAATTTTCGCGAGTCCGTCCGTCACAAACGTGTCCGTTCTGCTGAATTTAAGTGGTAATTCATGACAAATTATCCCACCGAAAACCCTACGTATGAGCATGACAGGCACCATTTGTACTTAATCGCTTAGGTCGTGCGGCTTGCGATTTCTTGCCGAACTCCTCTGGGCGACTCAGTATCAACCCATGGCGTCGCTGTTGTCCCTAAAGGCGTCGCCTCTGCTCGTCAGATATATTCGTAAATTGTCCGCTGATCAGACCAAATGACCGATCGCCTCAGAATTCTGATCTTGGCAGCGGTGCTGCTCGTGACGTGTTCGGTTGTCCGTGTCGCTGAGGCCGCGAATCCAACAACAAAACCAAATATCGTGCTCATCCTGATTGACGATTTCGGCTACGAGTGCGTAACGGCTAATGGTGGGGAGAGTTACAAGACGCCCGTAATGGATCAGCTCGCGGCAACTGGCGTGCGTTTCGAGCAATGCCATGCTCAGCCGCTCTGCACGCCTACTCGCGCCCAGTTGATGACCGGTGTCAGCAACCGTAACAACTACTCTCGTTTCGGACATCTCGATCCTTCGCAGACTACGTTTGGCAATCTTTTGAAGAGTGCTGGCTACACGACGTGCGTTACCGGCAAGTGGCAACTGGAAAATGGTTCCGATGGGCCCAGCCATTTTGGCTTCGACGAATACTGTCTCTGGCAACTGAATCAAAAGGGGAGTCGATACAAAAACCCGACGCTCGAAGCCAACGGCAAGCAAGTCGAATCCAAAGAGAGCGATTATGGTCCGGATCTCGTGAGCGATTTTGCGCTCAACTTCATTTCTCACAACAAGGACAAGCCATTCTTTCTCTACTATCCGATGATGCTTACGCATCAGCCATATGATGCAACCCCCGACAGTCCAGACTACTTAACGTCGAAGGTGGGCAAAGAAAAAGGCAAGGCCGGGGAGGGGAGTCATTTCGCCGACATGACCGCCTATGCCGACAAGCTCATTGGCAAACTTGTGGCAAAGCTCGAAGAACTAAACCTGAGGGACAACACAATTATCCTTATTTTGGGCGACAACGGCACAGGCAAAGCCACTGTGTCGCGGTTCATGGGGCGCGACGTAAAGGGCGGTAAGGGCTCGCCCACGATGTGGGGCACGCGTGTGCCGGGAATCGCCAATTGGCCCGGCCACTTTGCCAGTGGCAAAGTAAGTTCTGACTTGATCGATACTACGGATTTCCTGCCGACGATTTGTGAGGCGACGGGCACAAAGGTTCCCCCCGATTTGAAAATTGATGGCCGCAGTTTCTTTCCGCAATTGCTTGGGGAGAAGGGCAACCCCCGCGACTGGCTTTACGTCTGGTTTAATGATGCCGGTGGCGCGAAGGCGGAATTCGAGTTTGCACACGATGCAAACTACAAGCTGTATGCCGATGGCCGGTTCTTCGACCTGCGGAAAGATGAAAAAGAAAAATCCCCTCTTGCTGAAGGTGCGCTCGACGCCAACGCCAAAGCTGCGAAGGCCAAACTGCAGGCGGCACTCAAACAATACGAAGGACCGCGACCTGAGTTCTTTGTCAAGCTAGGCGAAGCCCGCAAAGGCGGAAAAGAGGATGGTGAGGGCTCGAGCGAGGACGTCCCAGGCAAACAAAAGAGCAAGGGAAAGAAGGGTGCAGGCAAGAAGCAGGAGATTTCGACCGTAGAGTAGGTATAAACGAATAGCCGAAATGAATGCCTCACTCAAATTCGCCCTCCTGGCGGTCTTGGCGCTCGCAATGCCTATCGCCGTCCATACCGCGGAACTTTCGAAGTCAGCCACCAAGCCCAACATCCTGCTCGTCGTCTCGGATGATCACAGCGTTCCGCACGTCGGGGCTTATGGTGATGCCAACTGCCTGAAGAATCAGATTACCCCAAATCTGGATGCGTTCGCCAAGGAGAGTATGCGTTTTACCCGTGCGTACACGGCTGCCCCTCAGTGTGCGCCTTCCCGGATCGCCCTGCTCACCGGTCGCTCGCCCGTAGGTCTTGCCAGCACGCGTTTTGGCCAACCGCCGAGTGCGCAGATTCCATTCTTCACGGATTTACTCAGAAAGAGTGGCTACTGGGTCGGACTGGATGGGCGCAACCACCATCTTGATGGCAGAAATAGCGAACTACCCCACGTCGATGCGGAGATGCAGGTGCAGGGGATGCGGGGGCCGCTTTTTGAGGGACGATTCGACCATGTGTTGAAGAACTCCACCAAGGGCGCTGCGCTGGAGAAAGCGGCCGCATTGCTCGGTTCTGTGTTGAATGAGGTGTCGGATGGAAAACCCTTCTTTCTCTATTTTGGGTTCAATCAACCCCACCGGAATTGGGGTGAGGACCACGCAGGGGTCGATCCTGAAAAGTTGACCCTGCCGCCGGACTGGCCAGACCTGCCGGAAGTACGGCTCGATTACGCGCGTTATCTTGCGGATGTCCGTGATCTGGATCGTGGATTTGGAATGGCGATGAAGCTCCTGAAAGACCGTGGACTCGACAAAAATACAATCGTCATTTTTATTGGAGACAACGGGGAATCGTTGCTGCGCGGCAAAGGAACGCTTTACCGAAGGGGTCTCAATGTTCCGCTCATCATCCGCTGGCCTAATCACGTTAAGCCCGGAAGCACCACCGATGTCCTGGTGAGCGGAGAGGATCTTGCGCCTACGATCCTCGCTGCTGCAGGGATTGAACCTGCCAAGGGGATGACTGGGATCAGCTTCCTCCCAGTGTTGCTCGGCCAGACGTTTACGGGTCGCGATCACCTTTTCGCCGAGCGGGGTTGGCACGCTGGGCCAATCACTCGGACTGATGGGTTCGACCTTTCACGTTCCGTGGTCACCCGCCGCTACAACTTCATCTACAACACGTTGCCAGACCGCGTCTATTGGCCAGTTGATATGGATGAGAAAAACATCGCTTGGGAGGCAGTTGTTAAAGCTCATGAGGCAGGCACTCTCCCCAAGGATCAGGATGCTAGGTATTTCTCCAAACCCCGGCCAACGTTCGAGCTCTACGATCTGGAGGTTGATCCGTTTGAGCTTCACAATCTGGCCGGTCAGGATTCCGTCAAAAACGTCGAGGAGGAACTTCGCGAAAAGATGGACCGTTGGATGGTCCGGGAAGGTGACAGCCTGCCGCTGGCCTCCGAATCCGTTTCCAGCAAAGGTAAAGGTGGCAAAGACTAATTCTCATGCATGAACAGCATCGCCCAACAAATCCTCGTCGCGCTTTTTCTTTTTTCACCGGCCGCACTGTCTGTCGCTGAACCGACCCGCGAACGCATCTCCATTAACGACGGCTGGCGTTTCCATAAAGGTGATCCCACTGAAGTCGCTGGTTCGTTAGATTACCTCAAAATCCGAGATTGGGTGCTGCCCTCCAGTGCGGCCTTCTTAAAGGATCCGACGGTCCTGCCCAAACGGCCGGAGGGCAACCTGGGCGCGAACGTTCCCTTCACCCAGCCGAGCTTTAATGACTCCGCTTGGCGAAAACTCGACCTCCCTCACGACTGGGCCATCGAGGGTCCCTTCAAGCAGGAATATAAAGGGAAAACCGGAAAACTGAATTACTCGGGCCCCGTCTGGTATCGCAAGCACGTGAACTTGCCGGCATCCGACCAGGGACGCCGCATCTATCTGGATATCGATGGTGCCATGTCCTATGCCACGGTGTGGTGCAACGGCGAGTTCGTCGGTGGCTGGCCCTACGGCTACTCGTCTTTCCGCCTTGATCTGACCCCTTACGCCAAGCCGGGCAGTGACAACGTACTGTCCATCCGCCTGGATAACCCGGACAATTGTTCCCGCTGGTATCCCGGCTCCGGCATCTACCGAAACGTCTGGCTGGTGAAAACCCATGCGGTTCACGTCGGCCAGTGGGGCACTGCCATCACAACACCGCAGGTCTCGGCCGAGGCTGCGACGGTCGCGGCGAAGGTGGTGACCGACAATAAGGGCACGACCCCGACTCAAGCACTCGTTAAAACCAAGTTGCTATTCGCCGGCAAGCCGGTCACGGATCTGCCCGTGCAAACGCTGCAGTTGCCTGCGAACGGTTCAGCCGTAGTCGTCGCTGAAGTCGCGGTCCCCAAACCACAACTGTGGGACACGACCACGCCCAATCTCTACACCGCCGTCACTACGGTGGAAGTCGGCGACAAGGTGGTGGACCGCTATGAGACCGTGTTCGGTATTCGCTCTATCGCCTTCACGGCCGACAACGGGTTCTTGCTGAATGGTAAGAGGGTGCAACTCAATGGCGTGTGCAACCACCACGACCTCGGTGCCCTCGGAACGGCTTTTAATACCCGCGCCGCCCAGCGCCAGCTCGAAATCTTAAAAGAAATGGGTGTCAACTCCCTGCGAACCAGTCACAACCCGCCAGCCCCCGAGCTCCTCGACCTCTGCGATGTCATGGGCATCCTCGTTATGGACGAGGCCTACGACTGTTGGAAGGAAGGTAAAGCCAAGAGCGGCTATAATTTACTGTTCGATGACTGGAATGAACAGGACATGCGCGCCCTATTGCGCCGAGATCGCAACCACCCCTCGGTGGTGATGTGGAGCATCGGCAATGAAGTGAAGGAACTCAGCGACGCAGTCGTGGGCCCAGTGATCGGGGCCCGCCTCACCGCAATCGCCCATGAGGAAGATCCCACACGGCCGACCACCTTGGGCTCCAACAAACCCGATGCCAGCTACAACGGGATCCAGAAATCTGTGGATGTGATGGGGCAGAACTACCAACGCGGTGGCTATGCAGAATTCCACGAAAAAAATCCAACGATTCCTTTGGTGGGTAGTGAAACGTCTTCGGCCGTGAGCTCCCGCGGCGAATATTTTTTCCAGATTCCTGAGCAGGTTGCCGACCAGAACGCCGCAGCCAACGAGCCCGAGCAGTCTGACAAGCCCTCCAAGCGCGCGAAGCGTGGCAAGCAAGCCCCCAAGAAGCCGACCCAAACCCAGCCGTTTGAGATCATCAGCAGCGTCAAGACCGAGGGGCGGGCTGACTTCCAAGTCAGCTCCTACGACCTCTACGGGCCGGGTTGGGCGATAATCCCGGATTACGATTTTGCCATGCTGGAAAAGAATCCCCACGTCGCCGGGCAGTTCGTTTGGACCGGCTTCGACTACCTTGGTGAGCCCACGCCCTACAACGCTGACTCAACCAATTTACTCAACTTCACCGATCCTGAAGAAAGAGCGAAGATGGCAAAGGAGATAAAAGAACTCGGTGAACTCCCGGTGCCGTCCCGCAGTTCATATTTTGGAATCATGGATCTGGCCGGTTTTAAGAAAGACCGCTTTTACCTTTACCAAGCCTACTGGCGTCCCGACTTTCCTATGGTTCACGTGCTGCCGCACTGGACCTGGCCGGAGCGGGTAGGGCAGGGGGTGCCTGTTTTTCTCTACACCTCGGGCGACGAGGCGGAGCTTTTCCTCAACGGCAAATCCCTCGGTCGCAAGAAAAAGCCTCAATACGAATACCGCCTGCGTTGGAACGACGTCATTTACACTCCCGGCGATCTTAAGGCCGTCGCCTACAAAAACGGCAAGGAGTGGGCCACCGAGGTGGTTAAAACCGCCGGCCCAGCGACCGTCCTGACCCTGGAGGTAGACCGATCCCTCATTGCAGCCGATCGTAAGGATCTGTCCTTCGTCACTTTGACCATCCGCGACGAGAACGGAACTCAGGTGCCGCGCTCAAAGAACCTCGTAGCGTTTAATGTCACCGGTCCCGGAGAAATCGTTGCCACCGACAACGGTGACGCCACCAGCCACGCCTCTTTCCAGTCGCCTAACATCAAAGCCTACAACGCCCTAGCCCTGGCGATCATCCGTGCCACAGGGCCGGGTAAAATCAGTGTGACCGCCAAAGCGGAAGGCCTGAAGGATGCCAGGGTGGTGATCACCGGCCAGTAAAGCCAGCCGCAAACGACGCTAAATGAGTACAAATACGAGGATTAACCTTTATGTATGAAACACATATCTATGACCAAAACCACGAATTAAAAAATTCACAGCATTATAGCCCCTCAATGCCTAAAATTCTCGGTATCGCTTTGCTTTTTACATTGTGTCACGCAACCGCAATGGAACGCCCACAGTGGGCGGGCTTCTTTGCTAATTGCAAAAATGAACAAATTGATTCTGTGAGGTTTCCTTTTATTAAAGGGGAGGCAGATCGAGTCAAGTGGGCGGATATGGAGCCCAAGCCTGGAGTCTATGACTGGTCACAAATGGATTCTCACATCCGCAATGCCGTTAAGGGGAACTATTACTACTACTTCGTCCTTTGGACCGGACCGCACGCGCCTGAATGGATTTATGAAAAAGGAGTGCCGAAAGTGGCTGTGGGTGGAGGCAAGGGGAAGGAATCTTTTCCCTACTACCTCAATGAAAACTACATCAAGTACTTCCACGGGTTTATCGGCAAGCTGGCGGATCATATCGCCGCTCTCCCTGAGGCTGAACGGAAAGCCTTTGCGTTCATTCAACCGGCCTTTGGTTCGACGGGTGACCGCCAGCTCTACAAGGGCGTTCCCAAAGACCCGAAATACATCATCAATGGCCAGCAGTATTTGGAATTCTGTAGCGGAGCAACAAAACGGTTTTATGAGGCTTTTGATAAGCCGGAACTCAAGCACATCAAATTCCTATTTAATGTGGCCGATGAGAGCAAGCCCGGGGAGGGGAAAGCCAAGGGAGCCAAGGCAGGGGAGCAACTTTATGCCAATTGGCTTCGCCAGAACTACCCGATCGAACTCCGTAAACAGCAATTTACGATCGCCGTCGGCTATCAGGCTAATGGCGAAATCGAGCAGGATACCGAATTGCGCCCCGCTTTTTATGGGCTGAATGGCAAGGAGCCGGATTTTGTTCGCGGCGAGTTTTCCAAATTCGGGCAAGGCGAGATGTTTATGGAAAATCCAGTATGGAACTATTATTGGACCGCAATCTCCACAGTGGATCGGGGCCTTGATCTCTGGGAGGTTGACTATGACACGGTCAAAACGGGCAAATACGTTGAGGGCTTTGCGTTTTCCAGCCGCTATTCCTACTACAAGCGACCTCAGACTAGCCCGTATGCTTTTATTGCCCTACGTGACGTGCTTGATAGTGCGGATGCCGTCCGCTTCCCCGAAGGGACCTATGGCAAGGCCGTGCAGAGCAACAGAGAGCGTGTGGAGAAAATTGAATCAGAATTCCAAAAGTGTGGGGCAAAAGTTGGCGACCTGGACGCGGCCACCTCCCTTTCAGGGGCCGATTACCTTTTGCAAAGCAAGGCGATCAACGATGTCGGATTCGGGCTGATCGACAGAAACTACAGCCGTTTCATCAAACAGATCGACGCGAATAAGACCAGTGTCGGCTTATGGCGGGTCGGGCCCGCCGATCAGCCTTACGGCCGTTATGCACGTGCTTTTGAACACATGTCAGGCAAGGACGCGCTCTACTTCGGATTCGACAAAGACTTCTTTGGAAAAGACGGTAATCCGGTCGGCCCTTTGACCTTCCGAGTTGTGTGGCTCGACAAGACAACGGGGTCCTGGGGCTTCTCTTATGATGCCGGAAAAGAAAACTTCAAATCGGCAAAGACATTTGTGGGGCAGGGGACGGGACGTTGGCGCGAAGAAAAGTTTACGATAACCGATGCGGTGATGAATCATAATGGTCCGCAGGGCGCAGATTTTGCGTTGCTCAATCTCGATGACAAAGACGAAGTATTTCACCTTATTGAAGTTCAGCGCGAGGTTACTGCTCCGCTGCCTGCTGCCAGCAACATGACAAAGTCGATTAAGTCGGCCGCGAATACAGAAACGAACAATTCACCGATAAAATAACTAAGAATATGAAAAGAACATTATTATTACTTTTGGCTTTAACACTCGACTTGCCAATAGGAGTCGCATTAGCCAAACAAGAATTAGGCACTTCCTCCAAGTGGGAGCGATCAATTGCCAAGTTTGAGGCAGCCGATGTCGCAAGTCCGCCACCCAAGGGCGGGATCGAATTTATCGGATCCTCCACAATCACAAAGTGGACAACCCTAGCGCAGGATTTCCCGGGCTTACCGGTATTCAACCGCGGCTTCGGCGGATCGCAAATCAAGGACACCACCTTTTTCGCTCCCCGGATTATCATTCCCTATGCGCCGCGGATCATTGTCTTTCACGCCGGTGACAATGATTTGGCCGCTGGGGCAACACCCGAGAAGGTGATCGCGGATTTAAAGGAACTGATCGAGTTCGTTCATGCCAAACTGCCTGAAACTGAGTTCTGTTATATTTCTCTGAAACCGAGTGTGAAGCGGGAGCGACTTCGACTCGAACAGCAGAAGGTGAATGAAGGAGTCATGGAGCTAAGTAAAAGCAATTCACGTTTCCATTACATCGACCAATATCACATGGTGACCGATGCCAAGGGAAATCCACGGCCCGAGTTGTTCGCAGCGGACGACCTGCATCTCAGTGAGGCGGGTTACAAATTGCTCGCCGAGCGGGTTCGTCCTGCCTTTGAAAGAATAAAACTTCGTAAACCAGAAGATGATTCCGCAAAAAACAAGTAGCTAAAAAAAGTGCAAATAATATGAGAAGCACATTCTTATGTTTGGCGGGAATATTCATTTTCAGTTCCTTCGCCCGATCGGCAACCTTGTCGGATCATGCCGGTCTGAAAATTGAACTGGAAGACAACGGGAATATTGCCGGAGTCGAACTGGGTGGAGCGATACTGCCAAAGGGAAGTCTGGGAGGTTTCTATCTATTAGAGCCAAACAGCACCAAGAAGATTCCTCTGACTGGAAAGGCCTTTTCCAAGGACGGCAAACTTCAGCTCATACTGACAAGCCCGCTCCAGGCTGACGTGAGCGCGGAGGTCGCCGAGGGGCAGGGATTTATTGAGGTGACTGGCGTGCTACAAGATCTTACCGGCAGGGATCGAGGATTGTGGCTGGGCTTCAATTTGCCAGTAAACACCACGGGCTGGAAATGGGGTAAAACACTGAGTGTTAATCCCGAAATTACACAAACAGAACCTGGCTACAGCAATGTAAACAAAGAATCCAATAGTAATATGGTGCCGATTCCGTCGGTGTGGATGCAAAGTGGTGGGATTGCGTTGTGCATTCCTCCGACGGATCCATGCGTTTTCGAAGTGGGTGCCGATTCCGAAGGACTGCGGATCCAGATGGCCTTCGGCCTGTCCAGGGATACCAAAAAATTCCCCTCGAAGGCATCCTTTCGTTTCCGGATCTACTCGATCGACGGCACGTGGGGATTTCGTGATGCGCTGGCGAAATACTACGACTGGTATCCCGATTACTATCACATTGACCCAAAGGTCATGACTTTTCTTGGCCATCACCATGATTGGATCAACATGAATTTCGTAAAAGATGAATTCAGGACCGACAAGCAGATCGATCCGAACCTGAAAGAGTATTTGGCTTACACGAAAACCTCAGCGCGAATTCAAGGTTTAAAGAATGCGAAAGAGCTTAAGACAAATGAACAGTTTCTCGATGCCATTG
>Ga0214921_10012374_pt1 | contig 10211 bp, 7 predicted proteins | sample LL1505_MetaG_FD_177992 | JGI IMG/M metagenome (GOLD analysis project Ga0214921, IMG submission 177992) | Freshwater microbial communities from Lake Lanier, Atlanta, Georgia, United States - LL-1505 | ecosystem: Environmental > Aquatic > Freshwater > Lake | place: USA: Georgia | collected 2015-05-28
ATCGGGGAAAACACGGTACCTTTGGAGAGAAATCCAGCCCACCAAGAGAAAGTGCTACGGGAGATTACCAAATATTCTGATTCAATCATACCGAAAAAATCTGTGACAGCATTGGATCCAGTTACGAGGTAAAACGGGAAATCTAATCTCAATTCTGTCATACAATAAGCAGGATCGTCTGTATAAACATAGATATCAAAAATCCTCGAAGGATTCATTTTAATGATTGAATTTACTGCTTCACTGTAATAGGCGTCTAATGGATTCAAGATATTAATTAACATATCTCCTCTTCGAACGTGAACCGAAATTTTGTTTTTTTTAATTTCAATATTCAGAAATTCTTTACTTTTTAGGTTATTAGCAATTTCACTATTTTGCCAGTAACCAACTAAAAGAACATTGGAACTAAAATTAAGGTTTAAATTTGGGTTACTTTGTAAATCTATTAATGGTTTTATTTTCAAAAAATATCTAAGAATAAATTTTGACACTGATGATCGTTTTCCAATTGCGCTAGGAAAATATCTTGTCCATAGCGCTTGTCTATGGTGAAAAAATTCTGACAATTTCTCAATCTTTGTGATTTCCAAATTTCTTTTTTTAACATTAGAAACATCAAATTTTACTTTATAGCCCATATTTTCAAGTTTGTATCCCAAAGCAAGTTGAAATAAATTGTTTCCGAGGCCACCAAGGAGAGAAATGTACACATGTATAGGCTTTTTTTTCAATGGAGTCCCTTTCATAAAGTATAAACTCCTAATTCTGCGAATTTAATAATTATATCTTACAGAATAATTTGATAAATATCTTAAATTAAGTTAACTATATGAAATTTAATAAGAAGTTACCATACGAAAGTGGCAAGACTATAGCGTCTCATCAGATCACCTGAAGGTGGGATATTTTAATACTCAACTATGTTAATGCAATTACAAACATTTTAAAAGCACTAAGGGCTTGAATTTGAAGGATTTACTATAGATTTTATATTAATTTTAACTTTTCAACTTCGTTGATATGTGATTTTCGGTCATTTAACTTTGGGTAATAGCAATTTTACCCTATAGTTAAGTATACTTTTTTGACTTATCTAGATTTAACAAAATAATGTTAAGTATAATGAGAGGTTGTTTATATTGGTTGAGCATATTGTTGTTTGCGGACCAGCAGACTCTAAAGAATTGTTTACCTACCTTAATGAGCTGGAGAATCATTTTTATCCAAAATGTCCAGGTGGCACGGTAGTTAATGAATTAATTAAAGGGTTATTGGACAAGAAGTACAGAGTAACAGTGGTTTCACATAGTAAGGAAATTGACTACATCTGGATTTTCTCATACAAGTTACTAACGATGTATGTCGTTCCATGCAGAAAGCGTCCTCGTGATTTAGCTTTGGATTTGTTTAAATCAGAGCGAAAGTTGATGTCAGAGGTGATAAACCGCTTAGAATTTGATGTAGTTCATGCACATTGGACTTATGAATTTGCAGCTGCTGCTTTAAGTTGCGGCAGACCAGTACTCGTTACAGCTCACGATGCTCCATTCACAATTCTCAAACTTATGCGTGATCCATATAGATTTTTTCGAGCAATTCTCGCTTACATAGTTAGATTTAAAATAGCAAATCTTACGGTCGTGAGTCCTTACTTGCTGCGTAAATGGAGAAAGGAAATGTTTTGGTCGCGCTCGGCTTCAGTTATTCCAAACATATCTCCCTATGAGAATAAAAGTGATTATAAATATGTTGTTGAGGCTACAAAAGTTCTGTGCATTTCCGAAGATAATAAAACAAAGAATTTAAAAGCATTAATAGAATCTTGGCCGTTAGTTTTAGAAAAAGTGCCAAATGCGCAACTAGATTTAATTGGTTTTGGTCTTGGAAATTATGATGAGTTGAAGATTTGGGCTTCAAGTTTAGAATTGGACAAATCAATAACGTGGCACGGATATGTTCACGATAGAACAGAAATACTTGGTGCTATATTGAAGACTGATATTTTTATAAGTCCTAGCTTGGAAGAATCTTTTGGTATGACGTTTCTTGAATCAATGGCTAATGGAATTCCAGTAATTGGTGGAATTAACTCCGGTGCTGTTCCATATGTTGTTGAAGGAGCCGGTTTATTGGTTGATATCCGAAAGCCACTAGAGATATCGAATGCAATTATTAATTTATTGCAAAATCAAGAACTTCGGCAAAAGCTTGGAGAGCAGGGAAAATCGCGAGCAAGAAGTGAATTTTCTAGGGAAACAATAACAAATAGCTATTTGTCAGAATACAATAAACTTCTAAGGGGTAGCAGTGTTTAAGCCTCGTGTGCTTTTGTTAACAAACGAGTCCAAACCTGGTGATGCCAGCGGTCAAATTAACGGTTTTGAACTCCTCGTTTCATCTGGAGAAATTCGTTCTTGTAACTCAACATCGCACATCGAAGGTTATGATAAATTTCCTGCACATGAAAGGGTTATGAATGCTTTAACTAATTTTGATTATGATGTCGTCGTTTTATGGACTCCTAAAGTTTTTCCAAGTGATCTTACGAAGTTCGAAGAAATAATAAATAAAATTAATGGCCGACCTGTACTATATTGGGAAGGTGACCCTTGGTCATCAAACAAAAAACCAAAAATCACGATACAAATGAGCTGGTGGATGTCACACTCCTCCATTGTATTTTCTACGGTTAGTCAACCTCATGTTGATCTGTTCAAGCAAGCTGGAGCCAAGCATGTAAGCTTCTGTCCAAATACTTACTGCCATATCAAATTTGCTGAACAGGAAATTGAGCCACCACCGAAATTAGAAACAGGCTATAAAGCAGATGTGTGTGTGATCGCAAGCAATACTTCTCGAATCCCGGGCGTAAGCGGGCTGCCAGGTAATATGCAAAGATGGGAGCTTGTAACACGACTACGATTTGATACGGATTTGACATCTAATTTATTTGGTCGAAATTGGCCAAGAAATTGGTCCATGGGTTATCTTCCTTATTCGGAGCAGGCAAGAGAAATTCGAAGATATCGAATGAGCTTAAACTGGGATCATTTCCCTGAATATCGAGATTATTCGAGCGACCGTTTGCCGATTGCATTGATAGCTGGAAGGCCACATATTTCAACAAAGCATCCAGGTATGCATTGGGCGCCAGAAATTGAAAATGGATTCTTTCAAGAGGAATCACCAAAGAACATGATAGTCAAAGCACAACAATTATTGGATTTAGATTCTTCTCAACTTTGGAAAATTGGTTTTGAGGCTTATAAATGGGCCAGATTTCGAATTAGTCATAGAGAATCTGCAAGATATATTATGTCACAATACTTTAATCATATTAAAAGTCCTCCAAATGATCCTTGGGGTAATCTTCCAGGCCCATGGTAAGAATATAAAATAAAATTTTCTGATAAATTGTAGTTTAACTAGATCAAATTAAAACTTTGTTGATTTTGAAATAGAAAGCTTGCTCACAATTTCAATTCTTTTTTTGAAAAGGCAAATACGAGCGGAATGAGCCAAAACCAAGTTGTAGTACCAGTTCCAACAACCAACATAGGTTCCGTTTGAATACACATTAAAGTAACAATAATTAAAAGTAATCTATTTCCTTCAGTAGAGTCACCTAAAATCTTAACAATTGACGTAAGAACAATCATTAAAACAGTAAAGATGCCTAAAAGTCCGAAGTCCCATAGTGCTTGAAGAAAAGAATTATGAGCGTGTGCAAAACCGTAATATAAGTCGCTTTGAGTAGCATTCGTCAATGTATTCGGACCATGACCCAAAAGGCCTTGATTTGACCAGTTTCTAATAATATATTCCCAAAGTTTAGCTCGACCAGTTAAATTTGTTAATGATCCATTTTCTGTACTAATAATCGGTAAAAACCATTTATACAACATAGCAGCTACGCTAACCAACCCTAAAATCATAAATATCAATTGAGCAATTTTTTCTCTAGGAAGGAACTTTCTGATAAAACTGAAAAAAATCAAACAAATTAAAGTAACGTAATATGTTCGGCTTCCACTACAACTTCCAAATAAAATAAGAGATATTAGTAGAAGTGGATTCTTCTTTTTTGCACTGGAGGCTAGATAACAAGCCACCCCAATTACGCTAAATACACCCGCAACTTGAGGACCCCCCAAAAAACCAAAGGATCGCGGGTTAAAATCGAAAATTCTTGCTAGAGGCGAGTAATAGACATTTTGATCTAAGTTAAAAGGGTCAAGAGTACGCGAAGAGTAATTATTCCAATCGAATTTAAATATAAACGAAATTGTCAATCCAGCAGAGATTACTCCAAACATGCGATAAATAGTAATTATAAGTTTTTCATATTCAAAGTCACCTGCCAATATAAGAAATAAAACGATACCAAACATAACTGTTGTTGAAATTGGCATCAACTTAGTTTTCGCCAATGATGCACTAAGTAATCCAAGGCCAAAAAAAGAAATCCAAGAAAATTTCAATAATTCTTCACTAAGGTTCATATTTTTTTTCATAGTAAATTGGTCATTTTTTAGCCTGGTTAACAAAATAATGGAGAGCGGTAAAGCGCTTGAATAAAGAATACTTAAATTCTTGAAGATTCCATTTCCTAAATTATCCTGTGGATTTATTTCTTTGAAAAAGAAAACTAAAAATAACTGATTTGTAAAAATAGAAACGAATAGATAATAATTTCTCATTATCGACTTAATTCTCAATAATAGGAAAACAGGCAGTACTGCGACTGGCATTGCGATTATTAAAAGAATTAATTGACGCATTTAGGTACCCCCATGGATTCCACCTTATCTTACACGGAAGTAAGGATAGATTATGAAAGTTTGATTGGTAAAATTGTCAAACTTGAAAAACTTATTCATATATTCAAATGAAATAATTCATTTTAAAATCTTGGTCATGTCAGCTCTAATTTTTTTAATGAATAAATTCAATTTTTATTTCTAGAGAATTCAGCAATACAGTCAACTGTCCGATTTCGGTTTCATTCTTGGGGGATACTTAATATAACCTATTATTATCCAAATATTGCCTTTAAATTAATAATCTATTTTGTGTTAAAATACTGACCAACCCCTTTATTCTCGCTCAATTTATTTTGATAGAATGAAATTAGGGTACAAAACTTACGCGTACGAGAAGGTCGCTTACGTCTAAATAGAAAGTAGGCTCAATTGTCAGTAATTCGAACTTTTCGCCGTTCTTTCAATCTTTTGAATAAAATTGAAAAGAGAAAATTGATTATAGCTATTTTTTGGCAAGGGGCATTGAATATACTGGATTTACTCGGAGTTCTATCATTATCTCTCACGACTTACACGCTCACAAATAAATCTTTACCAAAGTTTTCTTTTTTTCAAAATTTCAAAAATGAAAATTTGCACTCTTTGAGTGTAACTCTTATTTCATTAACCATTGCGCTTTTTACCATTAAAGGTTTTGTAGCTCCTATTTTATATTCTAGAATAATGAAGTATTTGACACGAATTTCAATTAATTTATCCGAATCGATAACTAGAACTTTTTTCGCAATGCCAAGATCTTTCCATCAGAAATATAGGACACAAGAAACAATTTTTTCGTTGAGTCAAGGGATCACCTCTGCAGTCAACGAAGTATTAGGCTCGTCGATCATCTTATTTTCTGAAACTTTACTTTTGTTTTTTTTAATTTTTATAATGCTGATTTCAAATTGGGTTCTTACTCTTCTGAATTTTGTTTTGTTTAGTCTCACACTTTACATTCTAGCTAAAAAAGTTGGCGGACGACAATACAATAATTCTAAAGCGCGAATCGAATCAGTTATTCAAGGAAATTCATCCTTGATGGATATTATAACAGGTTTTAGGGAAATTTTTGTTTCAAATAAGTTGGATTATTTTTTGGATCAGTTCATTGTATTGCGCAAAAAAGAAAGTAAAGCGGCATCCAGTGGCCTAGTTCTGAATATTTTACCTAAATATATTTTCGAAATAACTTTTTACCTTTGTGCAGGAGGAGTTCTAGTCTTCCTTTACAATTTTACAGATGAAAAGTATGCCTTCTCGCTTTTTGTTCTATTCATTGCAAGTGGAACGAGAATCCTTCCTTCGATACTGAGGATTCAGGCTTCAGTAACGGGCATACGCTCAAATGAAGCGTTGAGCAATGCAACGTTTACCCTTATAAGTGACTTAAATTCCAATAAAAGAATTTCAACTCCTTCTACAACTCGCGAATCACAATTCGCAAATGGCATATTGATCTATATTGAGTCACTCAAATTTTCATACCCAGAAAATCCAAAGTGGCAGCTCAAAATAGAAAATTTGAAAATCCCGTCAAAAGCAAAAGTTGCAATTGTTGGACCTTCTGGTTCAGGCAAATCCACTTTGATAGATCTCATCCTCGGTATTTTAGAACCAGATCAAGGATTCATTTATTTTAACTCAGGTTCGAAATTATCTAGTGAAGAATTTAAAATAGCATACATGCCACAACAAATTTCAATACTCAATAGAACTTTACGTGAAAATATTGCATTTGGTGTTCTCCCACTGGCTATAGACGATAAATCTGTACTTGAAAGCATTTCTAAATCAGGATTAACGGATTTTGTGGAAACTTTACCTGGTGGAATTCATCAAGTTCTAAATGAAAGTGGTACAAATCTCAGTGGTGGTCAAAAGCAAAGGATTGGATTTGCTAGAGCTTTATATCAAAAACCTAATTTATTAATACTTGATGAAGCCACTAGTTCTCTGGATTCTGAGTCGGAATTTTTGATTTCTGATGCAGTTTCGAATTTAACGTCTGATGTGACTGTAGTTAGTATTGCTCATAGATTGAGCACTATTAAAAATTTTGATTTAATAATTTACATGGAGAATGGACGGGTAAGTGAGATTGGAACTTTTAAAGAACTGAGAGAGAAATCTAGTTCATTCAATCTGCAAGCTAAACTAATGGAAATATAATTATTTTACCGAAAGAATATTTAGAAATTTCTCATACCACTTTACAGGCGTAAAATCATCCAAATATTTTTCCCCCTGTTCATTTGACAAAATGAATGATCTATTTTTAACTTTATTAATTTTTTCTTCTAATATGCAAGAAATATCATTTTTTTTAATTTCACTAATTTCTATATGAGATGAAAGTTCAAGCCCAGCTGCTTCTGACCACACTCCAACAGATATAATCGGAAGGCCTGCTGCTAGATATTCCAAAATCACTAATGGACCTGGTTCATACCATTTACTAGGCATTACTGCCCCAGAGTAACTAGGAAGAATCTTTCCAAAATCATCTCGACTTAAACCACCTTTAATAACAATATTCTTTTTTCGACCCGCCAGGTCTTTTAGTCTTTGCATCAATTGACCACTCCCATAAATATCTAAATTATACTTATCTGGCCAATATTCGATTAATTCTTGAAATCCTTTTTCCTCAGTCAATCTACCTGCTGCAATCCAACGGTTATTTTTTTCCAATTTAAGGTTGACATCACGATACGAGTCCTGAACAAAATTTGGAATAACTCCAAATTTATTTGCATCAATTCCGGTTTTTATGAGTATATCCTTCATATGGTTTGATAATACTAAGAATTTGTGTGGATGAATTAAATCTCTTCTATATTTCAAATTAAGTGAGTTTCTGATTGCCAATGATGTTGTTTTTATTGAAGAATTCTTATAGCATTTAAATTTTATGGCATTAAATGAAGATCCATCTACGCATTTCAGGCAAATTGAATTATCCCTGTAAAGAATGGCAGATGCGCAGATATCACGATAATTATGTTTGAAGGAATATGTTATCGGTCCATATTTTTCTAGCCATTTTGTTGATAAGTTTGGAAATAGATTATGCATTAGAATTACATCAGGTTTGAACTCATCCAAATTTTTCTCCGGATTATTTCCCTCTCCGAAAATCACATTTGCTGCAGCTCGTAGATGGAAAAATTTGCGTTTTTGCTCTTCTACAGTTGAGTTTGAAAAGATCATTACATCGTGGCCCATTTCGGTCAAAACTGAAATCTGAGCATCGACAACATTATTCTCGCCCGATCTATCTAAGTCGGCGTAATAACTATGGATAACACAGATTTTCATTTTAGCCCTTCGAAGTTTGGATACTCAGAGTATACTTAAATGGGTGAAAAAAATGGGAGCGGTGTTTAATATGCAAGACTATACAACCGTGTTAATACATCAAACAAGAATCCCCAAATATCGTGAAGAATTTTTTTTAAAACTTATAGAGTTTGGACATTCTGATGGAGTTGACTACAAAATAGTTGCTACAAAAGATCGATTCAAAAAATTTAAATCTGAATCGAAAATGACTCAAAATGTATTGGAATGTAAAGATTGGGTTATTAAACTTGGTAGCCGTGAATTTCATTTATCAAGTTTAAGTAGATTAAATCTGAGCGCCAGTATAATAATATGTGAGTATGGATTGAAGAACGCAATAGTTTACTGGTATGTCTTTATTAAAAAACAAGGCAGTTTTGTATTTTGGGGGCATGGCGATACGACTACTAAGAAGATAAGTGGAATAGAAAGGTTACTAAAAAAAATCTTGCTAAAACGTGCTGATTTTTTTCTTGCTTACACACAATCTTGCTCAAATAAATTAATCGAAAATGGATTTCTGAGATCAAAGATTCAGATTGTGAATAACAGTGTCGATACAACTGCAATTATTAAGGGAATTAGAGATTTTGATAGGAATCACCTTCAAAGCATTTATCACGAGTATCAACTAACCAATACAGATCTTATTTTTGTATTTATTGGATCACTTGGTGTAGAAAAAAGAATTGATTTCTTGCTTGAAGCATTTCAAGGCATAAATAAAATAGAGCCTAGAGCAAAGCTATTAATTTTCAGTCCAGACAATTTTCAGCAAAATCTTAATAAGGGATTCAACACCTACATAAAATATTTGGGAGAGGCAAATACAGATACCAAGGTTAAACTCTCCTATATCGCCACAGCACTACTTAATCCTGGGCGGGTCGGATTAATTGCGGTGGATTCATTTGCCATGAGAGTTCCCATCATCACGACAAATTGGGCGTTTCATGCGCCAGAGTTTTCATACCTTAGTGAGAAAAATTCAATAATTACAGAAAATTCTATCGAAGCTTTTGTTGAAGGTTGTATGAAAATTGTTGAAGATACAAAATTTTTGAAAGCTCTCAAATCCGGATGTGAAGATTCAGTAAAATTTTATTCTATTGAAAAAATGGCTCAAAATTTCCACGAAGGCGTGTTAAAGATGCTTACAAAATAGATGATAGGTTCATATTTATTCAATGGAATTTTGATTCGCAATGTCAAAGTTGGCGCATTATCAACTTTTCTATCCGATATTTATAGTTCGAAAGAAGAAAAGCATGTACATCTTTTAGCTGCATCGTCAGTAGTTTCTGCAAGAAAAGATAATGATCTTGCATCAATATTTCGCTCTGGATTTAGTTTGTGCGACAGTGCGCCTCTTGCAAAAATAGTTAAATTATCGATTCCAGATTTCCAACAAATTCGTGGAAGTGATTTGCTACGTACAATTTTAAAAAATGATCAAGGAAATGTCAACCATTTCTTCATAGTACCTAATGACAACGTATATACAGCTATTCGTAGATACGCAATTAAAGAGAATAATAAAATTAATATTTGTGGCAGTCTGGTTCCTGAATTTTCTAATGATTTTTCCAGATTTTACAAAAGTTGGGCAACCGAAATTAAGAAAGTTGGTGCAGATTACATTTGGATTGGCTTAGGATCACCAAAACAAGATCAAATAGCAAGTGATCTAAGTAAATTGACCGGTACATTGTGTATCGCAGTTGGAGCAGCAATTGAATTTGTGTCTGGTGAAAAAAAAGAAGCGCCCAAAATTCTCCAATCATTGTATCTAGAGTGGTTTTTCAGACTTTGCTCTGACCCTAAACGATTATTAAAAAGATACACAGTGGAGAATGTAATTTTTATTCGACTGATATCAACTCATTTAATTCGCAAATGGATCAAACACTACTAAATTGTTTTTTTGGTCACTATTATTTTAACGAGCGGAGTAGCCAGGAAAATCGGGATAAGCAACCTATATCTTAATTTTGTAAATCTTGTCAAAAAATATATTTGATCACTTAGTTTATTATTTTTTTTATTGTAAAAAAACTTTAA
>Ga0214921_10012375_pt1 | contig 10210 bp, 16 predicted proteins | sample LL1505_MetaG_FD_177992 | JGI IMG/M metagenome (GOLD analysis project Ga0214921, IMG submission 177992) | Freshwater microbial communities from Lake Lanier, Atlanta, Georgia, United States - LL-1505 | ecosystem: Environmental > Aquatic > Freshwater > Lake | place: USA: Georgia | collected...
CAATTTTGTAATGCCGCGTGGTTACATTCTCTGCCACGGATTAAATCTAAATTGCATAGGCAGTGTACATCATGTTTATGGTTTCAGCTACACTGCGGCCACAAAGTTAGAAGCCCCGGTGCCATGTACTTCTACAAATATATCTGTTTTAGTGCCATCGCACAGGCTACATGTTAGGCATTGCGCCTGGCTGTTATCTACTGTAGCTGGGCATTGTTTACCACTAAATGCTACAGAGTTTTTTGCTACAACTGCAAAGGTCTTCCAACCATGGGCGGACGCTTCAATGTAATCCTGTAGCCCATCACATGATGCCATAAATACACCTTTGCACCACTGAGCGAATGATTCTCGCCACTGGTGAGTATAGCCTGTGTGGGATATACAAAGGTCGTTGAAATATGTAACTAGTTCAGCGGGTAACATAGCGCCATCGCCATAAGTACCCCAGCGAATCTTCCTTGTTTTGAAATACTTAGAGTGTAGAGTTGCATCGTATTCAGGGTAAACGAGGCGCACATATGCGTTCCATACTTTGTTAGGCGCTTGGCCTACATTTACGTAGCAAGATCTTTTCCTGCGTGGCTTGTTGTTTACAAAGCCTGATCCTCGATGGTAACAATTACCGCAGATCGCTAAATCATCGCCGCTCTTAAGTGCAGCCACAGGATTAATATCCTGGTGCAATATGAATGTTTGGATCATGTTACCAGTCTTGCGATTGACTGATTTAAGTGTTGCAATGCATACGATTGGGGATCCATCGAGAGGCGACAATCCTTCCCACAAAACAAAACCTTGAGGGCGTTTCATTGTAATAATTTGGATGTGGATGTTTAAGTTCTGCGTGGTAAGTATGCGCAGCCCACTAATACAAACGGGATAGTGATTTAAGTTGTTTCGAACATCTCATGAAATAAGTCTATGGGCTGATTATCTAACTCATCCCGCATCTTAATTAGCTCATCTTGTTGCATACGTAACTTAAGTATTTGATCACCTAAATAATGCAGTCGGTTGTTAATCTTAATCCGTGTTAGGTTGTTAACAGCGTAGAGTTCATATTCTGTGTTGTTAATCAACACAGTCTTAGTAATGATCATTAGATTAAGCCTCGGGGTTTGGAGTAAGATTTAACTCGGAAAGTATTGCTCCCATGGTATGGTATGGGAACTTAATACTTAGGGGGCCACAGAAACTCCAAGTACGGAAAGTTGGTGACCAAAATAGATCATCAGGATCAACTGAAACTGATACTAATTGAGCAGCAGTTACAGGTGGAACCTGTCTGTTGCTAAAGTGAGTTTTCATAACAATTAAGTGGGTGAATTAAGAGAACTTCTTATGCAGCATGGCTGCAATTCTGTCGTTGAAGTGTTTATCAATAGCGTCACTAATTGTGGCGCCTTGAGCTACATCTTTAGCTAAATCTTCCGCCCGTTCTAGGTAGATACCTAGAGCAAACGGATTGTATCCACGCTTTGTGGATTGTTTGATATCCCATTGAGTTAGGATGTGATCAAGTTGGGCGTGAAAATCCATTGTCTGTGTGATTTTGGTGTGGGTTAGTAATGGTAAACAATATCTGTCTGCTTAAAGTACACACGTTTGTTATATGTTAAATGACAAATGTCCGCAGTTCGATTAGTTCGTTTGATTGCTAATCCACCCCTCTTAGGTATAAACTGCTGGCCTACATTGATGGAGGCAAATGTTACCTCCAAAGGATAAATCATGTATTCCATTGTTAGAAAATCTCCTTAATAAGTTTGCGGGCTTTGTTAGGCGTGGTAGTCCATACAATCTTGTTAGTTAGTGGCGATTGAAAATAAAACAAATCGCCGCCCAATCTACGTGATGGATCGATACAATTAACCTGCACACCTTTATAGATAAAGGTGCCAGCGAATGGTTTAAGTCCGGTCATGATGTAGAAGTGCAAGTGAATAATAAAGTTAAAAGGTTGTTACTTCCAGGCTTCAGGCAATCCGCATACCAGAGAAGAAAGGGATTGTGCCATAATCGTTAGAACGGAAGAACCATTCTCCTGCCTTCTGAAATACACTTTCGCTAGGAAGTCCATGTTCACGAAGAACAGCATTAAGGCGAGATTTGGTGGTCTTTGTCTGCCAACCGCCATCGAAAAGTTGAACATAAGTCGGCCCAATCTCGGCAATCAGATTACCGTGCAGATAAACCTGAGACTTATCATGACCAGAAAAGTACAGGACCTCGGTGTTATCGAGCTTCCAGTCTTTCTTAGCAGTGATTGCATCGTTCATTAAACGTTCAATCTTACGCTTGACAGGCAATTTGATAGAGGTTTGCATAACGATAATGTGATTGGATAGAGAACCTAAAGGTTCTCATCTTATGTAATACATAGGAGGAGAACTTTTAAGCATGATGATCTAATAAGATCACGAATGATCCTATACTAAACTAAAATCTTAGTTAGTTACAGTAACCATGGCACCTAATAGATGCAACCAGATTAATTAACTTATAAACTTAAACAGTGCATAGAGTTAGCTACACGTTACAGAATGAACTGCAAAGGGTAGCTAACTCATACACTTAGATCTTATGTATTAAGTTTCCACACTGTCAATAAGATAACTTAAAGGTGTGGGCTAGTTACAGTTGCGAACTGTATGATTCAGCTGTAGTAGTTGTTAGAGTTAATATGCTGCCACTATATGTTTCTGTGAGCGTGATAAAGTATCTAGCCGAAGATTGCTAGATCAAACTTTATACTCTGGGGGATTAACCGCGCCCAGGTAACGCCTTCTACGCTATAACTTAACTAAGTGATTGTCACGTTCACCTAGTTATAGTTAGGAAGCTATATAAAACAGTTCACCCTTCGCCTAGGCTATCCGTGCTAGCTATCTAACTAGGGGGGAATTGTTTAGATTGTCAAGGTTCACAAACCTAGAATCAAATAGACTTAAGCTGCTTCTCGCATAGTTACACCAATCCTGTCCTAGGATTCGGCTTTATCTCACAGCATGTAGCTATGGCAAAGCGGGAACCCCGTGGCAAGACCGGTGAACGTTTCACGGCTTGGCTTGAATCTATTCGATTGTCTAGGTTCAATCAGACCCTTCGGCCCGATGAACTAAAGGTAAGCCCTAAGCCACCAGGTAAGGATAAGAACAGATTATGTTCTGATTAAATTCTGATTAAATTCTGATTAACCTTTGAGCGGTCAGGTAATACAACGAACGCGCACGCCCGCGCGTATATCACACCAAGGTTAAGCTTTGGTTAATTGAAATAATTCTTAACCTGCCCGCCCGCGCTTGCTAGTTCAAACTAACTAATAAAGCGGGATAGTACATAGGTACTACTATATGCCTATTAGATAACTAAGCGCACACTAAGTAACACTTAGCGCGATTGTTATGTGTTACTTAGGCCGCCGCAATGTACCAATTAGCTGCCCGCAATCCGGCCTTTTTTTTATATACAGCACTTATACGACGGGGGCGGCGAGAACCCTTTCACAATCAGCGGGGTGAAGTGACCCCAAACCTGAGTATAGCAATATATTGACAGGCCCTGGTTAAAAAAATTTAATTCTTATTTTTAGCGTTTATTATTTTTTGAGCTGCTCGGTCCGCGTGGCAAAGGTAGAACGCCATTTAAGTTTCCACGAGTCCCAGAAAACACTACATTTTTTCTGAATTTCGTTCGCACGATCTTCTTGAATTATTTTTTTACAAATTTGTGCTGCTTCTTCCCAAGATGACGCACACACAAAAGGCATATCTTTTTCGCCTATAAAAATAGAATGCCAGTACGAAGGATGTATTTTTTGATATTCCGTCTGTTTTAGTACCACGGGTATGCTTCCAGCCTCTAAAGCCTCGTAGATTCGAAAAGAATCTAGATTACAACCACCTTGTGGCGCCAAACAAAAAACTGTATCTGACAACAAATCTGCATACTCTTCCGTAGTCAGCCCTTTTGAATCGTTAAAAAACTCAATTATGTTTAATTGGTAGGGTTTTATATCTTTAAAACAATCAAATGCGTGTATTCGGTCTGCTTTTAAAGAACCTGCAAAACTCCACGTACGTCGTCTTTTTGAAGCTAATACTTTCGGAGTTACGTAGTGTTCGAATTTGTGCCTGTGGCCGAGGCCAAAAGTAAATACTTTATCGTCGCGCCAGTAACGCGGACTAAAATAGTTCCGTGCCGCGTATATACAGTTAGGGCTTGATAAGTAAAACATGGGTTCTGTTAAAGTTTCGTCCGATAACAGAATCACCGCATACTTTTTATTAGCTCGATCTAACGCTTCTATGTATTCGTATGACTCGCTATTGTTTGTGACCACAATGCAATTGTCCAGTAAAACCGCACCCTCTTTGTTTTTTGGGTAGTGGTACACCAAGTCCACATCCTTTAGTAGTTCTTCAATCCAACTCCTACCCCACAAGTTTGCGCTTTCGCCAAACCAGATAAGATTAACTGTTTTATTACTTTCCATTGACACACCAGAGCTGCCAGCCTGTGTAAAAAGCATTTTCAATATTCCCAAACAAACTTAAGCAGGAGTCCGCAGCTTTTTTGACAGATTCTGCTCCATAGTCGTCAAAAATCAAGGCTCCACCTGGTTTTACATGAGGGTAGTACAGAGCAATATCTCTACAAACCGACAAACTGTCGTGGGCACCATCTATATAAAGGATGTCAATCCCTTCCTCGAACTCTGGTTGCAATTTTGAATACAAATCCCAACTGCAACCTTTATAAATATCAACTTTTTCTGGGTGTTGACTCAAAGATACGTTTTTCTTTGTAATTTTTTCAATTTTATCTAAGGTCGGGTGTGCTTCTGGGTTCTCAATGTTCTCTTTTGACCCGGTAAACGGATCAATTCCGATTAACCTACTATTTTCGTGCGTTAAGAAGTTATCGATCCACCAAACAGTTGATGCTCCTTCATACATGCCTATTTCGACAATAAGCCTTTTGCTTTTAGGTTCAAAAACTAATTTTTTTGCTGGTTCATGTTTTTTGATAATTTCATAACCATCGGTAAGATGTTTATACCAGCCGTGGGTTATTGTATATTTCTGATCTAGAGGTGGAGCCTCGGCCATGTGCTGTGTCCCTTTGTTGACATCAATATACTAGCAGCCCCCTGAGGGTTGACAAGGAGTCATAATGTGCTACTATACGTATGGTTCACACCTAACTCACATGACTAACGACATTAAAATCGATCTCAAAAGCAAAGATCTTCCTATAACTGCTCTAGCGTACCGATCCCCTAGTCTCTTGGGTCTTTTTCTAATTTTTATAACTTTTTGGGTTTTACTTCTTTTTGCATCTTTATTTACTTATTCGTTTCTAAAGCATGTTAGAGAAGAGGGTCAACGTTCGATTAAATATTCAGAAGTGTATAACCAGGAACTAGATCGGTGTAAGTTAGAAAACCCTTATAACGGCAGGATTATTTTTGATCCTATGGGTAACGAAACAAAAAGATACCCGTTTGTTAACTGTTTTGCTTTAGCTCGTTATAACGTCAAAACAAAATACGGATTATCTCCACATTAATTTTACTTTTCCTAGCTTGCTCTAAGGGAGGGATTCGGGTTTAATAACCAAGTCTCTCTTTTTTTATGAAAATTTTTGTTTTACACGCTGTGTGTCCGACGTGCGGCGTTTCGTTTTCCCTGAAAGGGTCAAAGCTCAAGGCGTGGTGCGGCAAGAAACAAAAACAACCTGACCGTAAAGGACCTTTTTGTCACTATAAATGTTCTGCAAAGTACAACGCAAAAAGAGCGTCAGAAAGCAGATTGTTAGAAAAATCTAAATAGTTATTTATCCTTAATTGCCGCGATAAACATATTATTAAACGGTTTAATCTCACCAATCGAGTAACCAAACTTAACTTGTAAATAGTTAAATAATTCACTTTTGTGTTTTACGTTCCAAGCGTGTGAGTTTGATTCGAAAATAATTGGAGGGTAGCCAGAGTCAATAATCGTATCGTGCGCTCCTCGCAGAACAGCGAGTTCATTTCCTTCTACATCAAGCTTTATCAGTCCTATATCGTTCCACTCGAAGTTATCTATGTAGCACGTGTCAATGTATTCGGTTGCTAGTACGGGTTGGTTTTCTGGTAAAGGTAAGATTGTAGATCCGCCACCATCTTCGGACACAATAAACAACTCTACAATTTCATTGCCTCCTTCTTCGTCCGTAACCGCCGCGTGGTAAGGAGATACATTGGTTTTGTCAAACATAAAGATGTTGCCGCACAGCTGGAAATATGTTCTTCGCTGAGCTTCAAACGCTTCTACATGTTTAAATTCGTCTGCAAGAAGTAACGAATAGGTTCCCATATGAGCACCACAGTCAATAAATCTTTTTGTTTTATTTCCAAACTGTTTTGCCCATTTTATAATTTCGTATTCTGGTATTCCTACTTGGTGCATTTGGCACCTACCAGAGTCATCGTTATTCATAAGAAAAGAAATTTCAGGTAGAGGAAGGATTAAGCTTTCTTCTGGTCCCCAAATAAATTTAGTCATAAGGCTTCTGTGAATGCTACTATGTTAGCATCATTGGTTTTAAAATGGAATCTATTCCTGTTATTGGTACAGCGGTAGTTAACGCTCCTCATTGGGTTTATCGCTTGTTTTATAGTATTGATTACCCTGTTGATACTTTTATAGTTTTTAACAATAATGGCCGAGATCAAATTACACGCGAACTTGATGCTCTAGAACACATTCCTCATGCTTTCGTAAAGAAAGTTAAAGTTTGTCACCTTCCTGCAAATCTTGGATGTTCTGGTGCGTGGAACTTAATTATTAAGTCGGCCATGATGAACCCTTATTGGGTGATCACGAATCACGATATTATGTTTACCCCTGGCTTTTTAAAAGCCATGAAGGAAAAAGCTGACGATCCGGATACAGGGATTGTCCACGGGCTAAACGGAAGCTGGGATGTTTTTCTTCTTAAAGACTGGGTTGTACAAAACTTTGGTCTATTTGATGAAAACTTATACCCTGGCTACTGCGAAGATATGGATTACGGTATGCGGTTTAAGCATCAAGAGATTAAACGTGAGATGTCTGTCGGTGTTCCTTATTACCATGGGTGGGCCACTGAGTCGTATGAGGACGGGAGCCAGACTTGGCGTAGTGAGCCAGCTTTAGCCCAAGGGATACATGTCGCTCATGAGCTTAATAAGCAGTATCTTCATGCCAAGTGGTCACCAGCGTGGCAAGCACACATAGAAGGTGAGGTATATGAGTCTCCTTTTAATACACCTACTCTTCCGTTAGACTTTACAACTTACGATCTTAGCTTTGTAAGACGTAAAAATCTTGGGTTTTAACTACTATACTAATTTTATACTGACACTAATCCTATGCCTTTTTACTCTTCGTATACAACGTATGGTAAATTAATAAATAACTTAAAGTCAATCGTCGACGCACAAAGTTTATCTTCTTTTAAGCTGAGTAAACTAGCAGATCTGTCGCCTACTACAACGCGCAAGATCTACTACGACACCAAATATATACCTTCTCCAGACGTTATCGAACGGATTTGTTTGACGTTGAACATTGTCCCCGGCGATTTATTGAAAATAATGCCTACAATAGAGGAATCAGTAGTGGTGTGTTCTGGTGTTTTCGCCTCAGGATTATGAATTAGCTGCTCGGATTCTGGGGCTTCCCGTTCCGATCACCGCAGCCGAACAAGCCGCTGCCGCACCCATGACCGCTGTGGTTATGAGGACGTTTTGTCAGACGTTGCCTCCCGCTCCTGGGATGGAAGACGAACATATGATGAATATGGGCGCTACTCGCTCTTTAAACGCACCCCCAGACAACACTCAGCCCGTTTATCGTAATCAACTTCAGCACAGGCTCCAGGCTGGGGTTACTGACCCACACCACGAACAAGAAATTCTAGATCTTATTGATTTAATTACAAATAATCCTGAAGTTGGGGAAATGTTCCTCAATTTCTTGCATAATTTAGAAAATCAAGGGGATGAGCATATGGATATGTTGAGCGCTCAACGTCCTCCAGCGTATGATATGCCTAATTACGGGTCAAACTATTCGATATTGAATGCTCCTGCAAGTTCTGTAATTCCTCCATCGCAAGCTTATCAAGAATTAGGCTGATGAACGCTAAACAACATCAGTTAATTGAGAGAGATGTACGACGGGAAAGCCCGGATTTAAATTCGTCTGCTTTTTTGCAGGCTTATTTAAAGTCTAATTTTCCTCAGACAGCTGCACACCCATCTGCTAAACAAAATGAATATGGAGTTTTAGCTGAGTTACAGACTAAAGGTGTAGAATATAACAAGAAGCCTCGCTCAGGCACATCTTTCGATAACCCAGCTAGTTCCTGATTAATATGGCTCTTCCTGCTGTTCCTCTTGTTGCTGGTGTTAGTGCCGCCTCTATGGAAAGTTTACTAGCGAGTTTAGCTAAAGTATTGGGTCCTCAGCTTGCTGTTGAGTACTTAGTTAGCAAAATGGTCGGTGGCGGTGATGAGGCTAAACAAAAAAACTTTAATTTAGAACCTTTAGTTGCGCAACTTGCTGGTGGTGCTATTAGTGCTACTGCCCCGAGCCCTTATAGTCCAGTTGGGGTACAGGATAATTCGGGTAAATATTTTATGGGGGCCGCCCCCTTTCTTAATTACGAAACTTCGTATAGAAACAAAGAAAATATAAACCGTGCGTTTCTGAGGGCATTTGGGGCTGATCTTCCTGATGTTGATACAACCGCCGAGTTTATGCAAGGTATTGAGGAATCTCAAAAACGTCAAGCAGAAGGAATAACTAGCCGTGACATAAAAAAACTACAAGCTTCAGGGATACAAGAACGTATGCTTGAACAGCTTAGGGCGGATAAAGAGTTTAAAAGAATTGAAATGGAAAAAGGAGCTGATTTAGCGCGAGCTGGGTTAGAACGAGGTTTTAGTTTAGAAGAAGTTAAACAAAAAGCTATCGGAGATATTGAGCAACAAAAATATACATCTGCCTATGACGCAGCTAAAACTTTATTAAATTCTACGATTACTGCTATTTCTGGTCCAGGTCCATACGCAAATAATCCCGATTTGCGTCAAGTCGCTACCCCTGTATAACCATGGATTCTTTTGAATTTTTAAACAATAAGTTAGAGGAACTATCCGGTGTGGCTCGTGATGTTCTTAGTCCAGATCTAAGTTTACTTTTTCCTCCTAAACCTGTTGTTCCAGATGTAGGAACAGCTGAACCAGGACCTATGCACTCAAGTTCAAGATATTATGCAGGGCCGAAATATGGGTACCAAAGTCCGGAATCGTATAAACAAGTTCACGGCGATTATCCACGTTCCTATAGAGAGATAAAACAAGCACAATTAGAAGAAGAACAAACAAAATTAGAGGATTTAGTCCTGGGGGCGCAAAAAGATGGTAAATTTTATGCGGGTAAAGATTATGGGTATCAGTCAGCCCCTTCTTATAAGGTGATTAAAGGTGCTTTTCCTACCGGATATATTGAGCCCGGCAAAAAAAGTCCAACAGTAATAAATTCACCAGAGTCTAAAGGTACGGGAAGCACAAGCATAACTGGTCAGACACAAAATCCTCCAACACTTCCCCCGGAATTACTTGAGCTTACACGAGAAAGACTCTTAGCTGTTGCAACCGAAAGAGCTAAAGATTTTGAACGTCAGCAACAAATTGCAGCTCAATACGAACGCGGTTCGTTAGAAAAATCAAGACTTAATACTCAGCGTCAAGTTGAACTAGAGAACATTAAGGCGCGGCGTGATATATATCAAACTCAAATTGAGGCTCAGACTCGTAGTGCAGCACTATACGCATCGTTGATGTCAGGTTTACAGATACCTAATAATAATTTTATGGGTGCGCTCAGTGAAGCTTTTAACGCTGGGGCGGCACCATTTTCGGCCCGTGTTCGCACTCGTGCTTAGAATGATGAGAAGAAAGTACTAAAAAACTGATATGCCAGAACCTTTTCTTACGCTCGGCGGTATTGGATCGGTCCTTGGAGGTCTTGGATCTTTAGGTAGTGCCATATTTAATAAACCGCAACAGCAGCAACAATATAAAGATCCAATGGCGGATTTTTATACGCTTCATGGCGGTACATTATCTGCTGGTAATGTAGGTCTAACTAAAGCCGAACAGCAAGCTGCGG
>Ga0214921_10012376_pt1 | contig 10210 bp, 8 predicted proteins | sample LL1505_MetaG_FD_177992 | JGI IMG/M metagenome (GOLD analysis project Ga0214921, IMG submission 177992) | Freshwater microbial communities from Lake Lanier, Atlanta, Georgia, United States - LL-1505 | ecosystem: Environmental > Aquatic > Freshwater > Lake | place: USA: Georgia | collected 2015-05-28
TTTGCATCTCTAACATATCGGGGAAACATACGAAAAGGTGACTGAAATATACGCCAAACCCACTCTAACCCTAGATTCTGGAACAAAATTGGAGCCCGCGTGAACTGAGTTGAAAGAATGTCGAGACTGCCTCCCAGGCCGACGCAGATAGCTTTCGATTTCAAGGTCGGCATAGATAGTTGCCCAAAAGCTAGTTCACCTTTAGGGGATCCAAGTGCAAGAATAATGTAATTGGGCCCAAACGATTGAATTTCTGCTCGAATTTTTTTCAGCAAGTTTTCTGGTGCAGGATATTCAAAAATTCCACACCACCCATCTAATTGGGATTTTTCTAATTTGTACAATTCCCTAATCTTTCTGAGGGTTTCCTGTTTTGAGCCCAGAACGAATATCTTCTTTTCACTTTTCAGGATAAAGTCGCAAATTTCAACGCCAGGAATACGTCTCAGTTTTTTGTGAAAATAAAAATTTATTAATTTGATGATAGGAACTCCGTCCGGCACCAAAACTGAGGAACCCTTATAAACCTGATAAAAATCCGTCATTTCTGAGCATAGCCTTAAGTGTTGTAAATTAATAGTAGAAATAAGTGGGACTAAAGTTTGAGTATCGGAGTCAAGAGATTTGAATAAATCGGGGTAATTTTCAAAATCACGAACCGAGCCCAGAAGCTTCATTAGCTCTCTCTGTTTAGCTCCATTATTTTGATTGAAAGTCATAATCCAAGGAGGCCCAGCTGTGAAGCAAAATTCATATTTACTCTCCTCAATTCTTCAAAATTCCCAATCGATTTTATGCTTCCATCTTCCAAATAAAATATTCGATCGGCCGCTTTTATTGTCGAGAGTCTATGAGCCACAACCAAAAGTGTCGTGGTCCCAGCAATGGATTTGAAAGTTTCAGAGATTGCATGCTCTGATTCAGCATCCAAAGAACTAGTTGCTTCATCAAGTATCAAAAAATCTGGACGCGTGTATAACGCCCGTGCAATACCTAGGCGCTGACGCTGTCCGCCGCTCAGCTGCAATCCTCTCTCACCAATTACAGTCTCAATTCCATTAGGTAGTTTTTCAACAAATTCGAGAGCGTTGGCATATCGGAGTGCGTCCAGTACATCTTCCCTGTTGGGATTATCTGAGATCAAGGCTACATTTCTTGCTATAGACCAATTAAAAAGTTCTACATTTTGGGGAGCAAGGCCAATTTTACCTGGGTAATTCTTTAGAACTTCTTGAGGTTTTAGGCCAAAAATCTCAATTGTGCCCTCATTAGGTATGACTAGTCCAATCAGTAAGTCGACAAGTGAAGATTTACCTGCCCCACTCTTTCCGACGAAAGCTACAAACTCTTTTTGGCGAATGTCAAAAGAGATATTCTTGATGGCAAATTCTTCGTTTCCGGGATATTTGAATGAAACGTTACGTATTCGAGCCAATACTTTATGTTGAAACTTAGATTCATTTATTTCCTGGTCTTTAGGAGAGAATCTGAGCTCAGTTTTCAGAAGGTCAATATTACCGTTAATCAAGTTTTGAAGTTGACGAGTATATTTGGAAGTTCTGTCTGCAGACTTTATCGTAGTAATCGCCGTTTGAATTCTTAATAACGACGGAAGGATCCGTGAGATCCCGGCAAAAAATATAACTACAGTTGAGATAAATGTGACATTGCTTGCTTCAGAGAGCAGTTGAAAAATTGCGAGAATCGCTAGGGAAAAAACCATTGCTGATTCCAAAATATACTTGGGAAATAGGCCTAACAAAGCCAAATCTTTAGATGCATTTAAAGACCTTTTTCGAGTCTGAGAGTATTCGTCAATCACCTTTGGTAATCGATTTAGGACAAAAAAATCTCTATAGCCATTTACTGTGTTAATAATTAGTGTATTTCCGTATACATCTGCATCGATTCGATTATTTCCAGCCATTGTTGCAATTCGACTCACGCGATTATAGATTAACCATGAAATTACCCCAAAGTAAAAGAACATTATTAAGGCTAAATCCCACTGAATGGTAAGTATTGTTACTGAGATCAGTAAAATCAAGAATATCTCACTTACAAGAATCGCATATGATGAGAGAGTTTCTAAAATCAAAGTAGTCACTCCATAATTAAGTGCTTGTGCTGCCTTTTGTGATTCCAGGGATCTTATCTTAGAAATTGGTAAATTAAGATAATCAGTCAGCAGTTTTTTGGAATATTGACCAGCAATACTACTGAGAAATCGCAACATCCATGTTGTAGCCAAAGCTGAAAGTAAACTTTTGCCGATGAATACTAAGGCAGTCAGGGAAATTAAAAAAACAAACACAACTTTGCTATCTAAGTGTTGTAAATTTTGAAGTAATACTCTATATATCCCTCCAGAGTTTTCGTTCTTTTCCAAATTATTTAAGGCCCATAATGCGGTTGAAAGAACAAATATTCCTGCTAAATCAAGAAATGAAATTAGACATTGATTCAATACTATTATTCCGAACTTCCAATGTTTCCCCTTGGGTATCGTGTGATAACTGAATCGAAGATTTGGCGTGACAAGCATTAGAGTAATTCCCCACTACTTTTTGGTGCACATTGTAGTAGCATGAAGTATATTGGTGTTGGGTTACAATCCTCCTATAAAACAACAATAACGGGGTGAAAGTTTTGGAATTTACAAGATTGCAATTCTTGGGATCGCTGTCCGTGGCTTTGTTGGCTTGGTTTATTTTTAGATTGCGCGCAACCCACTCTTCACGTCCAAAATTTGGACTACTTTTTATTGTAGCCAGTCAATTCGCAAATTTAGTTGTAGGTGGGTTTCCTGTCATCAATACTCCCACCCCATTGGGCTTAATGAATGCTTTTTTGACTTGGTTGGGATTGAGTCTAGGCGGGTTGGAAGCAATGCTATACGTACGCGCAATTAAGTCAAAACGAAACTTGAACACGACTTCAATTTTGATCTCGTTACTGGCTTTTAACATGATTAATGTTTTTTCAATGCTCTTTAATAATAGCCCACTCCTATTTTCAGACTTTTATCAAATTCTAAGCGTGCTAGTATTGTTGGCTCTTGTGCCAACACGTAATGATTTTGAGCTTACATTACATTTAATTGTTCTAATCTTAGTAATTAATATTTATTGCTTATTTTGGAACATTAAGAGTCCAGATCAACATTTTAATTCCCTGCCTGAATATTCTTTAGCGCCGTATAAAAACATTTTATGGGACTGGGTTGGAATCACGACTAGATATAGAGGCCCGTTTCAACATCCCAATGCAGCCGGAGCGTACTTTGCGTTGTTTGTAATCATTCTCCTGTTAAGTGATCGGCTATATTTTAAATTTTGGGCCGTGATAGCTATATTTTTTCTTTTTCTTACTTCTAGTAGGTCATCTCAAATAGCAGTTCTGCTTTTCATTACTATTCGATTTTCCAGAAGATATTTTGGAAGAGAAGGTCCAAAGTTCAAATGGCGATTTTATTTTTATGTTCCTTTGGCGGTACTCATCTATAACATGACTTTAAGTCTTGATTGGACCGCAAGTGGAAGAACTACCATTTGGATCAATGGCTTAAATAATTGGATTCGGAATCCAATTTTTGGATACGGACGTGCTCCAGACCTCTTTGTTGAAAATAGTTTCATTAGCACGCTGGTTGCAACGGGTGTTCTTGGAGGCATATCGTTTATCGTGGTTATCGTATTGATGTTGCGAATTCTGACTCATGATTTCTCTGCGAATACGATTTATTTATCAGGGGTTGCAGCTGCGTTTCTTTTTGCAATAAACATGGAAGCTCTTTTTTTGGGTGGCTACGATATTGGTGCTCTGTACGTCTTCTTCTTCTTCTGTGTCGCGAATGAGAAGAGCTCATATGCACATAAATTAATCCCAGACCACCTTCATTTTGCGAGTACCACTGACATTGAATTTTCTAAAAAACTTCCTCAAACGAGTTTTGATTCCAAGAGTGATACGAAAACTTCGCATAGGGGTAAAATCTCGAACAAAATAGCGGTCAAATGATTTATGAGACTGATAATTGATCGGTCTTCTCCAATCCTCAAAATTTAAATCTACTTCATGGCCGAATTTAGTTCCGTGAATTCTCGAATTAGAAGTATTGGTACTATGAAGCCCAAATCCTGTATACCCAATTCGATTTCGTGTGAGTATTGCGGTTTTTGTTCCATCTTGTAGTTGGCTGAGTGAGTATCGCCAGGCAAAACTTGCCGTACGACTATTGTTTAATTCGCGTAAGTTTTCCTCACGCAGGAATTTTGCGAAATTTCTTGCTACCCCCTTCCCAAATTTTTCAGTCATAATTGATTTTATTAGCCCATTATCTATCTCACTCATGGACTTATGTGACCTATTCCAATTTTCTCTACTTGTAGCCCACCCACAACTTACAAAGAAATTGGAAATCCAGTAGGAATCAGCATAATTAAAAAAATATTTCTTTGGCAAGGGATTAGATATAGAAAATGTTTCGAAATTCTTGAAATCTTTAAAATCTTGAAAGAGTTTTTCAGCTTCCATTAGTACTGGAGGGTGAAGTATAAGGTCATCTTCAACGATAAGACCAAAAGTTTCTAAACTAAAAAACCAATCTGCGGCAAACTGAATAGATCTCATTAGCCCTAAATTTGTGTCCTGAATATGCAAATTACAAATCTCACCGTTTTCAAACAATTTCTTAGCGTAGTAAGCTGTCTCAAGTGCAGCACGATCATTAGCGCTTCGGATTCCGTCGCAGTGAATATAGATAGGACCGTGTGGTTGACTTTGAATAGATTCCATAAGGATTTTCAGCGAGTTCGCTCGATTATAAGCTGTAATCAGTATGGGAAGCATAATCACACTCTACCTTTCCTAAAACCAACGAATTCAACTCTTTGTCTGCTATACTCAGTTCCGACGAAAATTCACTAGTCAGTATATTGTATTGATTTCCTAAACATCATTAGTAGTGTTCATCTATGAATATATGCTTGGCAGGTCCCTGTGCTCCTGTAGATTTGGTAAGCGTTATGGACATTGGTTCTCGTGAACGTGCTACCACGGTTAAAGGATTGCGCGGTATTCCAGTAAGTGACTTAGCAAAAGTGCTTGTTGAATTGGGTCATGAAGTCACTGTTGTGACTACTTCCGATCAAATTTTAGAAGATATGTTTTTTACTGGCCCAAATTTTTATATGAGAGTTATTCCGCAACGATCAAGTGCAAAGATTCTGGGATTCACCCTGTATTTTCGTGAGATTTTACGGATTCGTAAATCAATGAAGGAGATCAGCTCAAGAGTGGACGTAATAAACGTTCACTGGACCTACGAGTTTGCTCTGGCCACTTTTGGCTTGAAGTCACGCGTCGTGATAACTGTTCATGACTCGCCATGGCAGGTGTTAAAAACTGCTGAAAACCCCTTTTGGTTGTTTAGATATCTAATGGCGTTATTAGTCCGAATATTCTGCTCTCGGAAGACGTTTGTTTTCGTATCAGCGGATTTAAAATCTAAATGGAAAAACGAATTTCGATGGAAAAAGGACTCGCATGTGGTCCCAAATATGCAACCTTTCCAATCGGAAAGTAATATTCCTGTTCCGAGAGAGGCCGCGATGAGATTGATGGTGGCTAGTGATTCAAGTAGAAGGAAAAATGTCGATATTGTTTTGCGAACAATTCCGCTACTCGAACAAGTATTGAATGAGAGAGTAGAAATTCACTTTGTCGGCTTTGGTCTTGGGTTACATGACAATTTAGCCAGGACGTCTCCCAAAAATTCCAAATTAGTTTCCTTAGTTTGGCACGGTTACTTGGAACGAAGGGAATTTAAACAACTTCTACGGACAGCAACTTGTCTCATCCAGCCGAGCTTGGTCGAATCCTTTGGGCTTACTCTGCTTGAAGCATTTGCATTACGAGTTCCAGTAATTTGTGGTTGGAATCCCGGGGCGACAGCTGAGATAGTGGGTGATGCCGCACTAGTAATAGACATGAGGTTCGAAACAAACTTGTGCGCAAGTATAGTCAAAATTCTCAAGAATGAGTCCTTACGCATCGAATTAATTGAGAAGGGACAAAAAAGGCTTGATAAATTGTTCAGTCCAACGGTTGTAGCCAACTCTTATCTCAAAATCTTCGAGTCTCAAATGTATGATTGACTATTAAAATGAAAAGTATTGATGTTCGACTTATGTGGCAAGGCCGAGATCACCACGGCGCAGTGAAGGTGTGGACGCGTATATTAGAAAATTTTGGGTATTCGTTAAACGAAATTACTAGCCGGTATTCTGCCGTCGATTTAGAAATTGTTGGTTCATTTGCACCACGCTATCGCAAAGTAGCGAATATCGTAAGTACGATTATCCAAGGGAATTACCCATTTGGAACACTTGACTTCGATTTGAAAACAAAAGGAGTTGCTTGGCCCAAGCGAATACCAAATACAAAACTTAGAATTTGGGTTTCGGGGGAAAATATTCGGCCTCCAGCTGGTGAAGATTTTGATTTATTTTTTTCACACGATAGAGATGCATTTATTGAAGGTAATATTTATTTTCCATATATTTACCAATCCCTTGGTATTTTCGGACAGCTTGATTCGAATAAAATTTCAATCAAATATAAACCAGAGAATTTTCTTCGAAGTCGCCAGCTAAATTCTAAAGATAAATTCGTATGTGTTTTTATGTCTAATCCCACAAGTGTCAGAATTTCGGCCATCAAGGAATTATCTAAATATGGGCAAGTGGATGTTTTTGGAAATGCAATGAAAGCTGGAGTTGAGGATAAGTTTGAAGCAGGCAAAGAATACAAGTACATGCTAGCATTTGAGAACGACTTGTACCCTGGATATGTCACGGAAAAGTTGCCTGAAGCTTTTGCTTCAGGCGCTGTTCCACTTTATTGGGGAGATTTAGGAAATTACGATTTTTTGAATCAAAATTGTTTCATTAATTTATGTAACTTCAAAAGCGTAAAGGATTTTTCCTATCATGTGGCTCAAATAGATGAAAGTCAATATGCAAAAATCCACGCCGAACCTCTTTTAAACAAGTTACCGAACATTAAGTCAGTGGTCAAAATTCTAAGTAACTTGTAAAAAATCATTCTTATCCCCTATTTTCTAGCCGTGATTCCAAATAGCGCCCGAATATATGGCTGTAGAAAATAGGCAATCCAAAAGGTACCACCAAATTTTTTTAGAAACAATATTTGTGATCTATACGGAAACCCTTTCCTACCAAATGCAAATGAAACTCGCTCAAAGAACGAAAAGGACCTAGATATGTAATCGGGATGCCCCTGGCACTCTCCTAAAGGCTTGTGTAGAATCTGAATCTCGTATCCTGCTTTAGTCAGCCGTATAGAATAATCAAAGTCTGCATATGCATGTTCGTATCTGCTTTCAATTGGTCCAGTATTGTGTATTGTCGAAGCAGGAAACAATACAAAATTGCCATTGAACACGTCGCAGGATTCGCCCTCATCTTTTGTTTGGACTAATTCGTACTTGAAGGGATGTCTTCCTTTTTTGTTTTGGCCGCCGTATGTTAATTGCTTCGTAGTTGGGTCTACAAATTGCCCCACAAAAACTTGATTCGGATGCAGGAGAACGTTGTCCCTAACATATGCCAATGACCCGGGGTAGTAAGAAGTGTCATCATTAGCCCATATAACGTAGTCAAATTTATAGTTTCTAACCGCAAAATCTAACCCGATCGACATAGATTTGGCCCAGAACCAACTACCTTCCCCATGAATCACGTTAGAGACTAGATGTGATGCGGAAAGCATCTCGTAAGTACCATCACTCGAACCATCATCAACAGCAATCACTTTTATTTCCCAATTGTTGGGACACTCTCGATCAAGACCTTCCAACCAAATTCTTGTATTATTAACTCGGTTATGGCAAGCGACGATTACCACTAGACGCTTTTTTTTATTTTCCAAGATCGATGAATCCATACCGAATTATAGCAAGAGAATAAATAAAGCATAACTCGTTTATTTGATACCAATAGTATAGTTCTGTACCTTTCACGCTCTTGAATACTGATTAGAATTGCATAAACTACCTAACTCTAATCGATAATTATTAAGATACTTCCTCTAATCAGATGTTAAAAGAAGATACTAAGGATTAGCAGTAACTCATTAAATTCAATAAAGGCGATTAGCTTTTACATTGAATTTTGTAGATTGATTACCGTAATTTGTTAAAATGGTGTGGTAAAATGTCGTAGTGATTATTGAACAATTAAAAGTATTTTCAAGGCTCAATTTGCCAAAACTTAGTAGGGCAATTAAGTCCTTGTTGGTCGAGTTACATTTATTACCCTTAACAATGAGAATAAGAAAACCCTCTAGCCAATTTAGAACTTTGATTCCAAGAAGTCATTATTACGAAGGAGAGCGACTTGGACGATCAATTACTAATGTTTCCAAGGAGTATTTACTTGACTCAGGATGGATTGAATCGAAAACTAGAAATGCTTCGATTAAGAATGGTCGCTACATTCCATGGATAACTTATCCAGCTTTTGATTTCTTAGATCGCTTAAACCTAGAGAATTTCTCTATAGTTGAATTTGGGGCTGGAGCTTCGACTATATATTTTTCGGAAAGATGTAAAAATCTAATCTCGTACGAATTTGATCGTAATTATTTTTTAGAAATAGAGAAGTTAAACGAAATCTTTCCTAATACTAAAATTCTGCTTTTCGACGCACAACCCATACATAGTCAGAAAAAAGAAGGTAATTTTGTTTCACCATTTATTGATAGCGAATTGGAGCAATGTATTCTGAAAGACGAAAAAACTTGGCCCATTTCAGTAGGCACCATACTTACAGACGATTTTCTAGAATTAACTGAATCAGCGATATTAAATTCAGATTTAATTTTTATTGATGGTGGGCCAAGAAACACCTTAATTGCGCTTGTCTGTAGATATGTGAAACCCGGGGCAATCATAGTTGTCGACAATTCAAATCAGGAGTATTTGTCAATTGGATCATTGATTCTCAAAACTAAAGGCTTTGTTGAAATCCCATTCACTGGGCTAGCACCACTGAGCCATTTTAAATCGCAGACTTCGCTCTTTATAAAAGACATAGACTCGCTTAAAATGCTCTAGACATTTTGAGCAGAGTAACGTTCATCCATCATTAATCTATGGTTTAAAATAAGTCAATCTGATTTGTTTATTCCAACCTAAACTGGCATACAATGAGTCTATGCATCTGTTCAGTGCCATGGACTATTACGTGAGAACTTTTTTCTGGTCCAACTTAAAGTTCATCTCCAATACTTATCTCCGTTTATATGGTGCAAAAGTAGCCGGGTCTGTTACATTAGTTGGTCTCCCAATTATTTCGGTAAAGAAGCTTTCAAATATTTACCTTCACGATGGGGTAAAGATTGTCTCAAATTCGACGGGAACAGCACTCGGAGTTGGTAGGCGGACTATTCTGCGAACATTGTTTGAAGGCGCGACTATCACCATCGGGCAAGACTCTGGTCTATCAGGATCAACCATCACCTGTGCGAGCAAAATTATAATTGGAAAACGTTGTCTAATTGGTGCGGACGTACTGATTATGGATACAGATTTTCATCCAGTAAAACACGAAACACGAAACTCAGTCAATTTACCTTATCCAGCCGAAAGTGACCGAATTGAAATTGGAGATGATGTCTTTATCGGAGCTAGAAGTATCATTTTGAAGGGAGTAAAAATAGGAAATGGGTGCGTAATTGGAGCTGGTAGTGTGGTTACTTCCAGCCTTCCTTCTATGACGATAAGTGCGGGAAATCCGGCTAAAGTTTTAAAAAAGATAAACTAAATGATGCAGCTTGCGAGTTAACTGACATTGTCCAAAGCACTTCGAATCTTGTTTGTAAGGATTGTTTGTTTCAGTTCTAGCGCTAAATTCACAATTGCAATATTTTTGTAATTTAAATGCCCTGACACGTGAAGAAGAAAATTTGTCTTAGAATTAGTGGGTTGTGAGGGACTCGAACCCCCGACCCGGTGATTAAGAGTCACCTGCTCTACCAACTGAGCTAACAACCCGGCGCTTTATTACTGGCTGACCCTATCAGCCAGTGGTAATTACCTATAACCAGTGGGCTTTTTTGAATTTATAGACTAAGAAAGTTGTTAGTGCTGCCATCACGCCTAGGATTGCAAAGTAACCAAATCGGC
>Ga0214921_10012378_pt1 | contig 10206 bp, 3 predicted proteins | sample LL1505_MetaG_FD_177992 | JGI IMG/M metagenome (GOLD analysis project Ga0214921, IMG submission 177992) | Freshwater microbial communities from Lake Lanier, Atlanta, Georgia, United States - LL-1505 | ecosystem: Environmental > Aquatic > Freshwater > Lake | place: USA: Georgia | collected 2015-05-28
GATATTTCACCGACAAACGTACCAGGACGGGATTCTCCGACTAACATCACCCGGCCACGGATTGACGCAGAAGGTACGGCAAACTCCGTCTCGGACTGGATCATCTCCAGGAATCGCGTCGCTAGATCGTCAGCTCGTCCTGGTTGCAAGTCGGTCCGCAAAGCAATCTCTTCCGGACGTAAGAATGTTGCACCTTCGTGTTCGTATAGCCCGGAAGTACGGATCACATCCCAGTTACCCTCGCCGATACCGTACCGGTTCAAAGTGTCCTGGAGTGGTTGATCCAAATCCTTAAATTTCTTGGCCGCATTGTCAGCGATATAACCCATAAATTCCATGCCAAACGCCCAGCGTCCGGCCTGGGTCCAGGGGGATAAGCCGGTAATCCGCATGACCGTATCAGAGATGCGACGCGTAATTTCAGGGCCAGTCATATCACCGACGAATCGTGCCTGGGCGTTTGCGACGCTGGTCCAGTTTTCTGCGATCAATCCCAGGCGAGATGCCAGGCGTCCCTTCTCGTCAATGTTAAGCGGGACCAGGTTATCAGCGACGCGTTTAATGACGTCAGCGGCGGGTATGCCGGAAGTCTTGGCGGCAATACGTTGGAAGTTAATATCGGTTAGAGCAGAGACGGCGGCCGCGCCAAGTTGCGCCGATTGAAGTATTTGGCGCAAGCCGGCAAAGCCCCTGGCAACAGTACCATCGACGGGTGACGACGTTGATCCATTGAGAATCGCGTACATCGAATCAAACATACCCAGTTGTGCGTTGGCCTTTTCGACCATCTTGGTTTCCGGATTGTTCGCCTCTTTAATCTTGGCGTCTTGCATGACGGTTTGATGGATATACCGCACCGTCGCATTAGGGTTAGGCCCTAGTATCTCCATCATGGCGATGTCCCTGGACATTCCTTCGAGGTGATTAACCATGGTGACAAACGGTTCAGGATTACCGAATTTTTCCTGGTATTCCATCCAGGCGTCGGCATTCTTAAATGCCAGGAATCGATGGTCCTGGTGACGGTTTGCCAGGGAGCGGCCACCACCAGCTCCGGATGGTTTAACCTTGTTCCAGCCTTCCGTCGCAATAGAATCAAATACTTGTGCCAGGGCCAGCTCCAGGCGTTCCGGGGTAAATTTAAGACCAGTACGCTCATCGACCATCTTTTCCAGGTCCAGGCGCTCACGGATAAAGTTTGTCCATTCTTCGCGTCCAGCCTTGCGTACAAGCATCGAATCGTGGATCTGAGGCATACCCCAATCCTTACGCTTTGGAATGGCACCGCCGGCCGCATTAAAGCGCTGGCGGGCATAATCCGCCGCAGTTGACCAGGACTGTGCTAATTCTTTCGCGGCGGCCGATCCGGTATCTTCTCCAAATACTTCGCGCACTAAATCCTTGGCCATGGCTTTATTACCTAATCCACCGGTTACGCCGCGACGTCTAAAGGTTGCCAGGACGTCATCCATCTTGGAATAGATTTGACCGAGTACGGCCTTGCGCCTGGCTTCGACGTTGGAATACTTAGCAAACTCATCGCGATCCAGCAATGCCTGGGCGGCTTTACCTAAGTTTTCTCCGCCAGCATATTGATTTAAGTCAAAGCTAATCTTCTGCCAGTTGCGTATTTGCAACAGTTTTACGCGTTTCTTTTCAATGGCTTCTTTTTGCAATGCGTCAAAAGTATCTTTCGCCGCCTGGGAGCCAGCCTGGATAGGATCCATCTTCTTGGCGTACTCCGCCTCTAGCTCGTCAAATAAGCCCCTGGCCTTGGCGGCCTGATCCGATGAGAGTTTTCCCTCATTCTCGCCATTGTTAATACATTCTCTAAAGCTCATTTAACGCACCCCACTAAGCGCTCCAGCATAGATTTATCTTGTTCAAAGTCATCCAAAATTTGTTTAACGGTTTGCACTTCCGATATTCTCTCACCGGTTACTGGGTCAATCCGCTCGGCAATTGGCACTTCCAATTCCATCAAGTCCACATTGCGTTTGCCGCCGGTGCCGATCTGTGCTAGAGTTAAGTCAGGAGTGTCCTTTATGAAATCATCTAAGAAAGTAGAATTTCTCGACGTTGAAGGGATCCCGGTTACGCTAGGTTCGGTTCCCGGTTTTGCTGGTATTTGTGCCGCTTGGGATAAAGGTGCGCCAAGACCTTTTCCGCCATCCTCGGCAAGACGTAATGGGGCGCCAGTTGATAAAGCAGAATTTGACCGATTAAGAATGGCCTCAAACGCCGCATCGTAATCAGGCTTCATCGTCGCATTTATTTTATCAATCTGTGCTTCTTCTGCTTTTGTGTAGCCGCGCTTTTCGTCGTTAATAATTCGCTCTAAATTATCTCGTTCTTCATATAAATAATGGAATTTTTCTTTAACTGCTATTAACTCAGGAAAGTTAATCTGCACTTCTGCAATATGGCCATCAACGTTAACGTTGATCTTAATGTCACGGTACCCGCCCTCAAGCGATTTACTATTTGGATCGAGTAGATTTCTAAAGCCGCTATCCAATGCCTGAAAACGATTACGCACTTCGCGCAAGGCAACGCCGGCTTGTTGGAAGTTATTAACAACAATAGTTGAGCGCAATAGATCCTTAATCTGTGTTGCGTCGCCGCCATATTCATACCTAATCTTTTCTACTGCACGACTAGATCCTTTTAAGTTTACTGCTTGATATTCTGCATTGACCAGGTTGGCAATATCACGATTGATATTATCAAACTCTTGTTTACGAAATGCGGCTTCCTGGTACATATTACGTAATGTTGTTTCAGATCCAGGAAATTTTTCTGCAAGTATTACAAGATCGGCCTCATTAAGTGACTTGGCCACATACTCATCCGGATTTACTTTTGTGAAACCTGGGTTATTGACGTCAATATTGTTTTGAGCAAACACTCTTTCTACGATAGTGCCATCGCCAGGTAGCTTGTAAAATGGTTGGCCGCTAAGTTCTTCTGCTTGTTTTGCAAAATCAATAGCTTTTATTTGACCAATTTTTTCAGCTTGCCAATTTCCGTTTTCAGCAAACGAATACCATAAACCACCATAATATGGTTTTGCACCAACGGACGTTTCTGTTGCGCTTGCTTTTTGACCTAGATTAAAACCCTGGTATTCACCAATTTGTTGGGGCGTAGTTACAACATAAGCATGAATAAAAGCATTTTCATCTGTGTATTCTAAACGCGCGCCTGGTACTGGACCAAGGTCTCCATCGTCTATTGTTTCTATTAGCGAATTGTAGTTTGTTGCATTTTTGTTTCCCAGCCCTGTTTCATTTGCGTCGCCAAATCTAAAAACCACAAACGGTTCATTTGGTTGTGGAATCTCAGTTGGGCCAAGTTTTCTTACCGGGATATTTATATCTTGATTTTTATCAGGCGTAATATCTTGCAAAATATCTTGCTCTAAAAGGTTTCCCTGGTTCTTTGCACCAATAGATCCAGGGCCTTCGTCAAATCCTTTTAGCTCGTCTGCGCCTGGTTCTGCGAATCGATTGCTTTGCGGCGGAGTTGTGAGATCGCCGCGATCTCCGCCATTTGGTACCCTTTCATAACTGCCGTTCTCAATTGATCTGACGACACTTTGGGCAAGCTCGCGGTAGTAAGTTTCAGTTTTGGTTCTGCCACCATCTTTCCACGCCTTGGCGATTCGGGTGATATCGTCTGAGATGGGTCCCCGGACGTTTGCGTTATTTTCAATGATAGCGATCGCTTTGCCATAAATAGCCTCTTTCTCTTCGTTACTTAGTTTAGCCAGGGTATTGCCAGCCTGTTCAATATCGTTTGCATTTTTTACTAAAGTTTCAAATAGTTCCTTGTCTTTACGTAATACCTTAATAGCGCCGTCCAAAATTTTTGCGCGCTCTAAATATAGGCTTTCTGCAATATCCTCATCACCAAATAGACCGGCTTGTTCGGTTTTAACAAATCCAGCCTCTCTTGCCTGGCGTACGATTTGCTCGGCCTGGACTGCATTTGCTGGCTCCAGGCGGCTCAGTAATTTAAGAATGGCTAATTGCTGGGCTTCGTCAGTAATGTAACGGCCGACAATTGATCCAAAATGTGCTGGCACTACATCATTGACAATTACATTAAATGCGTTTGGACCCAGCTTCATTAAGTCATTTGCTTGTTTTACTTTTGGTGATCTAGGCGGCAATGATGCAATTATTTCAGGTGCATCTCTAAAAATTTTTGCGTAATCAACAAGGCTACCAGTTCCTTCGCCAATATTTTTTGCGGCGGCCGTAGCTCTTGCCTGGGGTACGCTTATACCATCTACTTCTCTAAGTTTAAACGCTTTAAGTTGAATGTCTAAAGAAGGGTCAGCCGCTTGTAATCGTTTTGCCAATCCCAGGCGTTGATGGCCGTCAGCAATAAATGTACGGCCATCGGCAAATTCGTAAACAATAATGGTATTTGCCCTAATTGGATCCCATTTGCTAATGTCTTGCAATCTTTCAGTAACGCCCATAACATCGCCGCCAGCTTTAAATTGGAATAGCTCGGCATCGACCAGCAAGTCTTTTGGCCTGTATGTAAAAATTTCTTGATTTAAATTGTCGTGAAAAAATATATCCGTTGGTCGGTTGATAGCGCTTTCCGGCGGAGTGGCCGTAATCTTGGTTGAATCACCATTAGATACTGCGTCATACGATTGATCGACGCGAGCATTGTGTTCCAGGTTGCCGGCATCATCTTTTAATACATTGCCCTGGTTAACGCTTGCATCGATCTCATCAATCTCTTTAATTAGCTTAACATCGGGATCAATTTCGTATGGACGGCCTTCGCGAGTTGCTCTTGCTTTGTTGAGCGCCTCGATACCGTCAATCAATTGTTTTTTAGTAAATTGGAATGCTGGCCTTGCACCCATAATGCCGGCCGTAATAACGCCAGCTCCAGCGGCGGCCGTACCTACGTTAGTTAAGAATGTTCTGTAATCGTATGGAAGATCCAGGGTTTTATACCAGTCCGCCACTTCGATTTGTGTGACTGCTTCTGCGCCGCCGTTTAATACTGCCTGGCGCAATGTCTCTCTTAGGATTGTGGTACCAGCTCCCCTGGTAACGTATAGATCACCAGCGGTAATCGCGATGTTTGGCAAATCAGTTAAGACGGCGGTAGCTCCGCCGGCCATATCACCAAACCATCCGCCAAGTGTTTGACGTGCCGCTACATCGGCATTAACGTCGCCAGCTTTGATAGCACTCTTTTTTGCTCGCTCAAATAAAGCGTCGTTGTCCAGGTTAATTAGATCCGGGAATGTCTCAGGACGCTCTTTAATGAAATCAAAAATCTGTTTTGAGTATCCGTTATAGGCTTGTTCCCCGTAACCCTTTTGGGCCGTCATTTGATCCAGGTAATTGCTGGGATTAAAAAACTTCTTACCAGTTTTATCCTGGACTTCTTTAATGATTGGTTCCCATTGCTCTTTAAGATTGATACTGCGCGAATCTGTTCTGTTTAGCTTTAAGTTTGATTGATACGCGGCGCTAAAGTTTTCCAGGAAACCAGTATCCTCTCCACCTTTTAATGGCGAAAAAGGAGTTGCCGATAGATTTGGTTCGTCAAAAACGAAACTCATTTAATGCCTTCTCTTTGTTTTACGCGATCAGCTAATTGACGGAAATCGACCACCAGGGCGGATTTATCTTTGATAGTAAAAGCCAATGGACTTGTCTTGCCGCGATAATCTTCGTAATAAAGAACGGCACGATTTGTATCAATAAATGCGGGATAACCCTTACGCAAACGCTCAATCGTAAATTTTCTGCCTTGGTCATCTTCGGGTAAACCATTAGAGACTGCGGCAAAATCTTCATACGTTGCTCGGTTAATGATGTCCTTAAAACTATCCTGGGCAATGTTATTCGGGATTGGAATCCGTGTGCCGCGATACTCAATGATGCCGCCGTATGCTTTACCATTTTTTGCCATGGTCATGCCGGATGCTTCCTGGAATGCTTGCTTATACATATCCTCATCGAATACTGTCTTGCCGGCTACGATTGCGCGCTGGGTATAAATGTTGTTAGCAGTTGAAACAATCGCGGCACGTGTCTTAGGCGCGAATGCGTAAGCTCCACCTAGCGTATCTGCGATAACATTTCTCTTCGTTGCCGCGTCGCCAGTACCTTCAAACGGTTTATTGCCAGCCTGGACTTGACGCATACCATTGAGCGCATCGTAAACGGTTTGTCTGTTAGCACCGGAGATAACCAGTCCGCCAGCATGAGCAAACTCAGGGGCAAACTTGGAAAGCTCATTCATAGCATTGCCTGAATCTTTTCCGAATCCCTGGTTCATTACGCCCAGCAATACAATTTGCTGATCGGGAGTGGCAGTTTGCAAGAATGTTGTAAGCGCACCAGCTTCGTCCTGGGAGAAATACTTTGGAGATACATTCATGCTGGCCGCAAACGATTTGGATTGCGTTACACGCTCGCCAATTTGTTTAATCAAATCTACTGGAGCCGCCGCAAAGTTAAGGGTTTTAACTTCTGCCGCACCGGTTTGATTCATATAACCGACTGGATCTTTCTCCAGCATATTGGTTTTATGAGCCAATGATTTTTGTGCTACATCAATGAGCATTGCTTGTTCTAGTGTTGCGCCGCCAGTTGTTTTGGTTTGTGCATCACGAATCCAGTCGCCCAATTGAATTGGCGACATCTTATTAAAGGCAATGGATTGCTGGCGCAGTACGCTCAAATAGTTAACCTGGCGCATTGTCGGATCATTGGCTGGCAAACCTAGATTACGGGCGCGGCCCTGGATCTCTGTTACTACGCTTTCGCTTGGAACCTGGCCAAGAGAAATAATCCGCAATGATTCTGTGACGTCTGTTTTTAATTCGGTACGCAATGCTCTAAATTGTGCGTCCCTGGCGCGCAAGTCTGCTTCGATCTCATTGACCAGGGCGCCCATGCGGTTTACATCAATGCCGCGGGTAATACGATTCTGTTTGAGCGGATTGCCTTCTTTATCGTATAGCTCGCCAATTGGACCAGCTCCGAGATCAGCTTGTACCCGTTTTAAAAATTCTGCCTTGTTGGGAGCTTTTTCGTACTCTTTTCTAAAGCGGGCAATGTGAGCTTGCTCGCCAATCTTTTGCATTTCGCGCTCAATCTCCAGGGGAGAAAATCCACCGGATATTCCAAACTGTTTAATTGTTTGCAATTCCTGGAATAGCATAGTCTCAGCGTTTGCTACGCCGCTACTCATAATTCTGATTGCGTCCTGGCTACGTTGCTCCAGGCCGGCCAGCGTTGTTGCTTTTAGTTGCTGGGCAACACGATCATTGTGGCGCTCTGATATTTCCAGGAAGGAAACATTTTTAATACGGTCCAAATCGCTAGATACTCGGCCCCTTAGTTTTGGGTCCAATAAAGTTGTCAGAGATTCCAGGCCGTCGCGTACGTCAGCGGCTTCTGCCAAAAACTGAATCGGGTCAGAATTTGGGTCATTTTTAAATGCGTTGACTTTTTCATTTAAAAGTCTGCGACCGTCGTTTTGCAATTGCAATGCAACAATTTCATTCGCCTGGTCATAGGCGGCTTTGTCGTAAACCGTACGGGGCATTCCCGTTTCTTTGGTGATCTGTAAAACTTGTTGCGCTTTTTCAGGTGTATCGACTGCGGCCCGGCCTTTTTCTTCGGCCTGTTCCATACCAATCTTGCCGGCAAAGTTAATAACGCGATCCAATGCACCTTGTTGTGCCTGGGAAAGATTTCTCATTTCGCGGCTTAGTGGCGCATATTCAATTGCGGGTAAAGCGGCGGCGCGATACGGATCAATCGCTATGCCGGTTTGTTGGTAACGTGGAAGTCTATCGGCCATGATTAGCTTTTCAGTAATGAGTATTTGCTATTTGGCCCGCCAGCGGATGAATACATCATGCCAGCCTGGCCAAGTGTTCCAATAGCTTGATAGGTTCCGGCTTCGGCCGCGGCACTTCCGGATGCGCGCATGATGTTTGCGTTTTGCTGGCCGGAGTATTTGTAGATATTTGCCTGGAATCCAGCAGAAGATTGAGCCAGTTTTGCATTCTCCTGGGAGATATTGAACTCGGTATAACCTTCGCGCAATGCGTATGTTTGCAATGAGCCAGCAGATCCGCCAAACGGATCAATTGCTCCGGCGCCAGCTCTAGCTCTTACTGTCGAGATTGTTCGGTTAATGTTTGTCAACGTTTTCAAGCCTTCATTGCGAGCGCGAATAGCTTCGGTTCTCCCTTGCATTTCTACTTGCTGGGCTTGGAATTGAGCCTGTTGCTCGGCTGATTGAGCCTGGGCGTTGTAAATCTTTTGTTGTGTTTGCCCTTGTTGATATTGACCAAGGGCGCCTACTACCATTGCGGCAATTGCGACTTCCATGATTATTGTCCTATCGAAACTTTAAATTCCATGTTTAACAAATTGAACTTTAACGGTTCGCCTTGCGTTACCGTTATTGTTCCCTCTTTATCGAATCCTAGCAATGGGCCGGCCTTCTTCACTCCGGTAAATGGCTGGATTGCCGTATCTAATACGTTCGATCCAAATTGTCTAAACTGAATAGGATTGTCATTGATAGTCATTGACTGGGTGTTATAGACATCCGCATTGATCTCCATAATCCGCTTTTTAAATCCGCGGATATTACCCGACGCCATCTTTGCCTCGACTGGCATAGTTTTCAAGTTAATGTTGTAATTTAAACCGACTTGCCAGGATGCAGTTGCGGCCGTTGAGAATGTAACGGTTCCGCCGGCCGGTACTGTTTTGTCAGCTTCCAGGATACCGTCGCGCAATACTTTTACAGTTTTACCTACTAGGTGTGCCATTGATGCAGATGCGCCGCTAGTATTAGCAAACTTAGCGCAATCCATTGTCAGATCACGATTAAAGGCTTCAACGTAATAGGCAGTTCCGCCGTTTACACTCCTGGCCACGACAACGTAAACCGTATTGACATCAACGGCCACGGCTTTAAATAATCCATCAGTCGTCAATTCGGACGGTGCAATAACACTTTGCGATCTCAATAGAGAAATACACATAATCGTGCCATCATCGCCATTAACGATATATAAACGATCCGTATCGTCAGTTGACGTCGCCCGGTTAAGCGCCATATCGACTGGGTTCTTGACTAGGTGTCCGGATAGCAATGTAACGTTATTGGCAATGTAAGTTGCCTCAGTATCAGTAAACAATAGCTCGTTAACTGATTTTCCCTGGCGTTGCAAAAATAATGTGCCGGAATCTAAACCAATAACTGGAAAATTGTTTTTAGAGCCAATACGAGTTGACGTGCGGATAATAAAGTTAGTTGGCGTAATTGGTTCCAGGGTTGCCTGGGGGACATAAAACTCGCCGCCAATACTAAATATTTGCAAATCACGGCCCGAATAAATATCGGTAATCGTGTTCAATTGTGCCGTGTCAATTGTTGCTTCTACTGCCTCATCGTCCAAACCTTCGCCATATTGAAAGTTAAAAAAATCAGATACGCGCGATCCCCATACGGTAGTTGGCCTAGACTTGGCACCGGCAAAAAATAGACGGCCTTCGTGGAAGGTTACTGATCTTGGCCATCCGCGGCTTACGCTCCAGGACGCCTCATATCCGCGTTCAATCTCCCAGTTGCCCTGGGCAATATTGCTGGTATCAAAAAATGGAATCTCAACAACGGCTTTAACGCTATTGGCGCTGATATATTGAACAATTTTTGCGCGGCCCTGGGGTTCAGCATTGATATATTGACCAACATCGGTGCTGGCAAAAAACGAATTTTGCGACGTCAAAGTAACATTTCCGCTTGTTGCCGATGGAGTTAGATGTCCAACGGTTGGAGTTGTCACCGTTAGCGTATAAGCATACGATGGTATCTCTTCAAATGTAATTGTTGATACGGTCCAGCTTGTATCTGTGCCGCCGCGAACAAATTTGGTTGGTGCCAAATCTTCCTGGACAAAAATAATTGTATCGGCAGATTGAGCAAACTTTAGCCCTGGAATCACTCCAGCAGTAAAGCTGGCCACGGCCAGGTAGTTGTTGCCCGATCCGTTGATATTAGTTAATAAAGTTTTATTCTTATAAATGTAAACGCGTCCAGGGACGATCGCAAACATATACGAATCGACCACATTAAACTGAAACGGCACAAGTTTAAGTGCCTGGCTTGCCAGGTTAGCCGGCAAGGTGT
>Ga0214921_10012379_pt1 | contig 10206 bp, 11 predicted proteins | sample LL1505_MetaG_FD_177992 | JGI IMG/M metagenome (GOLD analysis project Ga0214921, IMG submission 177992) | Freshwater microbial communities from Lake Lanier, Atlanta, Georgia, United States - LL-1505 | ecosystem: Environmental > Aquatic > Freshwater > Lake | place: USA: Georgia | collected...
ATTTTCTGAATCATTTTCTGAATCACTTTCTGAATTCATTTTATGAATAAATTTTATTTAAAAACCGCAATGAATAATTTTCAATTGTTTTTATTTTGTTGTATATTATATACAGAAAATATACAGAAATTATACAGAATATATATTAGCATATTTAAAAAATAAACTTATTATTAAATAATCATATTAGCAAAATGATGAAAATTAAAGTAGGCCAAACCAAGCAACAAAAAGAAAAGACGGCAAAAGATGATAAATATTATTATTTACACCAACATAAAAAACCAATAGCGATAAGCGCCGAAGAGATGGAAAAAATGGGAGGCGCAGAAGTAAAAACATTAGCAGAATTATTAGAAAAAGATAACCAAAGAAGAGCAAAGCAAAGGATTGCAAATAGTAAAAGCAATAAGAAAAGATATGCAAATCAAAAAGAAATGCAAGCAATGGCCAAAGAATTAGAAAAATATAAAAATATATTAAGTCAAGAAGAAGCACGCGCAGAGGCAGAGCGAAAAAATGAAGAAGACAGCGAAGAAAACAGCGAAGACGATAGCGAAGGAGATAACGAAGCATTTGATATATTATTATCAGATAAAGATATAGACCCATTAAATCGTATGTTATGCAACATAACAGGAACAACAGACGCAGACATAAATAGCGATTTTTATATAGAATTTATTACACAAAATAAATTAAATCATATTAATCATTATAGTGATGTAAATAGTCAATTAAAGCAAATACGCAAGATATTAGCACGATTAAAATCTATTACTAATTAAATATATAAATAATTATTATTATATTGGTATATATATAGATATAGCCAAAACAAGCAAATAACAATGTCAAATTATTCAATTATTAAAAATGATTGTAATTTATGCATAAACGAAATTAAGCGAACATTTACAAAAGAGCAAATGGCGGAGAGATTACGGCAATTAAACCATATTAAAAAATGGGCACGAAGAAATAAGAAAGATATTCACGAGGTATTATATTTTAATACATATGATGAGATATTACAGCGTGAAGCGTATGAACAACTAACGCGAGATTATTATTCTAAATTTCCATTTTTAGCAAATTTAAGCGATGACGATGATGATTATTAAGGGCAATACAACAAAATAAAAACAATTGAAAATTATTCATTGCGGTTTTTAAATAAAATTTATTCATAAAATGAATTCAGAAAGTGATTCAGAAAATGATTCAGAAAATGAAGAAATTATTAACACGCAAATAATCACGTTAGAACCTACTAAAAAATTTTCAATATATTGTATATATACACGCGTGGATGATCAGAAAAAAAGCGCATTATACTATTATGTGAAATATGGAGAATATACACCAGAAAAAAGCACATTATATTATTTTATAAAATATGGCTATTAGCATGCTATACGTTGCATAACAACGATATAATATAATGTGTGTATATGCGCTTAGATTCTGATGTAGAGCACATTTTACCGAATTGGGGTTTATGATGCTTTTGTAATTTCTCTATAGTAAAAAAGTCAAAAGCATCATAAACCCCAATGACTCAAAAACTTAATGAAAGTGTGCACTGGGGGCACCTGCTCTACATCGGAAAAAATGCGTATTTTTAGACGATCTAAATTATTAGCGTTGCCCACATCAAAAAAAAATATAAAAAACAGATAATATTTAATAATCTTCATTTGTTGTTATATCATCATCGTCGTCGTTGTCTACATTTAATAACTTATTTATTTGCTCATCTGTTGCGGTTTCTTGGTCGTTGCTCGCTTCAGTTGTGCAAAAATTGCCCATTTTTTGCCTTTGTAATTGTAATATACACGCTATAATAGTTTCGCTTTTTGCGTGTATGCTGGCTGTATTGTGGTTGCCTTTATCGCGCTTACTTTTTATTATATTGCGTTTTAATGTCATATTGTAATAGCCTTTAATTATATGTATGGTGCTTGATTTCTTCGTAAGTGTTCTAAACCTATCGCCAAATATCAAATTTAATAAATCATCATCTAATTTTATTTTTTTCTTTATTATTGCATTTAATTGCTCTGCGGTTGGTATTAATGCACCATCAAACATATTTTTAAACATCTTGAAAATTTTATAATCGCGTGAATCTGTATTATATATTATGTCTTGTAGTGCCTCCATGCTTTCAAATGCTCGGCAATCCCAAATAATTGCTATTTTAATTTCATATTCATTAAACCACGATTTACATTCTTTTAATTCTGTTGGTAATTCTGGCATTTCATATATTTCGCCTGTTTTTTCTTGTAATTGTCTTAATTCTTCGCATGCATTCAGATAATCTATAAATGCTTTTATATCGTCTGCGGTGCTTGTGCATACATTTGCTAATAAATACTTTTCTAAGTCTATAAATTCTGATCTAAATTTATATTTTTTATATTCCATTTGCTCGCGTATAGTTGCTTCGCCCTTATATATTTGTAGTAAGTGGTATTCCTCGGCTATTTGTTGGTCAATGTCTTTAATGCTTGTAAATGTGTATTTTACTTGGTTTTGGTCTAAATAAATTTTAATTTTTTTTTTTATAATTTCATCCGCTTCATCATTTCCATCTATTATTTTGTATTTTGCCATAGTTGCAAATAATAGCGTTGTTTGTTGTAATGGTGAATATTTTTCGGCTATTATGTTATTTACTAATATGTCATATATTGGGCAATTCTCGCCAGTTTCAGATACTATATATTTTTCATCTGCTTTAAAATTTGGGCGCGTATTAAATCTATCAAAGAAACATATTTTTACTAATTCGTCATTTAATTGCCTTGGCCTATATGATACCTGCAAAATGTCGCGCGGTGAGTTCATACCAGCAACGCCAATATAAACGCGGTCAAATGGTGTTATACCTTCAAAACTCACGCCAACAGTAATTTTATTATTACAAATTACAAAGTCCAACCCCTCCCAACTTTCATTTACATTATATAAGTCTTTGCCCTGCTTTTGGTCTGTTTCGCCGTGGTAATATTTGCTTTTCAGTTCGCGCCCTGTTGCGGTTTTTATGGTCTCTTTTAAAAAGTCGTTTAACTCCTCCATACTTAAATAGTTTTTGTGTTCTTGCCTGTTTTTGTATGGGTAGAATATAAATAACTTTTTGCCTGCTATTAGATCAGAAATTAAATCAGCGTCAAATTTTGATTTATTCTCTAAAAATTGCACTTTCCGCGGTGTTTCCTCAATGGTTCGCGTAATTATTAGTGGTATTGTATCCGCCTCAATCGCTTTTATAAAATCCAATGTAATGCGTGATAAAAACGCATCTAAAAATATTACTTTTTTGGCATTTCTTAATAGCCTTATAAATTTGTGCCATAATGCGCGCTTATCTGTTTTGGCATTGTTTAGCGTGCCGTTGTCGTGCCATTTTAATAAAAACGTGTCTATTTCATCTATTATAATAGTATCATAGTTTTTACCCTCCATATATTTGGGGTCGTATGGGTCAGCCAGTAAATATATAGAATTTAGACAACATATAACCGCGTCGGCTTTTTTAACATTTGGGCGGTTCGCGCCCTTATGCTCATTATAATTTAATACATCCATATTATCCGCGGTCATCCTATGATGTGTATTCATTGCTAACGCTATATTAGGTGATAGCCACGCCCATGCACCTGCGCATTCTTTTAAATACTTCATAGTGTTATAAGTTTTGCCCCCACTCATTCCAATTTTTACGCATATATATTTATTTGGCATCTCTGAGAATATTTCGGCTGTTAGTTGATCAACTTTTAAATTTTCAACTCCTTGCGCATTATTAATAGTTAGTAGCCTTTTACACGCGCCAAAAAATCTATCTGTGTGAAGGCTTGGGCAATCCTGCAAAATCAACCAAATTAAATTTTGAATGCTCATAGGCTTATAATTTTTTGCCTTATAGTCCCACCAATCGCGCCAACGTTTGCGCGCGCTTTCTTCTGTTTCTGTGTCTTTTAATCTTTTATTTTCAATTCTCCATTTAAAAAATTCATCAAATTGCACACCATTATAATAGCAAAACGTTGCTATTCTGGCTGTATATTCGTGGCCGTGGCGGTCTGTTAATGGCGCTATTTGTAATAATTCTAATGGCTCGGCCGTGAAAATATCAAAGTCAATACTTTTATTTAATACTGCGCGCGGTTGATTTGCAATATTAAAAGATGTATTCATTTTTTGCACTTGTATAGCCATTTTTATAGTTGTTAAATGCTCGCTATCATTATTTTTTAGATCGTCGCGCCATTCTGGAAATTGTAGGGCGTTAGGTTCAAAAAATGCCGTTATAATGTGTTTTTTTGGTTCACCTTGTATAATTCTTAGCGGTCTTGTTTGTAGTGGTTTATTTTGGTTTATTTGTCGCATTAAGCGCCCACTTGTATAAACTTTGTCATCGGCATTTATATGCTCTGCTATAGTTTTTAATTGGTCGCGGTCGTCTTTGTCTCTAACTAAATAATTATGTATAACGATATGAAAACTTATTTTTTCTGTAGTTATATTGCCACAAATTGCAAAATCTGCATTTTTAAATAGTTCATTCAATACATTTATATATTTGGGCAAATGGTCATTAATTTCTAATGTTCCGCCTGTATATGGTTGGTCTATATCAAAATATGGCTTAAATGGGTAATTGTCAATAATTTCATATAATCCATTATCAATATTTAAGCGTGATAATAGCGCGTTCTGTGTGCATTGCGTATAGGTTCTATATGGTATTTTATGCTTGGCATATCGTTGCCAAATTCTTGTAATTAGTATATTATTTGGCGCTTTGTGGTCTCTTACTTTTTTTTGTGCGCCTCCTTCTTTTGTTTTGTTCTGTATCCATCTTAAATTTAATATACTATCTTCGGCAAATGCTTGCAAATCATCATATTTTATAACTGGTTGCACTTCGTTAATCTTTTCTAATTCGTAATATTCGGCGCCGTATTCAATATAATTATATATAACGGCTGGCGGTTCTGGTGTTGGCTCTGGCTCTGGCTCTGTAAATACTGGTAATACTAGATCAGAAATTAAATTATCAGGCAATATATTGCCTTCTTCTTCGTCTTCTAATAATAAGTCTAATATATCATCATCGTCTATTTCTAAACTGTCTAACGATTCTATAAATTCGTCTTCGGTCATTTCGTGTTGTGGTGCCTTTTGGATCGGCTCAAATAATGCGCGCAAATATGGATTTTGCATTTTGTTAATTTTGAGTTTTCAAATTTTGAACTATTAAAATATTTTATATACTATATATTATTATGTATTTAATATGATTGAAAAATATTAATTAATTCATTTAATTATTTAATTGTATTGAAGATTAAAATATATAATAATATATAGTATATAAATTATATTCATAATACAAATTTGAAAATGTCCGAATTAATTGAAAATGATTCTAACACATCAGGGGGCGACATTGTTGACATTTTAGTAAGTTGCGCAATGTGTTGCGAGCAACTACCAGAAGAACCGCCAAAAAATGGCAAAACCACGGCAAAATATGCTGGATATTACGCGCGATATTCAGACTATAAAAAACAATATCAAAAAACCAACCGCGATAAAATCAATGAATACCAAAGAGAGAGATACAGAGCAAAAGCCAAGCAATCAAAATTATTAAAAGCATTAGAATTTATACAATCAAATATTACAGCCAAATGAGACAAAAACAAACAAAAAAAAGAGATTCAACGCCACTAACTGCATGCAACAAGTTGGGGCGCCCTTTTTTTTTCTTCCATATATTGTAGTATAAGATTACGACCCAAATCATCCGCGGTAAAATTAAACCCATTTAAACTAAATTTGTGCTCTTTTGGTATCGTTGGTGGTATTGGCGGTAGTGTTTCACCCCTAGCCCATCTATCTAATCCAGCGCGTGCCCTTTCTCGTAATTTTTCATACATTTTAGCGCTCATTTCATTAGCAAGTTTAAATATTTGTTGATGGTCTTTCATTGTCTTATAATCTAATCTATCATATTTTAACGTTTGGGGCACTCTATCACCTCTCAATTGTCCATATTCTAAACAATAAACAAAGTCGTTATTTTCTGGGTTATCATCATCAATATAATAATATAGTGTAAATCCCATTTGCTCAATCTTTGCCAAATATGGAAAAATATCGTCAATCGTTTCAAATCTGGGCTTTAATTCGTTGCGCTCATAATCAAATAATAACTTATATCGGTGTCTTTCATACTTATTAAATTTCTTTGATTCACTATTATGAAAGTTATTAAATTTGTTTATAAGTTGCTTAACTTTTCTAATGGTTGCGCCACTTAATATATTAGTATGCTTTTCGTCAATAATTCTATTTGCTATGGTTCGTGTGTCAATTTCACCAACCGCACCGCCAATATCCATATTGCCCCCACTACTATTATTACTATCCATATTGCACCTATCATACATATCAAAAATTACAATCAAAAATTTAGATCAACTATTTATAAACTATTTAAAAAATAAAAATTTTGTATATATATTAATCAATAATTTTTTTTTATATATTTATCTTATTAATTTTTCAAATGGATTTTTTGCAAGAATTTACCGCGATAAAAAACGAATTAGAAGATATACATATAGCGCGCGATTGGTATGACGGCGAAGAATTTGACGACCATATAGAATATATAATACATTGCGAATATAGCCACCACGACAAGCCTACTATACATTATAATTTAGAATATGGGGGCAATACTGAATTTAACAAGTTATTAAAAAAATATAAATTGTTGATGGAATGGGAGACGCCCTGCATAGTATCCATATACAATAAAAAAAACGTAAAAAATAGCGTTGCGGTATTCTTAAAAGGTGATCACAAAACTAATTATTTGCGTGATAGTGATGATAGCGATAGTGATTCAGAAAGTGGGGCAAATATGATAAACAAATATTTATAACATATATTGTTTAAAACAATGAATATATCAAAAAACCACATTAAACAAATATATATTATATTGTATAACCAGTATTCACTATCAAAAAACAGAATCAAAAAACAAAATCAACAATGGACATTAACACAATGAAAGAAGAACAGAAAAAATTAAATGCACAAAATGCCATAATATTGAAATCAATGAACCTAAAGAAAAACAAATTTAATTGGTTTCATTTCACTGTAGGGCATAAGCGAAATAAAGCAGAGCAAAAATTATACTTATTATTAAATGATGATCAGAAGCAAGACATAAAATTAATTTGTGATGTATTGGGCTTAAATATGGATTTTTTCAATTATTGGAATGGAAGAAATCATAAAATTTATATGACACGTAATAACCCCATCCATTGGGCAATATTAAAAGCCCCAGCCGATGGAATAGAGCCAGCCGAATTTATAATAAAAACAATATCGGAGATTGAAACAATATTAACCCCCTTAGATGATCATGTAGAAGCAACCCAACCAGAAGGCATAGCAACAAACGAAGAGGCCAAACCCACAGAAGCAACCGCGACTGATGAAGGCGCAACCCAAGATGTGGAAATAATCCATAAAAAAACCATTGATGAAACCGCGGAAGCCTTAGCGCATATGGATCCAGCGGAAAAAGTAGAATTTGCAAAAAATGCACTTAAAAAATTATCATTAGAAGCCCCAAAAGTAAAGAAATCAAAAGCAATTAAAAAATTGGGCGAGGCAAAGGCAGAAAAGGAATGGCAGAAATTAGATGATATATTAACCAAAGCCGAAGAGAAATATAAAGCAAACCCAACGGAGGAAAAGCCCATATACCCTAAAGAATATGAAAAGGCATTAAATAACATATGGAAAAAGCGCGTAGGCTATCCAAAAAAGATATAAATATATCATTGCAAGTTTTATTTTTTTGTCTTTCAATAATTATTTATTTTGTATTAAACATTAAAATATATAGTATTATATAGCATTAAATAAAAATTGAAAATGGCAAATTTAAAAACTCAAATTGAAAACTTTATTATTAGCAATAGAGAAAAGGCGCGCCCACTTTCGCCCAAATCTTTGAAGGCTTACGCATCTACATTATCTAATTTGTATGCGCAAATATTTGGAGATGGTGCAGACTTTGATTTTAACAATTTCAACGATTATAAAACAATATTAGATTTTTTGAAAGATACACCAAATAGCACGCGTAAAACAAAATTAGCCACGTTGCTAAATGTTGCAACTGATAAAAGGGCAATAAAAGAATATAGCAAAATTATGAATGCTGACGCGGAATTATATAACAAAGAACAGAGCAGAAACAAGGCAACAGAAGAGCAAAAAGCCGTAAATTTGACACAAGCACAAATACACGAGAAAGGCGCAGAAATTAAAAACATATTTGATAGCGAATTAGCAGAATTAACAAAGAAAAAAAGCCCCAAGAAATACGGCGCATACACAAAAATAGAACTATTGAAGCACATTATATACATGCTTACAAGTGGCGAATATATACCGCCACGCCGTATATTAGACTGGGTAGAATTAAAAATAGATAAGATAGATAAACGAACTAAAAACCACGAGAAAGTAAATTATAATATATATGATCCAAAAAGTGGGAAATTTGTAATGAATGTATATAAGACGGCCGACACGATGGGCACGCAATACATCCAAGCCCCTGAAGCGATGCAAAAAGATATTAACAAGTATATTAAATTAAACGGCTTAAAAAATGGCGACTATTTAATATCAGATAAAGATAATAAACCGCTTACAGTATGCAATTTTAATAAACGCTTAGGCGTCATATTTGGCGATGGTCGCTCTGTAAATATGTTGCGTCATTCATTTATTACGGAAAAATACGGCAATATACCAACATTAGAAGATTTAACTAATACAGCCAACGCAATGGGGCACGGAATAAGAAGGCATTTAGAATACATTAAAAATTAGATTTGATAGATTTTTATTTTTTTTTTCTTTGATTCTATTGAAATATAAGCAATATAATAATATATCACAACTATGGCAAAAATACAATATGGCAACAATTGGGCATTAACACCAGCCGAATGCGACAGCGGATATTGGCTATATTGGAACAAGCCACACACACGCGCGGAAATTTTAGCAATGAGAACAGAAAACCGCGCAGACGTGGGCAAATGGATGCTTTTTTATGATCTAGACAAAATAAATAATAGATGGGCAGAAGCAATAGAACACTTTGACAATGAAAATTTGCGCGGTGTTGATTCTATAAAAGTATCTACCAATAAGCCCAACCCAAGAGCAGGCAACCAAAATACAAAAGTGATAATTTTTTATTGCCGTAATTCTGATAATGAAGCCGAAATACTAGACACAGGGCGAAGAATTATATATTATATGCAATACGATGAACAGCCATTTTTATACTATAAAACAGATGAGCAAACACAAGCAGGCACAGGCGCAACAGGGAGCAAAAAAAACCATCTATATAAACTATCTACAGCAATAGACCGCGATGAATACGAAGCAAACGAAACATGATCGTCAAACTTTGAAAATTATTCTTTGTATATCATCTTATTTTTTGAAAATATGCAATTTTTCCGATGTAGAGCAGGTGCCCCAGCGTGCCCCCTTATTTTGTGCTTTTGTACCATTTTTGAGGCTTTGGGGTTTTTGATGCTTTTACATTTTCTCTATAGTAAAAAAGTCAAAAGCATCATAAACCCCAATACAGTAAAAAGTGCTCTACATCAGAATCTAAGCCAATATACACAATATATACAAACTATATATATATATCTATATTATGGCAATCTATGGCAATGTATGCAATGTATCAAAATTGTTAATTTGTATTCATCATATAAATCAAATCTATCAAAATGGTTAATTTGTATAAATTTGTTAATGTAAATTTAACAAATGCGCGAACGCTCTATATTGTCATAAAATAGCATTTAAAGGGTATATAGACAATATATTAAACTACATGCGAAATAATGGCTATATATCAATATTACACCATTTTAATGCATTTAAAGCATTCTTTTTTTTATTGCGTATATTGCATTTAAATGACTCAATAAAGCAATATAAGGCGATTAAATAGATATTGAAAACTATATATTAATATAATGTCTATATTTGAATATTAAAGCATTTTAATGCATTATAAAGCAATTAAATAGATATTAAATATCTATATATAAA
>Ga0214921_10012381_pt1 | contig 10203 bp, 6 predicted proteins | sample LL1505_MetaG_FD_177992 | JGI IMG/M metagenome (GOLD analysis project Ga0214921, IMG submission 177992) | Freshwater microbial communities from Lake Lanier, Atlanta, Georgia, United States - LL-1505 | ecosystem: Environmental > Aquatic > Freshwater > Lake | place: USA: Georgia | collected 2015-05-28
GGGCCGGCGCCGGCTATGCATACTTCTGCGTGCTCGCCGGCGTGTTCATCACCGCGCTCTACACCTTCCGCATGGTGTTCATGACCTTCCACGGTGCTCCGCGTTGGGGGCAGGGCGCGGCCGCCGCGCATGCGCACGACGACTCTGCGCACGACGATCACTCCCATGACCACGGTCACGGCGGTACGCCGCACGAGAGCTCGTGGGTGGTGACCTTGCCGCTGATCCTGCTCGCGATTCCGTCCGTGTTGATCGGTGCCTACACCGTGGGGCCCGTGTTGTTCGGCGGCTATTTCGGGGATGCGATCCGCGTGCTGCCGGCCAATGACGTGCTCGGCGAGTTGTCGCACCACTTCCACGATCCGTTCAGCTTCGCGCTCGAGGCGGTCGGTCACCCGCCGTTCTGGCTCGCGCTCGCCGGCGTCGTCAGCGCCTGGTTCGTGTTCCTGCGCAATCCGCAGATCGCCGACGCTTTCGCCGCGCGGCTCGCGTCGCTGCGCCGCGTGCTCGAACAAAAGTATTACTTCGACTGGTTCAACGAACACGTCATCGCCGCCGGCACGCGCGCGCTCGGTCGCGGCTTCTGGAAGTTCGGCGATCAGACGGTGATCGACGGGGCGATCGTGAACGGCTCGGCGCGCGTGGTCGGCGCCTTGGCGGCACGCATGCGACTTTTGCAAACGGGCTTTCTGTATTCCTACGCGTTCTGGATGGTGATCGGCCTGGCAGTGTTGCTCGGCTGGTTCCTGGTGCGCGGCTGAGGCCCTCGACCGATGGAAAACGGTAACAACATGCTCGGTATCGGTCTGCTCTCCTGGCTCGTGTGGTTGCCGGTCGCCGGCGGTTTGCTGGTGATTGCGCTCGGCGATGCGCGCGCGTCGCTCGCGCGTTGGGTCGCGTTGGCGACGGCGCTCGTCACATTCGTCGCTTCGTTGCCGCTGTACGGCAGTTTCGACACGACCACCGCGGCGTTTCAGTTCGTCGAGCGTGCGGCGTGGATCCCGGCGTTCTCGGCTACCTACCACCTGGGCGTCGACGGCATTTCGATGCCGCTCGTGTTGCTCACGACCTTCATCACCATCCCGGTGGTGATTGCCGGTTGGAAGGTGATCGAGACGCGTCCGACGCAGTACTTCGCCGCCTTCCTCATCATGGAAGGGCTGATGGTCGGCGTGTTCGCGGCACTCGACTCGCTGCTGTTCTACTTTTTCTGGGAAGCGATGCTGATCCCGATGTTTCTCATCATCGGCATCTGGGGTGGTCCGCGGCGCGTGTACGCGACCATCAAATTCTTCCTGTACACCTTCCTGGGTTCGGTGTTCATGTTGATCGCGCTGATCTACATGTACTTGAAGGCCGGTTCCTACGAAGTCACCGACTTGCATCGTTTGCCGCTCACGTTGACCGAGCAGTACTGGATCTTCTTCGCGTTCTTCGCCGCGTTCGCCGTCAAGATCCCGATGTTTCCGGTGCACACCTGGTTGCCCGACGCGCACGTCGAGGCGCCGACCGGCGGCTCCGTGGTGCTGGCGGCGATCATGCTCAAAATGGGCGGCTACGGCTTTCTGCGTTTTGCGTTGCCGATCGCGCCCGATGCCAGTCGCGAGCTGGACACCTTCGTCATCGCCTTGTCCTTGATCGCCGTCGTCTACATCGGCTTGGTGGCGCTCGTGCAAAGCGACATGAAAAAGCTCATCGCGTACTCGTCGATCGCGCACATGGGTTTCGTGACGCTCGGCGTGTTCCTCGCGTTCGACATCCAGACCGCGACCGGCGATTTGCGCGGCGCGGGCATGGGCATCGACGGGGCGATGGTGCAGATGATTTCGCACGGTCTCGTCTCCGGCGCGATGTTCCTCTGCGTCGGCGTGATGTACGACCGGATGCACAGCCGCGAGATCAGCGACTACGGCGGCGTGATCAATCGCATGCCGATCTTCGGTGCCTTCATGGTGCTGTTCGCGATGGCCAACGCGGGGCTGCCCGGCACGTCGGGCTTCGTCGGCGAGTTCCTCGTGATTCTCGCAAGCTTCAAGGCGAACTTCTGGTACGCATTTTTGGCGGCGACGACCTTGGTGTTGGGTGCGGCCTACACCTTGTGGCTGGTCAAGCGCGTGATCCTGGGACCCGTCGCCAATGCGCACGTCGCCGAGCTCACCGACCTCGACGGACGCGAGTTCCTGATTCTCGCGGTGCTCGCCGTCGGCGTGCTCGCGCTCGGCCTCTGGCCGGCGCCCTTGCTCGAGGTGATGCAGCCGTCCGTGCAGCATCTCGTCGAACAGATCGTTTCTTCCAAGTTGCCGGGCTGATCGAGAGACCGAACCATGCAAGCTGCCATCACCCTGCAAAGTCTCGCGCCCGCGTTGCCTGAAATTTTCATGGTCGCCGCGATCTGCGTCGTGTTGCTTGCCGACGTGTTCGCCGGTGCGGCCGCCCGGCGCATCACGCCGACGCTCACGCTGGTGGTGATCGCGCTCGGTGCCGCGCTCACCATTTTGCATGCGCAAGTGCCGGAGCGCGTGGTGCTGTTCTCCGGCATGTACATCGCCGATCCGCTCGGCACCTTGCTGAAGTTGCTCGGCTTCCTGTTCACGGGCGTCGCGCTGCTGTATTCGCGCGCTTATCTCGAAGCACGCAATCTTTTGAAGGGCGAGTATTACGTGCTGGTGCTCACGGCCTTGCTCGGCATCTTCGTGATCGTGAGTGCGGGCAGCCTGCTCACGCTCTACATCGGCGTGGAATTGCTGGCTTTGTCGCTTTATGCGCTGGTCGCGTTCGATCGTGACTCCGGCATCGCCGCCGAGTCGGCGATGAAGTACTTCGTGCTCGGTGCCATCGCCTCGGGCTGTCTGCTCTACGGCATGTCGCTGGTCTACGGCATGAGCGGCAGCTTGTTGCTCGCCGATCTGGCGGTACGTTTGCAGGGCGAGGCGAGCCTCGGCCTGATCATGGGCATCGTGTTCCTCGTGGTCGGCGTGGCGTTCAAGTTCGGCGCCGTGCCGTTTCACATGTGGGTGCCCGACGTTTATCAGGGAGCGCCGTCGTCGGTGACTTTGTTCGTCGCAACGGCACCCAAGATCGCCTCGTTTGCCCTGGCGTTCCGCTTGCTGGCCGGCGGGCTGGGGCAGGTCGCAGGCACCTGGATGCAGATGCTCTCCATCGTCGCGATCGCATCGCTCGTGCTCGGCAACGTGGTCGCGATCGCCCAGACGAGCCTCAAGCGCATGCTTGCGTATTCGGCGATCGGCAACGTCGGTTTCATCTTGCTCGGTTTCGTCGCCGGAACGGAGCAGGGCTACGAGGCTGCGTTGTACTACACCGTGGTCTACGTGCTGATGACCTTGGGTTCCTTCGGCGTGATCCTGCTAGCGAGTCGCGCGGGCTTCGAAGCCTCCGAACTCGACGACTACAAGGGCTTGCATGCGCGCGACCCGTTGCTCGCGCTCATCATGATGGTGTTGATGTTCTCGACGGCCGGGATCCCGCCGTTCGTCGGCTTCTGGGCGAAGCTGCAGATCTTCCAGGCCTTGTGGGCCGTGAACCAGATGGCGCTCGTCGTGTGCGCCGCGGCCGTGTCGGTGATCGGCGTGTTCTACTACCTGCGTGTGGTGAAGTTGATGTACTTCGATGCGCCGACCGAGGCGCCGCGTGGGTTCGCGCACCGAGGGGTGCGCTTCGCGCTCGGGCTCAATGCCTTCGCCGTGCTGGCCTTGGGCCTGCTTCCGGAGAGTTTGCTGTCGTTGTGCGCAAAGGTGTTGAGCTGACGCCCCGATCGTGCGTATACTTCGCGCCCCTTCTGGTGCGGGGTGGAGCAGTCTGGCAGCTCGTCGGGCTCATAACCCGAAGGTCGTAGGTTCAAATCCTACCCCCGCTACCAACTCTCTAGCGCCGCGTACCCTTGCCCGGCTTGCTGCCGCCGGGTGCCCATGACGCCAAACGAATCGACCGTGACCTTCGCCGACCTCGGGCTGTCGCCCGCGATCCTCTCTGCGTTGACGGCAGTCGGCTACGAATCACCTTCACCCATCCAGGCGGCGACCATCCCGGTGTTGCTCGCCGGAGCAGACCTCATCGGCCAGGCGCAGACCGGTACCGGCAAGACGGCCGCGTTCGCGTTGCCCATGCTGTCGATGCTGGACGTGTCGCGTCGCGAACCGCAGGTGCTGGTGTTGGTCCCGACGCGCGAGTTGGCGATCCAGGTCGCCGAAGCGTTTCAAAAGTACGCCGCGAAACTTCCGGGCCTGCACGTGCTGCCGATCTACGGCGGCCAAAGTTACACGCCACAATTGAATGCCTTGCGTCGCGGTACGCACGTGATCGTCGGTACGCCGGGTCGCGTGATGGATCATCTCGAACGCGGCACGCTGGATCTCGCGACGGTGCGCTATGTCGTGCTCGACGAGGCCGACGAGATGCTGCAGATGGGCTTCGTCGACGCGATCGATCATATCCTCGGGCTTGCGCCGGCCGAGAGGCAGGTTGCGCTGTTCTCCGCAACGCTGCCGGCCCCCATCCGTCGCATCGCGCAGAAACATCTGCGTTCGCCGCGCGAAGTCACCATTCGCGCCAAAACCGCCACGGCGACGAATATTCGCCAGCGCTACTGGCTGGTGTCCGGCGTGCACAAGCTCGATGCACTCACGCGCATTCTCGAAGTCGAGGAATTCGACGCCATGCTGGTGTTCGCGCGGACCAAGCAGGCGACCGTGGAACTGGTCGACAAGCTCGAAGCGCGCGGTTTCGCTGCGGCGGCGTTGAATGGCGACATCGTGCAAGCGCAACGCGAGCGTACGGTCGCGGCGCTGAAGTCCGGGACGATCGACATCGTCGTGGCCACCGACGTCGCGGCGCGAGGACTCGACGTCGAGCGCATCACGCACGTCGTGAATTTCGATGTGCCGCACGACAGCGAATCGTACGTGCATCGCATCGGTCGCACGGGGCGCGCAGGTCGCAGCGGCGAAGCCATCCTCTTCATCGCGCCGCGCGAGCGCAACATGTTGCGCATCATCGAGCGCGCCACGCGCCAGCCGATCGAACCGATGACCTTGCCGACGGCGCAAGACGTCGATCGACGCCGTGCGGCCAAATTCAAGACCGAGATGGCTGCTGCGCTCGGTTCGCCCGAGGCTGAAAGCTATCGCGCGGTCATCGAGGAGTTCGTGCGCGAGCACGATGCCGATGTGCTCGAACTCGCCGCCGCGCTCGCTGCGCTTGCGCATGGTCGCAAGGCGCTCACCGTGCCGAAGCGCGACGACGCGCAAGGTGATCCGGATGCGCAGGCGACCTATCGGGTTGAAGTGGGTCGGCGGCACGGTCTGCAACCCGGCAATCTCGTCGGAGCGCTCGCGCACGAGGGTGATTTGGACGGCAGCGAAATCAACGGCATCGACATCCGCGACGATCACACGCTGGTTCGTCTGCCGGCCAATCTCGCCCCGCAAGTTTTGAAACATCTGCGCGGCGTGATCGTGCGCGGCCAGCGGCTTGAAATCGGTCGTCTGCCGCCGCGGCGCAAAGGCAAGTAAGCCGCCTCAAGCGCGCTGCGCTAGTTGGCGATAGTGCTCGGCCCGTTCATCGCGGCCGGTCGCGGCATAGAGCGCATACAGATTTTGCGCGGCGAGAAAACTGCCGCGGCCTTCGACACCGTCGGATTTTTCGGGGCGTTCGCCGATTTCTAGGCAACGCAGAAACGAGTTCTCGATCGACGTCATGAACTGCGTCGCGAGTTGCGGCTTCACGCTCGCCGCGTCCATCAGAAAGCACCCGACGCAAAACCAGAAATCGGCGGACTCGGCGTAGCGCAGGCTTTGCGCTTCGATCAGCGCGAAGGCGATTTCGAGTTCGCCCGTTTTGCCGAAACTTTGCAGCGCCGCACACACCAGTGCTTCGTGCCATGGTGCCTCGGGTGCGACCTGTGCGAGGGCGCGTGCGTAGTGTTGCGCGGCCGCGGCGTCCGCCGATGTTCGATCGAGCTCGCGCGCGTACTGGTAGATCAGATACGGCTCGTCGTGCCCTGCATCGATGAGTCGGGCGAGCAGTTGGAGATTCCGATCGCCTTTGCGGGTCAACTGTGCGTCTTCGTAGCCATCGTGCAAGGCGACGAGCGGTACGCGCCGTAGCGCGAAGGCGTGTTGCGGTTGTTCATGGATCGCGCCGGCATAGTGCACGCCGACAGGCAGCAGTCGCGAGATCCAGGTACGGGTACGCAGCCGTTCACTCTGCGTGCCTTGCGCGCTGTCGAAGGTATTGACGACGCAGATCTGGCCGACGAAATCCGGCGCGCTCGCGCGGAGGGTCGCGACATCGCACGCAGGCTCGTCCAGCCATTCGTCGGCGTCCAGCACGAGTCGCCACGGATGCCGGGCGAAGGACAGCGCGTGATTGCGGGCGGCGGCAAAATCGCCGCACCACGGGAAGTGCTCGACCCGGGCTCCAGCGGCGCGGGCGATGTCCTGGGTGCCGTCGGTCGAGCCGGTGTCGACCACGACCATCTCGTCCACCAGATTCCGCGCGCTCGTCAGCATGCGCAGCAGGGATCGGGATTCGTTGCGGACGATGGCGACCAGGGATATCGCGGCCATGATGGGTTGACGCTCGGGCTCTTGCGGGTTGTACGATACTAACAGTCGGCGTCGTCACGACCCATCTCACGATCGGTGTACCCATCATGCGCATCGCTTCCTTCAAATGGTTCCTGGTCTGCACCTTCGCGGCCTTGTGGTGCGGGCCGCTTGCGCTGGCGGCGCGTCCGATCACGCACGAGGATCTTTGGCTCATGAATCGCGTCGGGGCGCCGAGTGTCAGCCCCGACGGGCGCTGGGCGGTGTTCACCGTCGTCGAACCCTCGTACGACGAGAAAGCCCAGGTCACCGATCTTTGGCTGGTACCGACGGATGCGAGTGCGCCAGCGCGGAGATTGACCTCGACCAAAGGTCGCGAGAGCGCGCCGGATTGGAGTCCGGACGCTCGCAAGCTTGTCTTTTCTGCACGTCGCGATGGCGACGAGACGGAGCAACTGTATTTGCTCGATCTGGCAGGTGGTGATGCGCAGCGTCTCACCAACCTCGTCAACGGCGCGCGTGCGCCCGTGTTCTCGCCGGATGGGCGCAGCATCGCATTTGCATCGAGCAGTTATCCCGGCGCTGCAAGCGAAGCCGACAACAAGCGCATCGCCGCCGAACGCAAGGCGCGCAAATGGAATGCGCGCGTGTACGACGGCTTCCCGGTGCGCAACTGGGATCGCTGGATCGAAGATCGCAAGCCGCGTGCGATGGTGATCGATCTGCCACGCGCCGGTGCGGCGCCGGCCGAGCCGCGCGATGTGTTCGGCAGCTCACAGCTGGTGAGGCAAAGCGGATACGCCGGTGCCGGCGGCGAGGGTGGCGATTCGCTGCCGATCGAATGGACGCCCGATGGGGCGGGCCTCGTGTTCGTGGCGAGCACCGATCGCGATACGGCGGCCTTCCGGCTCACCTCCACGCAGCTGTGGTACGTGCCCCGCGAGGGCGGTGAGCCGCGACGTTTGACGAACGACGCGCATTCCTGGGGTCAGCCGCGATTCTCTCCGGACGGCAAGCGTCTGCTCGCCACCCGCGAGCGGAACGTCGGCAAAACCTATGTCAAAACCGAGCTCGCGGTGTTCGACTGGACGGCCGAGCGCACGCTCTCCGGCCCCCGCATGCTCACCGACGGGTTCGATCGCTCGGTGACAAGTTATGCGCAGCTCGATGCGAATGGCGTGTTGTTCCTGGCCGAAGAGGCGGGGCACGAAAAGCCCTATCTAGTGCGGTTCGACGGCAAGGCGCCACAGCTGGCCTTTGACGTGCGCGAGGGCGTGTACACGAACCTGTCGATCGCGCGCGGCGCACCGATCGTGCTCGCGAACTTCGAGAGTGCGACGCGCACGCCGCAAGTGGTGAGGCTCGATTTGGCGGCGCGCACGCATCGCGTACTCGCGTCGTTCGACGACGAAAAACTCGCCGCGCTCGATCTGCCCAAGCTGCGCGAGTTCTGGTTCACGAGTGCGCGCGGCAAGCGCATCCACAACTTCATGCTGGTGCCGCCGGGCTTCGACCCCGACAAAAAATATCCGCTGCTCGTGGTGATCCACGGCGGGCCGCATTCGCAATGGCGCGATCAATGGGTGTTGCGCTGGAACTATCACCTGCTCGGTGCGCCGGGCTATGTGGTCTTGCTGACGAACTACACCGGTTCGACGGGTTTCGGCGAAGCGTTCGCGCAGGGTGTGCAGGGCGATCCGCTCGCGAGCGCCGGCGAAGAACTCAATCAGGCCGCCGACGTCGCGATTCGCGACTTTGCCTTCGTCGACGGCACGCGCAGTTGTGCCGCCGGCGCCAGTTACGGTGGGCATTTGTCCAACTGGTTGCAGGCGACCACGACGCGTTATCGCTGCCTCGTCAGTCATGCGGGTCTGATCAACCTCGAGTCGCAGTGGGCGACGAGCGACACGATCTATTCGCGTGAACTCAACAACGGCGGTCCGGTCTGGGAGCAGGGCAGCCTTTGGCGGGAGCAAAACCCGATCCGCCGCGCAGCGGCATTCGCCACCCCGACTTTGGTCACCGTGGGCGAGCAGGATTTTCGTGTCCCGCTCAATAATTCGCTCGAGTATTGGAGCGTGTTGCAGCGCCGGCAGATTCCCAGTCGATTGATCGTGTTTCCGGAAGAGAACCATTGGGTGCTGCGCGGCGAGAACAGCCGCTACTTCTTCGGCGAGTTGCACGCCTGGTTCGCACGCTGGCTGGGCCCCGAGCCGACCGCAGGGCAGACAAACCGCTAGCGTTCCCGCCGCCAATCCATTATCATCCGGCGCCCGCGCGGCTCCTCGGGTCGTGCGGGCGCTGGGAATCTCGGCTCAGGTCGGGGTTTGCGGCGCAAGTGCTTGACTTGAAAGCCCCCCGAGGGGCTTTTTTATTATGGGCCCCTGGCCGGGGCGAGTTGGGAGATGGGGCCTTCGCGGCCCTTTTTCGTTTCTCGGCGCGGCGGGGTTTGGAGCGATGACGACTTCAGGATCGGTGCGTGAACGCGTGATCGACTTGACCGAGCCTCTGATCGAGCAGCTCGGTTACGAACTCGTGGACATCGAATGGGTGGCTGCGGCGCGTTCCGGCGTGCTGCGCTTCTTCATCGACCACCCGGTCGAGCACGGCGGGCACATCGGCATCGAAGACTGCGAAAAGGTCAGTCGCGAGGTGTCGGCACTGCTCGATGTCGAAGATCCGGTGCCGGGCGCGTACTCGCTCGAGGTGTCCTCGCCGGGTTTCGACCGCGTGCTACGCAAGCCGGCGCATTTTGCGCGCTTCGTGGGATCGCGGATTTGGGTGGAGTTGCAGGTGGCGCGCGCTGGGCGTCGCCGATATACCGGGACGCTTGCGGAGCAGACCGACGCGGGCATCCGATTGGAAGTGGACGGTCAGCCGGTGTCGATCGGGTTCGCCGAGATCGGCAAGGCACGGGTCGTGGCCTGATGGCCGCGCGTTGCAGAGGATAGTAGCGATGAGCAAAGAAATCATGCTGGTGGTCGATGCCGTCTCGAACGAGAAGGGCGTCGACAAGGAAGTGATCTTCGAAGCGCTCGAGGCCGCGCTCGCGTCGGCCACGCGCAAGAAGCACGGCGAAGAATGGGACGTTCGCGTCGCCATCAACCGCAAGAGCGGCGACTACGACACGTTCCGTCGCTGGAAGGTGTTCGCCGACGATTCGAAGGAACTCGAAGTTCCCGATCGCGAACTGCGGTTCGAAGATGCGCTCGACGTCGATCCGAAGGCGCTGGTCGGCGGTTTCGTCGAAGAGCCGATGGAATCGGTCGCCTTCGGTCGCATCGCCGCCCAGCAGGCCAAGCAGGTCATCGTGCAGAAAGTGCGCGAGGCCGAGCGTGCCCAAGTGGTCGAGGCGTACCAAGATCGCGTCGGGCAACTCGTCAGCGGCGTGGTCAAGCGCGTCGATCGCAACGGCATATTCGTGGATCTCGGCGGCAATGCCGAAGGGTTCGTCTCGCGCGCCGACATGATCATGCGCGAGATGGTCAAGCCGCAGGATCGCATCAAGGCGTTCCTCAAAGAGGTCCGCTCGGAGCCCCGCGGTCCGCAGTTGTTCCTCACCCGCGGAGCGCCGGAATTCCTGATCGAACTCTTCAAGCTCGAAGTGCCCGAGGTCGGACAAGGCCTCATCCAGATTCTC
>Ga0214921_10012382_pt1 | contig 10202 bp, 13 predicted proteins | sample LL1505_MetaG_FD_177992 | JGI IMG/M metagenome (GOLD analysis project Ga0214921, IMG submission 177992) | Freshwater microbial communities from Lake Lanier, Atlanta, Georgia, United States - LL-1505 | ecosystem: Environmental > Aquatic > Freshwater > Lake | place: USA: Georgia | collected...
AGTTAATAACAACGCAAGTTATTTCAGTTTTTTACCAACAAGTAAAGCTGATAAATTTTTTGATGATAATGAAGCAAAGAAAAAATTTTTCATAATTCTCTATGATTTGAGAAAAAAAAATGAAATCGGTGATAATAGTCTCAAAAAATTACAAAATTTTTATAATAGTGAAACCAGTTTTGTTGGTAAAGTCAATACCTATGGTGGTAGTAAATCAAATATAAAAATAAGAAAAACGAATAGAAAAATTAGTAAACAAAACAGAAAAACAATGAATGTAAATAATACTAATAAAAATAATAAAAAATAATATTATTATATATCTACTATTTTTTATTTTTAATTTCTAAAAAATGACTAATGATTTTATTATTATCGGTGGTGGTATTGCTGGACTTTATACTATGTATAATATTTTAAAAAAACGACCTTATAGTAAAATTATTTTGATTGAAAAAGAGAACAATTTAGGTGGAAGAATTCATACTTTTACTGATAAATATATGTCTGTTGAAGCCGGAGCTGGTCGTTTTCACGAAAATAATATTCTTTTACTTGAGTTAATTAGAGAACTTGGTTTATATTCTAAAATTCAAACTATTGCTAGTACTGCTTCATATGCTCGCGTTGATTGCTGTGGTAACTTTTTTAATTCCATTTTAGATGCCCCTAAACGAGAACCTACTTCAGTTTTTAATTATATTTTAGATATGGATGATGGCGATGATGATAGTGGTGATATTTCTTTACCAGGTTCTCAATATGTCCCTTTTTTTTTACCTTTTTCTTTTAATTTAATTGAACCTATTTTCAAAAATATTCTTGATATAGCATTAGGAAGTGAAAATATACCCAATGCTGAACTTATTTTACGTGTTATTTTAGCGAGTAAAGGAGAACCTATTAAAAGATTACAAAATATGTCTTTTATTTCTTATGCCAAAACTGTTCTTAGTAATATTGAAATTGATTTTATTAAATCTTCATTTGGTTATTATAGTGAATTAGTCATTATGAATGCTTACGATGCTATTTATTTGATGGAAAAACATTTATCACCTATTCATCCTTTTTATAGTTTAAAAGGTGGTCTTTCACAAATTATTGAGAACTTGGAAAAAAGAATAATGAAATTCAAAAATTCGCGCATTATTAAAGGTTTTTCTGTTTCTTCTATTGTATTCTCTAAAAAAGATAATGAATTTATTATAAATTGTCGTAGTAGTGGTGGCGGTGGCGGTGGCGGTGGCGCTGGGGTTTCTGGTGCGAGTTATACTTCCCAAAAATGTATTTGTGCTTTACCAAAAAATGTGCTTGAAAAACTTACTATTTTTAATCCTTTGCATAGTTTGATTGATAAAGTACAATGTTCTCCTTTATGTCGTATTTATTCCAAGTTTCCTTTAAAAGAAATTAAAGAATCAAAAAAAGAAGGAATAAAGAATGGAATTAGAGAACCTTGGTTTAAAGGACTTACTAAACTCACTACCAATAATAATTTAAGAATGATTATTCCTATGAATGAAGAACAAGGTATTATTATGTCTTCTTATACAGATAATAAATATGCTCGTTTTTGGAAAGAATTATTTGATAAAGAAGGAGAACAAGGATTGAATAAAGAACTTGTTAGGTTATTAAAACAAAGCACTGGCTTGGAAGTTGATGACCCTATCAAAACCTATATTTTTTATTGGCCTTGTGGTGTCGGATATTGGAGTATTGGTGCGAATAGTGAAATTGTTTCTAAACAAATGATAATTCCTTTTCATGAAATGGATTTGTTTATATGTGGGGAAAATTATTCTCATCATAATCAACAATGGATAGAAGGCGCATTAGAAACAAGTAATTTTGTTCTTGAAAATTTATCTCTTTAATATAAAGTTTTTATATTTATATTCAATGATTAGTAAGTCTTTGTTTTCCAATGGTGCGATTGTTAATTATTTACGACCTGTTTATGACCCAATTTATACTGGTGCTGTTTCTACTCGTGGTGGCGGTGGTGGGTTTATTAGTGGTGCGAATGATTTGACCCTTATTACAGAAGATAATTTAGTATCATTCAGAAATATTGGAGCTCTTTATTCTTCTAAAATGGCAAATAAACAATATGAACAAATACCTAAAGATTATAACCTTTATGTTGAATTATATGTTATGATTGATCAAGTTAAACGTAAAATTAAAAATAATAAGCTCATTACTTTAGTTCAAATTGTAGAAGACGCATTGGTCGGTGCTATTAACTCTTATTCTCTCTATGGCTATAATATTTCATTGAACTTGGATAAAGTTGGTCTTAAGAAAACGATTGATGATATTTTAACTGGTAAAAATGAAAAGGTGGTTGAAATGGCTCAAGCTTCGGGTCAATTGAATATTACCAAGTCTTTCAAATTGGCTCCTGTGTTCAATTATTATATTATTATTTATGGTATGCCCGCATATGGAGTTGGTTTTGACCCTATTAAAATTAATTTCTTGGTTGATATTTTGATGAGTAAAGGTATTAATCCATATAAGTAGGGAAACCAAGGTTTCCCCTAATACCCCTTCCTTTTATTGCGGGAAACCAAGGTTTACCATCACGCCCCTTCCTTTTATTTAGGAGGTTTTTGGTCGTTTTTTCGTCGTTTTCGTTCATTAAATTATTTGTAGTTCAAATTATAATTATATCATAAAACACATAAATATTATGTATTCTATATAATAATGAAGGTTTCATTATTATATTTTACTCCTCTTTTTTTAAGCATTAATATGATAAGAGGTTTTAATTTCGGCTTTAATAATATTCGTTCTTTCGCTACAAATGTTATTATTAAACATGAAAAATCTTTTAAAAATGTTAAAAATGTTAAAAATGTTAAAAATGATAAAATTGGATTAAATATGAGAACCAAAAAAAATTTGGATTTCACTTCCAATACTCGTTATATAAGCCCTTTTTATAAACCCCGTAGTGAAAACCAAGGATTATATGTTAAATATCTTTGTGATACAAATATACCCATTGTTATTGGTGTCGGACCCGCTGGTTCAGGTAAAACTCTTTTCGCTTGTAATCAAGCTGTTCTTGCTTTGAAATCCGGTGCTGTTGATAAAATTATTCTTACCCGCCCTGTTGTTCCTGTTGAAGAAGATATTGGGTTTTTACCCGGAAGTCTTATTAATAAAATGGATCCTTGGACACGCCCTATTTTTGATATTTTGTTAGAATTTTATCAACAAAAAGATATTGATGGTATGTTACATTCTGGTGCTTTGGAAATTTCGCCTTTAGCTTATATGCGTGGTCGCACTTTTAAGAAAGCATTTGTAATTGCCGATGAAATGCAAAACGCTTCTCCTAACCAAATGTTGATGTTGACTACTCGTATTGGTGATGGTTCTAAATTGGTTATTACTGGTGATTTGAAACAAAGTGACCGCGGAGTTGATAATGGTTTAGCGGATATTTTACGTAAGATTAAATCCTATAATGATTTTAATATTTATAATAATGATGAATTGGGTATTCGTATTGTTGAAATGGAAGGTAAGGATATTCAACGTAGTCCAATTGTCGCAAAACTTTTGGAAATCTATTGCGGGAAACCAATGGTTTCCCCGCACGCCCCTTCCTTTTCAAGTAATGTTCATGATAATGTTCGTGATAATATTGGTGATAATGTTGATGAACCTGATTGGAGTATTGGTGTTGAAAATGTTGTTGACCCCAACGAAATAAATAAAATAAATAATATGACTTCTAATATACAGTCCCCTATTGTGAAAAATGATGTTTTTATTGATAATATTTCTGATTATGAACCTCCCGAAGTTAAATATAAAACCCCTGATAATGATGCTGCGTTAATGCCATTGAAACATACACAAAGTAAACATTTTCCAAAAGATAATCATTTATAAAAATATATTCATATAATATATAATGGAACTATTTAAGAATATTGGTAAAATGTTTGGTTTTAGAAAAACACAAAAATCGCGTTCAAAAAAATCTCTTATCAATGATGTAAGTAATTTGGCTTCTAAAGCTACACGATCTTTGGCACCACCTTCAATTAAAAAAAGTGTGAAATCTATTGGTAGAACTATTAGAAAATACAAATTGAAATAATTTTTTATTTTTATAATAAATTATTTTTGAGAACCTTTGTTTTTATAATATGTATTTACCCCAAGACATTCCTCTTCCAGAAAAATAATCTTTTCTAGTTAATTCAATAATCTTATTTTGTTCTAAATGTTCCAACCAAGTTCGTGTAGGTCCAATAGTCCATGATTGCTCCCAACCTTTTGTAAATATTGTATCATCAAGAATAACAATTGTATCCTTATGTGCTAAATGAAAACAATTTTCCATATCTGCTTTTGCTATGTCATAATCGTGTCCACCATCAATAAATATAATATCAAATTTAGTTTCCTTATTATTATTTATATAAATAGGAATAGTTGTTCTACTATCACCGAGAATTAATGTATGTCTATCTGGGTAAGTATTATCTATGTACTCTTTTGCTGTTGTTACATAATTATGTCGTCCTAAATCAAAAGATGTTAAAATTAAATCTTTATTATTATGTAAAAATACTTCAGCTGAATGTCCTGCGTTAAACCCAATTTCCATTACATTTATATTCGGTTTATTTGTCAAATTTATTAAATCTTCTACTTGTTGTGGATTTTGTTGACTATATCCTTCAAAATTATGAAATCCTCTACTACTCAAAAAAGTTGTTATTGACATTTATATTATTATATATTATCTTAATTTATATATTTGAACGAAAAGTATTTTATTTTGTTATATTCTTTTATGTAGTCGTTAAAGAGAACCCTTGTATTTGGTTTTGTTATATTCTTTTATGTAGTCCTTAAAGAGAACCTTTGTATTTCTTTTTATGCTATTCTTTTTCGTAGTCATTAAAGAGAACCTTTGTATTTCTTTTTATGCTATTCTTTTTCGTAGTCGTTAAAGAGAACCTTTGTAATTGGTTTTGTTATATTCTTTTTCGTAGTCGTTAAAGAGAACCTTTGTATTTGGTTTTGTTATATTCTTTTTCGTAGTCGTTAAAGAGAACCTTTGTAATTGGTTTTGTTATATTCTTTTATGTAGTCCTTAAAGAGAACCTTTGTATTTGGTTTTGTTATATTCTTTTTCGTAGTCGTTAAAGAGAACCTTTGTATTTGGTTTTAATATATTCTTTTTCGTAGTCGTTAAAGAGAACCTTTGTATTTTATTTTTTATGCTATAAAAATGAACTGAAGAAACTAAATAACCTGATGAACTGGCGAACCCGCTAACTCGCAGAACTAGTGAACCCGACCTCAACGGAACCCTGAGTCAATACCCTTTTTGAAAGCCTTTTCAACGACTCTTTTTATAGGTATCGGGAAATGAGTGAGATATCGGGAAATGAGTAAGATATTTGGAAATGAGTAAGATATTTGGAAATGAGTAAGATATTTGGAAATGAGTAAGATATTTGGAAATGAGTAAGATATTTGGAAATGAGTTATAATAAAACCTCCTAAAAAATTGAATACAAAAGGTTCTCAAAAAATAGAATCAAACAAAACAACGAATAATAAAATGTCAAAAGTATTTTGCTTATTACAAATGTTACCATTGATATATGGATTTAATATTAGACAATCTGGATTACAAAATATAATAGCAACACGAGCTTTCGTAACAACATTGACTGAAAAAATAAATACAGAAATTATATCGGATAACAATTTATTAAATGAAATTTCCAACGCACAATACAGTCATCATATTGAGAATATGTTTTATGTAGGAATGTATACAACTATACTGTATAGTGCTATTGTGTATTTTACATATAGCAAAGACGCATCAATACAAATAGAAAAATTAAACAATATTGAAATGTTCTCAAATACTAAAAAAAGATTTAATATGTTACTAATTATTTTAATATTATTATTTACAAAGAATATTGAGAATGCTATTTGAGAACCTAGTTTAAAATAAAATTGAAAAATATTTTTGTTGAAATCTATTAAAATAATGATACAAAAATGACAATCAAAGTTCTATTACCTTATATTGAAAAATACCAATTACAATTAATTCTTGATTATTATAATATGAATAAAGAACCCAGCGAAGAACCATTGGAATTACTCGACCGATGTGAAGGTGGTTTCAAAATCAATATATCTTATTTAATTGGCCAACAAGCTAATGAAAATGATAAAATTAAACAAGTCCGTTGGAGCAAAGGTTGTCTAACTTCAAAAGGGATGATTAGTTTTACACCCTTGAAGATTTCAATCCGCATAGCGGATGAAATTTCAAGTAAGTTACCAGTTACAGTTTGAACCATAGCACCCCTTTGGGGTGCGGTTTCAAATCTTCACTGGTATAAAGAAAAAGAAAAAATGTTATTGAATGATGCGCTTGTTCACGTATTAGGACAAGATAAAGTTACTATTATATAAAATTGTATTCATAATAGGTGTCTTTTTTTATGGGTTATTATAAAATAGTAATTTATGGTAAGCAAGCAGAACCCCTTAAAAAGTTCGGGGAAACTAGGAGTTAACTTTTCAAAAATGGACATTTTTAAAATGTCCAATTTTGAAAAACTGGAGGAAAGTTTGTGTAAAAAGTTCATTTTACTCGGACATCGGGTGAAATTCCAAAAAAATCATTCAAAAGTTGTTAGCATAATTTTTTTATTTTTATTTGAAAAACAATTTAGAGAATACTTTTCTATTGCCTAATATATATAGTTTAGGCAATGAATAATTATTCTCTAAAACTCAAAAAATTTTACTGTGATAAATGTGATTATAGTACAAGTAAAAGTAGTGATTTTAAAAAACATTTAACTACCCGTATACATAGAATAGCGACAAATAATGATAATTTGGCAATTTTAGGCAATGTAAAAGTATTCGACATATCTCTAAATCATAATTGCGTGTGTTGTAATTATAATACGAGTATAAAAACAAATTATGATAAGCATTTATTATCTGAAAAACATAAAAAGAATATAAGTGGTGAAACTAACAAAATAAAACATATATGTTCTCAATGTAACAAAGAATATTTGAATTACAATGCTTTATGGAAACATAAGAAACATTGTGTTGTTATTAATGAACGAGAACCTGAAGAATTACAAAAATAAGTTTATTTCTGGTAATGTTATTACTACTGAATTGTTTATGGAAGTTTTTAGAGAAAGTAAAGAACTACAACAGGTTCTCATTGAACAAAACAAACAGCTACAAAATAAGTTGATGGAAAAAGATAATCAATTACTGGAACAAAATAATAAATTACTTGAAAAAGATAATATTTTAATTGAACAAAATAATAAAATAATTGAGTTAGCAAGTAAACCAAGTAATATCAATTCTCATAATACAAACCAACAATTCAATTTACAATTTTTCTTGAATGAAACATGTAAGGATGCCATGAATATAGTTGATTTTGTGAATTCACTGAAACTAACTATTGACGATTTTGAAACAACTGGAAATATGGGTTTTATAGAAGGTATTTCGCGAATATTCATAAAAGAACTAAAGAAATTAGAAACCGAAAAGCTCCCTATTCATTGTACAGACCTAAAACGCGAAACAGTGTATATAAAGGATAATAATATATGGGAAAAAGAGAACAATGAAAAGCAGAAATTGAAATGGACAATTGATCGCATAGCACAATTGAATCTGAACCAATTACAAAACTGGCAACGAGAATATCCAGGATGTATAGAGAACAATACAAAGGAAAATGAATATTTTTTCAAATTGGCGGCTGTTGCTTTGGGAGGAAAAGGTGAAGACGAACAAGATAAATACCGAGAAAAAATTATGAGAAATGTTCTCAAAGAAGTGGTTTTGGATAAACAATCAAAAGTTCTCAAATAGTTATTTTATTTTTGTTTTATTTTTGTTTTATAAAAGCAAAAATAAAACCCCCTTAAAAAGTTCGGGGAAACTAGTAGTTAACTTTTCAAAAATGGACATTTTTAAAATGTCCAATTTTCAAAAACTGGAGGAAAATGTTTGTAAAAAATTTATTTTACTCGGACATCGGGCAAAATACCAAAAAAATCATTCAAAAGTTGTTACCATAATTTTTTATTTTTTTTTGAAAAACAATTTAGAAACAATTTTTTTATTTCCAAATATATAATAAATGGAAAGCAATTTCTTTTCAAAAAATGCGGATAAATATAATTGTATTGTATGTGACTTTATTACGAGTAACAAATATAATTATAATAAACATATAATGACACTGAAACATAAAATAAATGAAGATAAAGCATTATTGGAAATAAATGGAAATTCAAATTTTGTTTGTAAAAATGCGAACTATGATTGTAGTATATGTAATTTTTATAGTAAAAATAAAACAAATTATGATAAGCATTTATTAACAGAAAAACATATTAATAAAATAAAAGGAGAACCTAAAAACACAAAACATATTTGTTCACAGTGTAATAAGGAATATTTGAATAATAGTGGTTTATGGAAACATAAAAAACATTGTGTTGTTATTAAAGAAAGAGAACCTGAACCATTAGAAAATAAGTTTATTCCTGGTAATTTTATTACACACGATATGTTTATGGAAGTATTAAATGAAAGTAAAGAATTACGAAATGTTCTCATTGAACAAAATAAAGAATTACAAAATAAACTATTAGAATTAGCAAGTAAACCAAGTAATATCAACTCTCATAATACAAACCAACAATTCAATTTACAATTTTTCTTGAATGAAACATGTAAGGATGCCATGAATATAGTTGATTTTGTGAATTCACTGAAACTAACTATTGACGATTTTGAAACAACTGGAAATATGGGTTTTATAGAAGGTATTTCTCGGATATTCATAAAAGAATTGAAAAAATTAAACACAGAAAAGCTCCCTATTCATTGTACGGATTTAAAACGCGAAACAGTGTATATAAAGGATAATAATATATGGGAAAAAGAGAACAATGAAAAGCAGAAATTGAAATGGACAATTGATCGCATAGCACAATTGAATTTAAACCAATTACAAAACTGGCAACAAGAATATCCGAAATGTATAGAGAACAATACAAAGGAAAATGAATATTTTTTCAAATTGGCGGCTGTTGCTTTGGGAGGAAAAGGTGAAGACGAACAAGATAAATACCGAGAAAAAATAATGAGAAATGTTCTCAAAGAAGTGGTCTTAGATAAACAATCAATGGTTCTCAATCATTAAAAAAAGACAAAGGTCTTTTTTTGGGGCTCTTTTTAAGTTACATTCAATAAACTAAACTAATAAACTTCTTCTTCTAAAAATGCTGGATGTATCAAATCTTTTCGGCAAATTGGACAATTCGGACAATCCAAACAGTTTGGACAATCGTGACCTTGACGTTTAGTCAGTTGCATTTGTTCCCAACAAGGCAAGCAAAGAGGATGACGACAAAAGGTTGAACCGTTAGTCATTTCAAAACAAACTGTGCATTCACGAATAGGTTTTTCATCATTTGATGTATAACTAACGAAATTAAATTTGTTTAATTTTTTGTCAAAAGATATATTTTCAAATATTTGAATTATTTTGTTAACTGATGTTTCTATTTCTTCTGAAGAAGGTTTTTTGACATAATCTTTGCTCGCAAAAATGATTTTGGAAGGAAAAGTCATGTAACTTTTTCCATAACCATCATACATGCCTTGACAGATTGTTTTTGAAGTGATATCTAAACGAATGATTCCTGAAGTCAAGACAAGTTCGCAATTGACTGACAATCCGCAAAGGTTTGCTGAATTCAAAGGAATTGTTGAAGGCTTCTTGAAATTGTCGTAGATTGTCTTGATTTCTTTGGTCAATTCTTCTTTTTGTTGAGAAAGATTGGCGATTTCAAAAATTGTTGACATTTTCAATTGAAGTCTGACTTGATTTTGACTTGATTTTGACTTTAAGTTCTCTTACTGATTTTAATTAACGGATTTGCCTTTCAATTCAAGGCAAAAAGGATTTCAATTTTTTCAAGTTCTCTTACGAACTTCAACTTCAACTTCAACTTCAACTTCAACTTCAACTTCAACTTCAACTTCAACTTCAACTTCAACTTCAACTTCAACTTCAACTTCAACTTCAACTTCAACTTCAACTTCAACTTCAACTTCAACTTCAA
>Ga0214921_10012383_pt1 | contig 10202 bp, 10 predicted proteins | sample LL1505_MetaG_FD_177992 | JGI IMG/M metagenome (GOLD analysis project Ga0214921, IMG submission 177992) | Freshwater microbial communities from Lake Lanier, Atlanta, Georgia, United States - LL-1505 | ecosystem: Environmental > Aquatic > Freshwater > Lake | place: USA: Georgia | collected...
ATTTCATTCAATTGAATCAATTTATTCATTATCATCACAACTATATCAAATAAATCTTTCTCAACAGCTCTAACTACTAATGGTTTTGCTTCAGCCTTACTTGATTCCAATAAATCAATATCCTTGGTCAAATATGCCCTAAAAATGGATGATTTATCACTTACAGACAAAGGAGCATCCAATACATAATGTAAAACATTGTCCCCAGTGTCCACTTTAAAATTATAATCAACCTCACTAACACCCAGTAACATATCAGTAACTTTCACAGGTTGTTTACATGCCATTGCCAAAATCAGTGGATGTTTATTATCATATGTCAATTCATTTACTAATTTTTTTTTATTATCATGTTTATCTTTTAAAAGTTCAATACATGTGTAATGATTTTCTAAAATAGCATAATGTAAACTGTTATGACCCATGGAATCAATATCAAATGGATTTGCATCATATTTTAATAAATATTCAACACATAACTGTCTTCCCATTTTTGTGGCCAATATTAATGGTGTTTTTCCTCCCTCATCCCTACAAGACAGAGTAGGATGATGATCTAAAATTGTTTTAAGAGTTGATCTACCATCAGACATATCATTTGTAATTTCTCTCAAATACATGAAAAGAGGAATTGTTTTGTCAATACCATCAACAAGTGATGAATTTTCCTTAAAGATAATATTTAATTCCCTGTGCTTTAAAAGTTGAATGGCAATATAAACATCTTGTATTGATGCTTTTTTTATGAGAGATGATCTTGTTGAAACTTTTTCTGTAAATCCAAATGACAATTCATGTCTCAAAATTGTAGACAATAAATTTGTCATATTATCAAGAACACCTCTCAGCACAAGTGTTTCTATCATTTCAATTTTATCATTTGATCTCATTTTAGTAAAATGTAATATAGTTGAAAAAATAGATTCAATGGGAGTTAGAAAAGATATATCACAAGTTTTAATAATTTCTTTTGCATTTCTGATAAAACTTCTATTAATAATGTCAACAATTGACAAACTTTCAGGCAAATGACCACTTAATTTTTTGAGCTTTCCCATTAAATCAGGATTTTCCTGGTGAACAGCTGTCAAACTGAATGCATTATTCTGATCAGGACTAAATACAACATAATTAATATTGTAATATGGATTATTTGTTACTTGTTCCAAGGCATAATCAATCTGAACAGTTTTTAAAGTCAAATAGTGTTTATAAAATTCATATGATTGTTGATTGAATAATACCTTGCATATTTCACAACTTATTTGATAATTTCTCCACATAAGTCTTAACTTACTCAAATTTATTTTTTGAATATCGTGATCACCATTATCATTTACATTTTGATACAAATAAAAAGTTCCCAGACGATCTCTATGACATTTTATCTGATAACCATAAGATTCAAACTTATATTCTTGATCAGGTGATCCAAAAATTCTCTCCATTGATTCCAAAATATTTGGAATTGATTTTGCAAAACAATCAATTACTTTTTTAAAATGAAAATTGGTGTGTCTATAAAAGACATCAGTTTTTTCATTACATACACAATCCAATGAACAAAATAAATCATACACATTCTTAATTTCATTTGATAATTGTATAACATTTGGTTCTCTTTCATCTTTACCTAGTGCAAATCTAAATGTATGACCAATATCTAATATATCCAGTAAAATGTCAAAAATTCTGGTGTAATGATAATTGTTTATCAATAATGCATAATAAGTTGATGTCTTATGACAAACAAATGGATGACACCTAATTGGATGCATTCTATATTTTTTTTGATAGAACCCACTGCACAGAGTAGCATCATAATAATTAGTTTCACCTTTTGCCAAAAGACTTTTTATACTTTGCAAATCATTGTCTAAAATACTTTTATCTAAATTTGACAAACATTCATACTTTATTTTATTATGTGTTACCAGATCATCAATATTATACCAAATGGATAATGCATCTGATTGTGAGAACGAGGGTGTATCTGTTATAGTATCAGTCATAGTTGTAGTATTCATCATATATTTTACAATTTCAAATAAATGATGGGTAATGGGACGAACTACAGAATATTTTTAATTGTCTTGCAACTGGATGCCCTACAAAAGACATCGGGACACATACAAATATGTGCATCTGAATGTGGCACACCTTTTTTACCTGCTCTGCACCATAACAAATTTGTTTCACATGTGCAAATATGATCATGGGTCTTTAAACATTTTTTGGCACTTTTCCTGCAAGAACAAAAATGTGCATCAGCATGACATTTTCTAAAGTAATAAGAAAATGTGAAGTGATTACTGCAAATACATTTTGGGGGCATTTCTAAAGATAAACACAAAATCAATGACAATATATTACTAATACATAAATAAAATAACACCTATACATCACCCAGTTTTATTTGATTGAATAATATTTCATATTCATCAGTCACAATATTGATTACACCTTCACCAAGTTCAATATATGATTTGACAGTTTCAAAATTTATTTGAGGCATTTGAAAATAATTCCTAACTCTGATAGTTTTGTTGGGCATAATAGGTTCACAATATTCAAAATAGAGCCAACAAATAATAGCTACATTGCCCAGATAATGTTGATTCTCTTTAAGTTTATCTGTGTCTTTCAATATGTTCCACAAAGTATAATGATTTACATATTCATTTCCAATTTCGGCCAATCGATTGATAAATTTGACTGCATCTCTATATTGAAATGATTCATATTTCTCCAATATCTTGTCCATTGTTAATAACAATTCAGATTGAAGATCTTTGAAATGTGTAAAATCATATTTGATGTCATTATGCATGTAATACTTTTTCTTGAGAGAAATTACTCTATTCACTAAATTTCCAACCTTTTGGGCCAATTCACCTCTAATAACTTCAGCAAATTCAGACATTGCAAATGATGCATCAGCTGTTTCTGGTCTTTTTTTGATTAAATAATATCTCCAATAATCTTCATCAATATGTAACTTTTCAGACATCTCTTTTACCTGATCACAAAATATACCTACATTTTCACTTTTGGAAAATTTCTTTCCCTCAAAATCCAAATATTCTGTAGCTGACAAATGGGTTACCATACCTTTAATTTTACTACCCATCAAAGTGGCTGGAAATATGATGCTGTGAAATGGTACATTATCTTTTGCCATAAATTGATACCAATTGCCTTTCAACCAATGATCTAAATCATACCCACCATGTTCTATAATTGATAGATAACCAATAGGAGCATCAAACCAAACATAAAATACTTTGTCCCAATAATCTTCCAATCCTGCAACCTTAGGTACTGGAGTGCCCCATTTCAAATCTCTGGTAATACATCTTGATTCTAATTTTTTAGACAACCAATGTTTGGTTATGGCTGCAGCAGTATTTGACATATATTTTACCTTTGCCGTTTCACCAAAAAAGTATTCTTCTATTTGAGCTTTAAAATCATCTAATCTTAAGAACAAATGTTTTGATGATTTAATTTCTGGCTCAGTGCCACATATGGAACACCATCGTGAAATCAATTTATTAACATCAACTAATAAACCACATTTATCACATTGATCCCCCTTTGTAATACCTTTACATTCAGGATTAATACATATACCTTTGACATATCTATCAGCAATAAACATATTGCATTTAGTGCACCATAATTGGTTCATAGGTTTCCCTTCTAAATGACCATTTTCCCATAATTCTAAAAATATTTTTTGGGCCAATTTTGTTTGTGTATCTGTTGTTGTTCTTCCAAATACATCACATGATATATTAAACCATCTTAATGATTCTTTTTGTAATTCATGATATTTATCACAAATACCCTGACATGTTAATCCTTCTTGTAAAGCCTTGATTTCTGTTGTTGTACCATATTCATCAGTACCACATACAAATAAGACCTGCTTTTGCATTTTTCTTAAATATCTGGCATGAACATCAGCACTAAGAACCGACCCAATAATATTTCCCAAATGAAGAATGTTATTGACATATGGCAGTGCACTAGTTATTAAGCATGGAGTATCTGTCATAGAGTTTAATATGGTATGTATTGATTAGATAAATTGAATATGTGGTTATCAATTTTTATTTAGTGTCTTTTTTCCAATCCAATAAATAAAAATTGATAAACAAACATATTGTGTAAACCTAATGATAAATAAATAGTACACAAAATGACTGACAAAACTAAATCAAGTGATGATACATTTTTGACTATTGCAAAGACTGCCACTGATCTGGGTGTTGGTTATGCTACACATGTTGCTGGTGCATCATTTCCAGTGGCAACAGGTGCAGTGTTTTTGGCCACAAATACTGTTCAACAGGCCTACAATGATGGTAACAAATATGTTGCTAACTATGAGTCTGCAAAAAATGATGGATATTCTGATAGACAGGCATCAGATTATGCATCTATGATGGACAGGCCAATGGGTGAGTAGTAGAATATTTTATTTATTGAATCTAAAAAATTGATATTGAATATTGATTGGATGTCTTAAATAAAAATAATAAAAATAAATATGCCAGTCATTCTGATATTTGGAATTCCATTGATTAAACTGTTGGCAGGAATTGGTGCAGTATGTTTGGGCATAGCTGGTACTGCTGCTGGTATTGACCAAATCAATGATGCTGTGAAAGAAGGCAAGCGTAATAGGGGAAGCAAAAAGCAGTCATAAAAGAAAACTAGAACTTGACCTTGACAGAAACATTCCCAGTGGTTTCACCGCCATGTGAATTGACTGATGCTGAAACAGAAACATTGTCAGATGTTTTGACAGTTGCCGAAACACCACCTCCATAAGTGTCGCGACTGGATGATGAGCTATGTGTCACACTTGGAGTAACAGAAACTTTGTCACTTGAAACAGTAACAGATGTTCTGGAACCACCAGAAAATCCACTGTCGGCGTTACCTGAATAGGAACCACTGCAAGATGCGGAGACAGATGGCTTGGAGCTAGAAGACTTGGAAGACATTATGAATTGATTCAAATATATCACTCTTACATTCTGGCTATTAGAATCATCAATTTTTTTATGGCTATGACTAATAAACAACACTAAAATGTGGTATAGAGCTCTTATCAATAAATTCCTTGTTGTAGCATTCATACATGCGACCTAGTCTGACACATCTTGCATCCTTATTTGATGGAAGCCTTTGAACAGATGTATCTTTAATCATAATTGATTTACCATCAGTGACTGGCCATACACTGTAGTCAACATCAATTAAAAATGGACCGTCATTCTCAAAAGTTGATGAATTTGAACAGTGCCAGAGAATTTTAGTGATTTCAATAGTGAATTTTTTAGATGACATGTGAATATTTTAGTAATACTATTACATTATTACCAAAATATAATATTATCAATTTTTTGATAATATTATGATCTGGCTGATTGTCGACATACAGGACAGTCAGTTTTTTCCCTGAACCATCTCAGAACGCATGATCTGTGAAATGTATGTTTACATGGTAATTCAACAACATCATCGGATTGAACAAACTGTGTCAAACAAATAGAGCATTCATCTGTTTGTGCATTAAATGAAATTGTAGTTGCAATTGGAATTGATGACACCATTAAGGGGGTTTGTATATGTGGTATAAGAAGTGTATTATGCGAGTGATTTACAATTCTGTCATATTCAGTGTGATATTTCTGGCTGGTAATAATACAGTCATAACGAAAATGAGAATGTTCATATGACGACTTAATAATTAATTTACCAAAGTATGATAATGCACCAAAAAAGAAACAAACAAACTGTTCATCATAAAAATATATTAAAATTAAAACCAGAGTTACAAAATGAGCAAGCACTGAGATAATTGATAACATGAAATATTTAGTTTGTGAAAATGTGGGAAATCCTAAGCGCATTTGTATTTGAATAATACGTGCTACAACGTAAATGATTTCAATAGATGATGCATACAGAAACACATAAAATTGTGCATTTGAATGTGGTTCATTAGATAGCTTATTACCAGTCAACCAATACATTGAGCCATAGAATACAGTGTGAGAGATGAATATAGGTATGTTAAAATCTACAATGTTAGATATGGCACGATAATGTGTCGTCATGATAAACTGATAAAAATAACATAACTATTATCAAAATGGTAGAATGTATTGACTATCAACTTTTTTACAGTTTATATGGTATCAATAAAATAATAATTTTATAAAAATTTCAGACGCGAGCCCTGGAAACACACAAATATTTGTGTGTTTTGGGGGGACCTGATTTTGGGATTTGCAAAATTTACAATTTTTTTGAGACAAAAGTATGTAAGGTTAATAAAAATATTTTTAAAAATTTCTCAAAAACGCATAAATTTGGGCCCAAAAACTCACTTTTATGTTAGGTCATTAAACGACGACCATCCGGGTATATATATCCAGCAAAGTCAATAGGCAATATTTCGGTCGGGTATAATGGATGACTTGATAAGGGAAAAAGTATTACTATCAACAAGATTTGATATCCCAAATAAAAAGTATTACTATCAACAAGAATATGATTCAATATATAGCAAAAAAGTAGCACGATCGACAAGAATAGTCGGAAAACGACCATGGATATATAATTATAAAGTAAACAGTCGACAAATAGAAACTGGGTATATTTGTAAAAGTATTAGATGCAACAAAACCAAGTTTATAAATTTAGTTATAATTTCTGCACTTATAGTAATAAATGTCCCATTATTGTAAAACCTGTAATTATGAGTCTTATGACAATTCTAATTGGAACCGACATTTAGAAACTAAAAAACATAAACAAAACATGATCTTAAATGATCTGCAAAATAAAAATATACCCGATTTAGCATCATGGTCGGATGACTCGGGTATATCAAAAAAGAAAAACGACCTGGAAAAAAGTATTACATGCGACGATAAAAATTTAAAAAGTGGACGATCGACAAGAATCAAAAAAACTGAAAAAAACAGCATTTTTTCACCAAAAAGTGATATAGACAGTGAAAATACAAAAAGTCGACTATCGACAAGAATTGAGAAAAATCGAGAAAATCATCAGTTTGATGAAAAAAAAAGTATCATAGAAAATTCAAAAGTATCACGGTCGACAAGAATTGAGAATAAATGTAAATATTGCCATGCATCCTTTTCTCATAAAAGTGGACTATATCGACATGAAAAATATAGGTGCACAGAGAAGGATAAAGTATTAGTGAATGAAACTGATATTCTAAAAAGTAAATTAGAAAATGAAATATATGAAAAGCTATTAAAACAATTTCAAAATGAATTTGAAAAAAAAGAATTACAATGGAAACTTAAAGAAACACAAGAAAGATTGGCAGAAAAAGAAAAACAATTAGATAATGAACATAAATTGAATATGAATTTACAAGAAAATGGTAAAACAGCAATGGCAACACTTCATAATTCAGTGAATGCGCTGACATTTTTAACACAACAATTTAAAAAAGCACCTGTCCTAAGAAAACTTACACATGAGTCAGCAAAAAAGTTATTACTATATGAAAAGAGATTAAGTGATTATTTGGTTAGTAGTAATGAAGATAATAAATTGGATCAATACATTGGAGACATTATTTTAAAATATATCAAAATGGAGAATCCAGAACATCAATCTGTATGGAATTCTGATGTTGCCAGATTAACTTATATCATCCGGACTGCAGCTGGAAATAAGCATGTATGGGAACGCGATCCAAAAGGCGAATTGTTTATTAAGTATGTAATTGGTCCAATTTTAGAATATCTAAAAGAATATCTAATGGATCGTCTTGAGGCTATTTCACATGATCCAATTCCAGAATCTATGGCTGATAGAGATGACATTATGGAACATGCCAGATTATTGGGTGATGTTTTACATGCTATCAAAGTCAGAAATTTTTCAAAGAAAATTGCCATATACATTGCATCACATATTGCACTCAAGCAATCATCACAAGATTAACATATATTAAGCCTCAAATTGATACAAATCAAGACTTTTTTTAATATTTTCATGAACACCTTGTAAATTTCCATCGTGGTCATCAATCATAGTAATATGATCAATATGTGTGAACTCTGTATCTAGAAGATTACTTAGCACATCATGTTTTTTAGTAACACCAGAAAAATAAATTTTATTAACTGGAATGTCTAAGTAATCCAGATGATTCAATGTTATCTTTTTTAGAAAATGACTTCTAGCTGTCAAGAATATAATGTCAATATTCATGATGTTTGCGTCATTCAACAATTTTGTCAGTCCTTCTTTGTCTGTGTGAATTGGATATGTTTTATAAATATGACATATCCAATAATAAAAAGCTTTTTTATTTGCAATTGCATGATCATTATATTCATTAAAAAAATGATTCTTTTTATTAGTCCACCATGATCTATCAATATATGCATCATCATGTTTGTATTTTAGAATAGTTTCATCAATGTCCAGCACAAGCAATGAATTTGGAACTAATTTTACTTGATAGAATGAAGATATTTTTGTTAACATTGATATTGGTATAACTTTAATAAAAGAAATAAATATATCATATCATAATTTCACTTTTTTTGGCTCTTGTGTTCTCTGAAAGTAATACTGTATCGTGGATCCATAATGTCTGCACTTTTTTGAATTCCATGGGTATAATATTTTTGGACTGATCCCATCATAATAAATAGTGATCCTTGTTCAACATTGTATCGGCGATTCAAGTGAGACTCACATAACTGTGGTGAAATGTCATATGGTACATCAGGCATGAAGGTTGATCTGACAAAATCCAATGGTCTCACTGCACCAAATGTAAGCATTGCAATGGTAGGATTGTCACCAAAAATCTTTTCATCATCGCGATGCTGCTTAATAACATCACTTCCGTCCCTGTAATAGTTTAATAGGGTACTATTAATAGTGGGAAGATTGCAACCGACAAAACCATGTTCGGGAATGACATCAGAAAAAATATGATTTAGTTCTGATTGAATCTTATCTCGTAACATAATGAGACAATCATCATGATCATGAGACATCCACCTAGCATGTGACTGATCGTGCCAAAAATCAGAAAAATATTTTCCGTCATCATGAAACCATTTTTGGAGTCTGCAAATACTTTTACCCCACAGGTTTCCATGTTTCCAATCAACAATATTATCCAAATATTGTTTTACTTGTGCTGAAAGTTCAGGAGATAACCAGTCTTTGATTTCAATGAATACAGAATTGGTTCCATCTTTTTCACAATGAGAATAGATATCCATTGAGATATGTTAATTGATAAAATGATAATTAACGTTTATAGTGTTATCAATTATCAATTTTTATCGTGTCTCGGTGTCACCATGACCAGTTGTAGTGTGACTATCATTGTCTCCTGATGTTATCCCAGAACCATAATAACTACCGACAATATGCCCCTGTACATATGGATCATGTGAATAATAAGCCGAACTGACACAATAATGTGGATAACCACATCTGTTATAATGACGCATATCATGCCGCACAATGTATGTACCACTGACAATCAATACAAACAATATTAAAAATGTTATGACAAAATTCCCAAATGAAGAAGAATGTTGTGTCAAAAAAAGTTCATATTTTAGACCACAACTTCCTGCTAACTTAAATTTATCCTCTGAATTCATAAAACCTTCACATGACACAACAGTTTTTCCTAATCTAAATTTATTAGAAATGTCAGTCGAGCATGACCATTGGGGATTATCAAATTCATTATTGCCCCTATTTACACATTGAATAGATTGTATTAGATGAGCATAATTACATGCATCACCTCCAACACATTGTAATTGAGGTATTGGTTCTAGGCGATTACCTGTTGTATATGCATTTTTGTAAAATGTTAATGATCCAACATTGGATAAACTAACAGATTGATAGTATGATGCATAACAGGCTGGTAATATGAATATCATAGATAGTATTTGTTTGAACATGATGAAAAATAATTGGATATTAGAATAAATAGTGAATAATATATGCAACTGATCAATTTTTTATGTAGGGACCATCTCTCTCAAGCTTATTTCTTTTGTATAAAATGTCATCATAAATAAGCTACATATATATTTTTGCATACGATTCTTTTTAATTATTAACAAAAATTGATGTATATGTGTACAAAATTT
>Ga0214921_10012384_pt1 | contig 10201 bp, 9 predicted proteins | sample LL1505_MetaG_FD_177992 | JGI IMG/M metagenome (GOLD analysis project Ga0214921, IMG submission 177992) | Freshwater microbial communities from Lake Lanier, Atlanta, Georgia, United States - LL-1505 | ecosystem: Environmental > Aquatic > Freshwater > Lake | place: USA: Georgia | collected 2015-05-28
AACTACGTCGCCAATTTATTCAGGAGATTGTTCCTGCCTATCTCAACGACAACCGCAAAGCGCGCCTTCTGGGCCCCGACGGGCTCTCCACTCGTGCACCAATCCCCTCAGGAACACCCTCCCGTCGCGTCCAAGAGGAGTTCCTCCACCACTACAACCCGGTTCCCTCCGACATTCCTCAAATCACCCCCGCCCTTAGACCCTCCACCGCCTCCTCGCACTCAGTTTCCGCTTAGGCTGCGACCGGTTTGGCAGGATGACTGCCTCGAATGATCTGACTTAAGTCGAGATGCTTCGCGATCACCTCCTGAATCATCAAAATTTTCTCCTTATCCCCAGGATCTGTTTTTACGGTCATCCTCTCAATCTTCGCAGCCACGGAGTAGCTATCTCCAGCAACTGCGACAGTCGGCAGCCCCCTCTCTTGGAGCATTTTAATCAACCCGACCTGTGGCTTTAAACCATCGGTTAAAATAATTCCAGCTGGCTTGGCCTCATTGCCCCCTTTTCCTTGGGCCTCCAAAGTCGCCAAAAGCAGATCCTCCCGATCCCCGGGAGTGATTAACAGGGCACCAGGTTTTAGCTGATCCTGCAGCCGTGCTGCCGTCATTGCCCCCACTGCGACCGATCTCACCTTCCTCCGTTTCATGTTTTCGCCAGAAAGAAATACCCCGCCCAACTCCAAAGTCACCTGAGCTAAGGTCGGCCTCCGCAACTCCCCATGATAGGGAATCATACCCAAAACAGGCAGACCCATTCGTTGAAAGGCCTTCTCTGCCCAGGGCCGTAACGCCTCCATCTTCGCAGGCAGAACTTTGTTTAACACCACCCCCACCACTTTCACCTTATGCTTCTCAAAAAGCGCTAAATTCAGACTCACCTCATCCACAGGCCTACCCACGCCTCCAGTCGTGACAATGATGACCTGACTTCCCAAAAGCTTCGCCACTTGGGCATTCGAAAGATCCAAAACACTGCCCACCCCCGCGTGCCCTGTGCCCTCAATCAAAACAAAATCGTGCTCCCAAGCCACCCGATTGAAAGCCTCACCAATCGTTCCCTTCATTGCAGGCAGATTTCCCCGTTCCAAATATTCCCGGGTAAACATCCGATCCACCGCAATGGGAGACATCGCCTCAATCGGCAAGTTCACCCCATAGGTGTTGCTAACGAGAACCGAATCCTCATCAACCTTTTTGCCCGCAACTTCAACAAACCTCTGACCGACAGGCTTAATGTATCCGATTTTTTTATATTTTGCCGATAAGGCCGCGTATAACCCTAAACAGCAGGTCGTCTTACCATCATCCTGCCGGGTGGCAGCCACATAGATGCGAGGGGTGACTAGGTTAAGATCCATTCCCTACCTTTGTACGGCTACGGCTGGAGAGGCAGGTTCCGGATAGAGTTTGCGATACTCCACCGCCAAAATACCCACAATCGCCGCCACACCCAAAACCTCCTCCTCGTCCGCACCGCGACTGATCTCAGCCGCAGGTAACCGCATCCCCAACAAAATATTTCCGTACGTACGAACCCGCCCGAAGTGTTGAATACTTTTAACCGCAATATTGCCTGAATTTAGATCTGGAAAAACGAGACAATCCGCACGACCCGCAACAGACGAACCCGCAATTTTCAGTTTTGCTTTCTTCGGATCTAAAGCTGCGTCCAACTGCATCTCCCCATCAAACTCTCCTGCTAACCCAATCTGCTGGGCCAACTCACGGGCTTTCTTCGTGGCCTCGATCACCTTGCCTGTATCCTCACTCAGGGTAGCACTCCCCCGGGTCGAGTAGGAAAGCAAGGCGACTCGGGCGTTTCGACCTGTTAGCCTTTTCTTGAGGCCCGCTAATCCCACCGCCGTTGCCGCCAACTCCTCCGCCTTGGGACGAGGCACCACCGCCGCATCTCCCACAACTAGAATTCCATTATCTCCCGTCTTTCCATCCTCACATTCCAAAAGGGTCGCACTCGATATCCTCGAAATATGAGGCAAGCGCGGAATCATTCGAATCAAAGGCCGTAATACATTTCCCGAATACGCCCCCACCCCCGCCACAAGACCGTCCACCTGCCCGAATCGCAGCATCAAGGTGCCGTACACAATCGGATCAGACAACATATCATCAATCTCACTTAATTTTAGTTTTCCGCCTTGGGCCTCACTTCGTAAGTAGTCCTTAAACATCTGCCGATCCTGACCTTCGACGGGATCCAGCAACATCACCCGATCCAGTTCCACCTTCTGGGTTTTCGCCTGACGCCGAATTAGATCAGGTTGCCCCAGAAGAACGACGGGTCCCATTCGCATCTGGGCATACCGCGAAGCGGCACGAACCACTTGAGGATTGGTTCCTTCAGGAAAAACGATCCGTTTGGGATGCTTGACCAGTTTTTCAGCTAATGAAAAAAGAAGAGATCCCTGTTTCACCTCGGTATCTTCGACCCCTTCTCCATGTAGGGCAAGGCCAACATCCCCAAAGAAGGCTCAAAACTCACGATGGTCACACACGCAAAGCGGCCCTGCAGGCCTCCCACTCTACTGCAAACCGAGTCGAATCAGTAGATTGGCGAAAAAAGGAAGCTCAAGAAGGGTGTTGTAGGTAAAGATAGCCCCCGCCACGCCCAAGCATGCCGCCACAGCCCCTAAACAGCGGATCACATAAGAAATTTCTTCCGTTTCCATACTCTCTTCTACCTCGTCTTGGTTGTGAATCCAGCCTCTAGCGCAACGTCACCTTGAACTGGAATTGACTGTCGTCAGAACCCAATAAAATCTGATTTTCTCCACCCCGTAAATCCTGCGTCAAACTGTTCTCCGCTAAACCGATGGCCGCATCGTTCACCACCGTTCCCAGCGAACTGCCCCGATCCCGCACAAAGAAATTGTCCCCTTCCCGCTCGATGGAGCAGTGATTCCTGGAGATTTGATACGGCTTCTCATCCGCAATCGGCAAATCATTCGAGGCAAATACCGTGGCTCCTTTTCCGGGAGTATCATGTTTTCGCCCAATCCGGAAAGGAAACTTCTGAATCGTAACAGAGCTTTCGGGCAGACGAGCCATGGCATGATCGTTACAAGCAGTTAAAACAACAGATTGATATCCACCTTCAGGCGGAGGAGTCACTGAGGCAGCAGATGGAACTGCAGCCACAGGAGCAGGGGCCACAACCCGCGTCATCTCCAGGGAGGGAGGTGCAATTGGCTTCGCCACAGGGGCAACGACTCGTGCCACAGCAGCCGCAGGATTGGAAACCGCAGGAGTAGACGCTCTCTGCTCCGCTTGAGCCCGCAACCTCATCTCCATCCGCAAACGATCATTGGCTGTTCTCAATCTCTCAAAAAAGGAGGCCAGATAAGGAATCAAAATTTCGGGACGTTGCAAAACCGCCTCATTAAAATTTTCTGCCGTCAGAACCTCGCACTCCGTCACCTCCAGTGCCTGAGCCGAGGCCGAGCGAGGCCTCTCATCCACCATCGCCATCTCTCCAAAAATATCCCCCTCCCCCAACTGCGCCAAAATGACCGACTTCCCGTCCCCCGCGATGCTGATTTCCACCCGCCCTTTCAGAATGCGATACGCCTCTTGCGTCGTGTCACCCTCACGAAAAATCATCTGCCCAGGTTGAAAAAGCGCTGAACTCATCAAAAAAACCGTTTTACCCGAGCCTCTACGCCAAAATCTTCTTCACCGCCTCAATCACCCGATCTGCACTAGGCATCACCGCCTGCTCCAAAACGCGGGCATACGGCTGAGGAGTGTCCAACCCTGTCACTCGCTCGATCGGTGCGTCAAGATCGTCAAAGGAGCGGTGCTGAATCTCATAAGCCACTTGGGCACCCCATCCGGCAAACGGCTTGTTTTCTTCCACAATCACCACTCGGTTGGTTTTGGCAACAGATCCCAAAATCGCTGGCAGGTCCAAAGGTTTGATCGTTCGTAAATCGAGAACCTCGGCAGAAATTCCATCTGCTTCCAGTTGTAAAGCCGCCGCAAGTGCCACATGAGTCGATGCACTGTTGGCGATCAGGGTCACCTGGTCCCCTGGGCGGCGGATGCGGGCCTGGCCGATGGTGGTCAGAATCTCCCCCTCGGGGACCTCATCTTTGAATCCGTAAAGTTTCTCATTCTCGATGAAGCAAACCGGGTTGTTACTTCGGATCGCACTCTTCAAAAGGCCTTTGGCATCATCTGGGAATGCGGGTGTGATCACCGTCAGGGCCGGCACGTTGGCGTACCAGTTTTCTGGCGTGTGGGAGTGGGTGGCCCCCACTTGCAATCCCGCACCCGAGGAGCCACGAAAAACAATCGGAATCGAGTACTGCCCCCCACTCATGTACCGAATTGCCCCTGCGTTGTTGACGATCTGGTCATACGCAACCATCGAGAAACTCCATGTCATGAACTCCACCACAGGTCTTAGCCCCTGCATGGCTGCCCCGACCCCCAACCCGGCAAAACCAGATTCACTGATCGGAGTATCCAAAACTCGCTTCGAACCAAACTTCTGCAACAGGCCTGAGCTAACTTTATAAGCCCCTTGGTACTCGGCCACTTCCTCCCCCAATAGGATTACATTCTCGTCCCTTTCCATCTCCTCACTCAACGCCTGGTTGAGCGCCTCCCGCATCGTGATCACAGCCATGATTAACTTCCAATCGGCGGACGGAATTCCGCAATCTGATCCTCAGGCGCAAAAATATCCTCAAACACCGTTGCCACCTCGGGCTCCGGAGAACTTTCAGCGAAAGCAATCGAGTCGTCCGCCTCGGCTACTGCCACCCGCTCAATCTCCTCATACTGCTTCTCCGTCAACGCCTTCTCCTTATAGAGCCTCTCCTTGAAAAAGGAGATCGGTTCGGACTCTTTCTTTCTCTCCGCAATCTCCTCTTTCGTTCTGTAATTTCCAGGATCCGACATCGAGTGACCGCGGTAACGGTAGGTTTTCACCTCAACCAGGGAAGGCAGGCTTTCCGTACGTGCCAGCTGAACCGCATCCCACATCTTCTCCCTCACATCATCCACATCATTTCCATTGGCTGTAATTCCGGCCATATCGTATCCATCCGCCCTCTTGACCAAAGGATAGCCCGCCGAGCTACGAGACTGATGTGTGCCCATCGCATACTCATTGTTCTCAATCACATAAATGACAGGCAATTTCCACAAGGCCGCCAGGTTGAGTGATTCATGAAACGCACCCTGATTCACCGCTCCATCCCCCAAATAACAAACCGTTACTTCCCCTGTGCCCTTATATTTCTGCGCAAAAGCGATTCCGGCGGCTAGAGGCGTCTGACCTCCCACAATTCCGTGTCCACCATGAAAATGTTTTTCCTTATTAAAGAAATGCATCGAACCACCTTTCCCCCTCGAACATCCCGTAATTTTTCCAAATAACTCCGCCATGCACTCCCGCGAACTCATCCCTCGAGCCAAAGCATGCCCGTGATCCCGATACGCAGTAATGACTGCATCCGTTGGGCTGAGAGTGGAAATCGATCCGACAGCAACTGCCTCTTGACCAATGTATAAGTGACAAAAGCCCTTAATCTTCGCCTGCATGAAAGCTTGGGCCGCCTTCTGCTCAAACCTGCGGATCAAAACCATCTTGCGGAGCAGATCCACCCGTTCTGAGGGTGTCAGGGTTGGGAGAACCGCGGGTGATTTACCCGGCTTCTCTTTCGACCTTACCTTTTTTGCTCCTGACGATGCCATATTCGATTGGCTCCTTTGGTTCACCCAGCACCTTGGTCTCTGGGTGTCGGTATCGTTAGACTATGCCACCCTTTTCCCGCCTATCAATTCCAACTTCTTCCAACTGGTAAATACTTGCCGATAAAGAGTTCCGGCATCAGTTCCCTACCCCATCGCCAAGTGCTCGGCATCGCTTGGTAACCGATATGCCCCTGCCCCACCTCCCGATAGTGCGCTCCTCCCCACCCCTCCGACAAAGCCCTTAACTTGGACGGCGGAGCCACCGAATCGTGCGAACCGCCAACGACTAACACCCGCTTCGATGGAAGCTGTAGTTTTCCGTGAGAAGGACAAACCAAGGGCAAAAGTTTCTCCACCCGCTCGCGATCCAACCCACGCTCCTCCATCTGTCTGCGCAAAACCCACCCCCCTTCTGAATCCCAAATCGCCGTCGCCACATCTGGAATCGGTTGCACCAACCAACCGCAAGCCAAGTCCGGCTCATGACACAGCGCTAACCCAGCTACCCACCCACCCAAACTCATTCCCCAAAGCCCCACCTCCGGTGCCCCCGAGGCCTTCAACATCCTTGTTACCATCCTGACTTCGGTGACCGCCTGCCGAATCGCTTCCGCACTCCGAATCAAGTTACCCCCAAAAACAAATTCCCCACTCCACGTTCCCTTCGGCCTTCTGCGAAAATGATACGGCAAATCATAAAAAACCGCCGTCCAACCGAGGCGGTTCAGGACGGAAGCCCAGTGGGCATACCCCACATCACTGGCCGAAAAGAGGGAGTGCAACATCACCATCGCAGGCGACTTCAATCCTTTGGTCCCAGGCCATACCCGCAAATGGAATCGGTTATTTTCTTCCTGATCCCCCATCACCGGAGACGCAAAACTCATTCTTCCCTCACTCAACCCTTCGGGGATTTTGTCTGGAACACGGTAAAACTCTTCGCCACCCCTCGTCAGCCAATTCCGCACATAATCATCCCACTCTTGGGGGCTGTGTCGGCCGGCACGACCCAACAACTGCCACAATCCAATTCCAAAAAACGCAGTGGAATCCACCACCCGCGACTGCAACGCATGCAATTGCCCAATCATCGGCCCGCCTTCCATCTCTCCTGCGGGGTTTTCGGAAGAACCACGTCCTCCAGTCGGTGACTCCTCTTCACCTCCGTATACAGTTTTCGCATCTCGCTTGCTAACTGATCAGTCCACCCTTTCCGATCCTCCTTACCACGAGGCGCAGAAATTGGTTCTCCTACCGCAATCACAACTCGGGGTCGCCGAAGCCAATTCCTCCCGACGTAAAGCTGATCACTTCCGACGATCACGGCAGGTCGGACGCAGCAACCCGATTTGGCAGCTAAAAGAGAAATCCCTTCTTTCATCCGTGCTCCCTCCAGCACGGATGTTGCTCCCGCTCGAAGTCCGCCCTCGGGAAAAACCCCTACGATCCGACCCCTTTGAAGTCTCTTGAGAACGGTTTTGAAGGCTGCCGTATCCACCTCCTTCCGACCCACAGAAATCACATGACACTTTCTCATCAGAGATCCGAACCAAGGGGGTTGAAATAGCTCCCGCATCGCCAAAAAATCGATCGGACGACAGAAAGCCCCTGCAATAAGTGGAGGATCAAAGTGACTTAGGTGATTACAGGCCAAAATCCAAGGCCCAGCGGGAACTTGCCGCGTACCTCGGACTTCGATCCTGCATACGGGGGATAGAATTCCGCGCAGAAGATTCACCACAGTCCAGTAAGGCATATCAACCATACTTTCTTCCTAGCGGATCAATAGAAAGAACCCGAGCAATACTCAGCGTTCAATAATCTGTAGGGCGGGCATCTTGCCCGCCTCGTCCCCAGCGTCCACGAACAGGCTCCCCACTAAAAACAAAAACCCCCGGGACCCATTGCAGGTGTGCGAAGCACATAATCCAATCCACCCGGAGGGTTAACCGCAAAGGCCAGGGGCGGGTTTGTGGGGGCCAATTCCCTCGCGTAAGCGAAAATATTTACCAAGCCGGAGGCGTAAATCGAATGGGCTAGGGGCGGGTTTGTCGGGGGCCAATCACTGAAAAAGAAAACCCCCCGGAGCCCAATCACTGGCTCCGAGGGGTTTTTATTCTAACTATTCTACCAAATCTTTAGAAGCTGTAGACAACTTCAGCACCAGCGTAGTAAGCCGGTCCGCCCGAGACAGAACCATTGTTCTGACCCGAAGGAGTCGTGCTTGTGCCCGTGCTATAGGTGTTGCTTCCCCAATCCATGCGGTACTCCGCACGGATGAGGAGATTATCAATTACATTAAATCCAGCTGTGAGGGTGTACTCCCAGAGGTTATCACCTGTCACATGTCCATCGCCTTGGCCGGTGCTGGCTGTGCCTTGATTCCCAAAAACACCAGCGTTATTGGAACCGAGGTATTCCCCACGGCTACAGAGCGAGAACCAGTCGTTAAACTGATACTTCGCATACGCACCTGCACCATACCAACAGGTATTCGCATTCGTTCCGCCTTGAGAGGAACCCGAGGAATTTCCGAGCAAAGCGTTGAATGCGAAGAGCAACTTGTCATTCGCAAACTTAGGAGCCCAATTCCCCCATGAGTTATAGATCACAGCATATGCAGATGAGAAGCCACCATCAGCTGCGGCAGCTGTTTGACTTCCAAGGCTGGGTTGTACGCTACCCGTCGAAGTATTGTTATCGCTTCCCGTGCTGTACTGGAAGTTGTTGCTCCAGTTCGCGTTGCCACCAGGGGCGGTCACGTTCAACGCCGCGAGAACTGCACAACCGTCCGAACTATTCGGGTTGGTCGTGGTGTTGTTATCGGAGTTGGAGCCGTTCACCACGCCCAATTTACCATCGAGGTAATCATCGAACTTATAGGACGACAATACACCGGTGTAGTAGAGAGGCATGACATTGAACAGCAAACCATAGGTCGTGTTCATGTTGGCAGGACGTTCCATCACCTCGTAGCCGAGGATGGAAGCGAACTTTCCAACCTTGAAGTCCCAGCCGTTACCCACAGGGGCGCGGATGGAAACATAAGCCTGCTCCAAGAAGAGCGAGTTGGAGTTATTGTTCGTGTTGGAGGTTTGCCCCGCCGAACGATTGATGAAGTAGGAAGCATCTTCACCGATCATCACGTCAGTCCGGAATCCGGCCTGAGCTTTGTTCTCCGAGGTCAGAGCCTTTTCGAGGGCGATCTTGACCGCGTACAAGTTGAAGTCACCACGCTGTGCGGTATCGCTACCGAAACGTCCGTTGACCTGGGATTGGTTGCCCGATCCGGTGAAGTTGTAGCTGTAACCGGCATCGACGTATCCGCTGAGCTTGATGCCCTTCTGGGCAGTCTCAACGAAGTTATTTTGAACCATCTTTTTGGTGTCTTGAGCGGAAGCTTCCGGAGCGCTGTCCGCGAGGGACAAGCTGGTCACGGCTGCAAGCACGCCAAGAATCGCTGCAATATTCTTGATCATTTTATTTAGTATCTCCTTAGGTTTATGTTTGTTTGTGTTCACACGGCCCCGTGTTTGTTGTCCAAAGCGCCTCGTGGACGTATTAACCTGTCCTCCCCCAAAACGCCGTCAATTAATATATTTTGAACGTTTTAACAATATACCTGTCAGAGCTCTTTGTATTAAGGGTATCTCTATGGGTGTTCGTCAAGAAACGCAGGCCGCCAAAGCCTGCGTTTTTTGTTTTAAGTATTGATGGATATGGTTTTATAAAATCTTTTTACGGCTAATAACTTAACGCGGTCCACTCTGATAATTGACCCTACCAAGCCGGAGGCGTAAATCGAATGGGCCAGGGGCGGGTTTGTCGGGGGCCAATCACTGAAAAAGAAAACCCCCCGGAGCCCAATCACTGGCTCCGAGGGGTTTCTATACTAACTATTCTACCAAATTTTTAGAAGCTGTAGACAACTTCAGCACCAGCGTAGTGGCAAGGTCCACCACCTCCGCCGCCACCGGGAGAAACATAGCTCTCGGCGTTCGCATTGATGTTGCTGCCCCAATCCAATCGGTACTCCGCACGGAGAAGGAGGTTGTCGATCACGTTGAAACCAGCCGTGATGGTGTACTCCCACCAGTTGGCTCCAGTCGCATAAACACCAGGGCTATTAAGATTCGTGTTATTCGATCCTTGCGCACCGAATTTTCCCGAATTGTTTGAGCCGAGGTATTCACCGCGGCTAGCCAGCGAGAACCAGTCGTTGAACTGATACTTCGCATAGGCACCCGCACCATACCAGGTGCTGTTAATGCCGAAGTTTCCGTTTCCATTTGCTGTTCCAGTAAAGTTACTGGCAGAGCCCGTGCTGTTTCCCAACACGCCTTGGAAAGCGAGCAACAGCTTGTCATTGGCAAACTTCGGAGCCCAATTACCCCAAGAGTTGTAAACGATCAGGTTGCCCGACTGGGTAAGATAACCACCCGAAGCCGGAGCAGTTCCTCCGGTATTTTGTGGTGTGG
>Ga0214921_10012385_pt1 | contig 10201 bp, 6 predicted proteins | sample LL1505_MetaG_FD_177992 | JGI IMG/M metagenome (GOLD analysis project Ga0214921, IMG submission 177992) | Freshwater microbial communities from Lake Lanier, Atlanta, Georgia, United States - LL-1505 | ecosystem: Environmental > Aquatic > Freshwater > Lake | place: USA: Georgia | collected 2015-05-28
GACGAGATTGATAAACAACTTGAAATATTACAAAAAGAAGAGAAAAAAATAGAAGAAGGAGAAGAAATTAAAAAAGTAGCAGAACAGAAATTTAAAATTAATTTTAAAATTGGATTAAAAACTAGCGATACAGCTCAAAATATATATTATAATACACCTACTATAACGATTACATCTGTTGATGAAAATAATATTAATACGATTACTGACTATACTAAATTTACTACACTACAAGAATTAAGTACATCATTTAATACTAAATTCAAAGAATTACAAAAGGTAAAATCAGATCAAAATTTTAGAGATGCATTACACGTATTTAAATCAAAATATGTTAAATTTACAGGTGGAAGTAATTATGGACTAATCATCGATTTTGATATTTATATTTTTTTAAAAAATGAAAATGGTCAAGTAATCGTAGATACTTTTTACTTTAATATAAATGAGAATGCAGTACAAAATATAACAGACTCGTCGAATCTTGATAATACAGATGTAAAGTATCCGACTATGAAGAATACTAGTGTTCTTCCAAAAAATGGTATTCTTACGTATATATTAAATGTGAATGGTTTAGATCCTGGTATACAACAAAATATTAAAACATATTTAGATACTTTGGGAAAATATCCAGTAGCAGCACAGGCAGCAGCAGTAGGAGGTGGTAGAAGTAATAACCGAACTAAAAAAAATAAAAGAAACAATAAAATAAGAACAATAAAAAGAAAGTATTCTAAGAAACGAAAATCAAAAATTAAAAAGAAAAATTAAATATTATTATTTATAATTTTATCCGATTGGTTAGTATATTTTTATGGTATAAATTTATATTTATTATATATAACAAATATAAAATAGGTAATATGACAGATACGACAGATACGACAGAAAAACCAAATTCAAAAATAAAACAAGATACCGATCGTGAACTAAAATCCGCGCTATCTAGTTTATTTCAAGAAGTTACTGATTCGATTATAAAAGGTGATGAAGTTACAGATTCTTTAGAAATAATTAAAAAAAATTATAAAATTAATTTTAATATGAAATTATACACTGATTCTGATAAAGAGTCAGTAATTTATTATTCTGATCCAAAAATAATTATCGAATATTATAATACTCCTACTGATACTATTGATTATAAATCTTTTGATGATTTAGAATCATTAACTGATAATTTTATTGAAAAAATAAAAGAAACCAGAAACAAAGATGGAGATTTACAATTTATATCTATATTTAAAAGCCATTATAATAATAAAGACGACCAAACTGGTAAAATAGGTGGGTCTGATGCTACTCCTGCTGCTACTACTGCTACTCCTGCTGCTACTCCTACTGCTTCTACTAATTATAAGTTATCGATTGATTATGATATTGTAATAAAATTACAAAAAAGCAAAGGAAAAACAATAGTAGAAGAATATTTATTACATATTAAAGAATTAAAAACTGAACAAGATACTGCATCAAATAAAACTAATAAATATTCAACTGATATTGATTATGATATTAACTTAAATGGATTAGAAGAACCAGATAAAACAAATATTTCTGAAAATTTAAAAAAACTTGGAGAAACAAAAAAAGAAAATGATATGATAAATTTTGATATTTCTAGTTTAGATAAAAATGCGGTTTCAAAAGTTATCAATTTATTATCCGAAAAAACATATAAAATAGATGCAGAAGATAATGAGTTTTTTAGTAATTGGGTAAATTACGACGAATTAGATGCTAAAAAAAAAGAACTAATAACTTCTGGAGAACAAAAAGGTGGCGCAACAACTGAGGTAGCGTCTGTTAAAATCATTAATTCTGAGGATGTTCAAAAATTTATATTTAATTTATTAGGTTATGAATTCATACGAATCAATCGCATATTAATGATTTTTAATACAGATATATTTATTAAAATACTTACATTAATATCTAATGATGAGTATGCAAAGAAATATAAAGAATTTATTCAATTAGTATATTTACGAGTAAATAAAAAAAATTTAAATAAAATTTATCAAGATACAACTGATGAGATATATAAAACAATTGATGCTAATACAACACAATATAATAAAATAATGAAAGATGAATCTACTATGGAAGAAATTGACGGAGGCAGCAACGGAATTGGTACTCTGGCGAGGCAACAAACCGCAATTCAAAACGCACTTAATAACCCTACCTCTTTTAAAACAGATTCTTTAAAACAAACGGGTTTATCTACTTCAACTGTAGTAGACCCCCAAAATTCAGAATTTGGCTATATTTTTTCCTATTTATTATTTAAAAAATTATTTAATGACTTCTTTGGAAATGAAATTACACCTAATGCAAGATATGATAAATATTTGGATTTCAGCGGAATGGGTGACCTGGATGATAATTGTAAAATATTTAGAATAATGTTAACGATTATATTGAAAATTGAAAAAAATATTATATCTATTTTAAATATTATTAATGATAAATATACTGGAGGTAAAATTAAAGATATTGAAACAGATTTTATTAATTTATCGACAAAAAATAAACGTGTTGTTTCTATTGTAAAAAGAAGACACGACTTTTCTACTTATGATAAAAATCATCCTCTTTATAAAACAGTAAAATCAAACCTTACTGGAGCATTAAAGACACTAAATTATTTAGATATTTATTATATTAATAAACCAGAAACAATACAATTATTTACATATTATGATCCATATGGTAGATTCAAATTAAAAAACTTGCCTGAATCTGCTGGTGCAGATAAAGAAAAATTAACAACTTTTAGAACAAAATTTTATCCAGATCAAAAATATAATCCAGACAATGTAAATGTAACTGAAAATGATACGCCAGAATATTTTTATAATACAACAGTTGCTACTAGAACAATTGGAGAAAGTGACGCCAGTGTTACAACCCCACAAACTACACAAACGATTAATATAGAAAAATTAGATACTTCAAAATATAATGAAAAACATAAATTTGGTCCATTTGATTATGTCTATAACCAAGAAGAAACTGTTCCAAATAGTAAAATCGCAAAGGATATTCAATCTCAAATAAATAGTAGTTTTAGTGACGGAAAAAATATAATGATGAATGGTTTTGGACAATCAGGTAGTGGTAAAACAAGTACATTGATCAAATTAATAAGTAAGTTTGGGGATGAAGATGGTGTATTAATAGAATATTTAAAAACATTAAAGGGTAAAATAAACTCTGTAAAAATAGAATGCGTAAATTTATATTTTAATGAAACTACAAAAAAAATTGCTAGATATGATTTATTCGATTATAGTAATTATCAGATTCAAATATATGGAAAAGACGCTACTGTTGAAAAAACATTAAAAGATTTAAGGGAGTATTCTTCTCAAAATCATAATATTATTGCAGAAATAAATGTAACCACAGATTTTGAAGTTGCGATTGGACAGGTTGGTGCCGAAATACTTAAATTATTTGATAGACGTCAAGTTTTACCGACGCCGAATAATGAAAAAAGTTCAAGAAGTCATATTATTGTTTGTTTAACATTTACTGGAACTGACCAAATATATAACGGTAAAAAAATGATTGTATGTGATTTAGCTGGTGTAGAAAATGTATTTAAATGTGATGAAGAAGCTGAATTAATGAAATTCGAATCTCAATATGATATGATCTATAGAAATGCTACAAGAAAAGAAAATCCAGATAAACAAGCTGAAGTTGCTTTAACTCAATTAGGATTAACCAAAGATCCTTGTATTCAGAAATCGATACGTTTTTTAAAAGATACTGAAAATTTCAAAGATAAAGGTTTTAATTTTGATATTATTAAACAATTAAATGGATATCAAGAAATAAAAACAGCGTTAGAAAATGAGCTAAAAAAGACTGAACTCGAATATACTGCGGCAGAAAAAAAAGTACAAGAAGTAGAACGTGGAAGAATAACCACAACAAGTAGTACTGCAAATATTAATATTATAAATAGTATTATTGCTATAATAAAGGCTATTTCAGATTATAAAGATAATTTTACTGTAAATGATGAGTTAACAGAAGCACAATTAGTTGGATTAATCACTGCTGTAGGTAATATGAACCCAAATATAAAAGCTGAATTCAATTTACCTCAAGATAAATATGATTCAACTTTTAAAAATTTTTATCGAAATTTATCTACGAGTTTATCTAAAGTAAATAATTCTAAAATAAATGAGTTTACAGAATTAATTCGTTCGATTGATACTGCAAAAGCAGATTTTGCGAGTTTACCGAATAGAATAAAAGATTTAAAAACTAAAATAGGTGCAAAAGATACAGAAATAAAGAATTTAGGAAGCAAAATACTTGCAGAAAAAAACAATAGAAATAAAGGAATTTTAACGAATCAGCAAACAGCTGTAAAAGAAGAAAAAACAAAACTTGAAGATGCATTATCAATAATTGAAGCCGAACAGATAACTAAACCACAAGAAATAAATCAATTAATCACTACAATTTATGCAAAAATAACCGAAGTATTAGAAAGCTTAAAAACTGAATTAATTAATAATATAGAAATAATTATAAAAAACAAACAACAAAATTCTTCAGGAGCTGAAGGTAAAGCAACCTTGAAAAAAGCAGCAGACGATGAAAAATATAGATTACTCCATAAAAAAATAGAATATAGCGCTGTAATAAAATGTTTAGATAACCGTTTTACACAAATTACAGGTCATTGTCAAACTCGTGTAAAAGAAGGTTATATGATTAATCGTTCTCTTGCAGAATTATCCAGCGGTATATCAACTATTGTATACGAAAATTCATTTGAAGGTCTACCTATTTATATTGAAAAACAAATCGATCCAAAATGTCGTAATAATTTCTTAGATTATTATATTTTTGATAAATTCAAACCAAATACAACAACTGGTCAAAAAGATATTATGCAATATTATGAAAAATATGGTGTTATATTATGTATTTTAGAATTTCATTATGGAATACAACTAAAAGATCTAATATTTTATAATTTACTAGTTTATAATACTTCTTTTTTTTCACTACCAAATACGATTAATTATAAAGTTCCAGGTCTAGGCGTTGAAATAACTGCCAATGAAAACCGTCTAATAGAAGCACTCGCTAATACGACTCCAATAAATAGTTTTAATGTTGGTTCAAAAAATAATCCTCCTAATCCGCCATATGTAAATATAAATATTTTGAAATATTTTACAAGAATAAATAAAAATCAGCAAAAACTAGAAGAAGTTACTAAATTATTTTGGAATTATGTAAATAAATATGAGTTTTATAGGAAAAATCCGCTACCTACCGAAGGATCAGATATATTTCAAAAAATAGAAACGTGGATTACAATGATAGACCGAAATAATGCAGGTACATTACTTGGTACATTAGAAACTACTGATTTATTACAAACAGTTGCATTTAAAGATGTTGGTTGTAATAATTTATCATCAGAAGAAGAATCGGGTGATACAGCTACATCTGAACCAACCGATACGGATTATATTGCAATAACAAAAATATTTAAAGAAACTACAGCTAAAATAACAGAGAACTGTAAAAATGCATTATTTGCTTCTAAATCAATTAAACAAGATGATAAAAAATTCGACGCTTTTAAAAAATATATATCTGAAGAAATATTTAAAAAACGCGATTTTAAAGGAAAAGTAAGTAACCCTAAAAAAGGAGGTAATTTAAATCATCTTCTTGGATTTGGTAAAACTCTCCGAAAACAGAATACTAAAAGAAAAACAATGAAACGTAAGATTTTAAAAACGCGTAGACTTCATCGTAAAACAAAATTACGTAGAACATATAAAAAATATTAACTTTTTATAAGTATAATAGGTTATTTTATAATTTATATCTTATATTTTATATCAGTAACGATTTATCCAATAACAGTATAATTATCTGACTCTAATAGTATATATTGTCCCGATGTAATTTCTAAAATATTAATATTCGAATCAATAAGTTTCAGAAAATATCTCTCGTCGAATATATATTCTTCTTCGGATACCTGATATTGTAACATCCTTAATACGTGTGTATATGTGAATATTTCATTAGATACAATACACCATTCTTTTTCTAAAACTAATTGTATTGGTTTATCTATTCCTGGATGGCAATATTCTATCGATAAAAATCGAATATTAGAGTTTATTGGTATTGTATTATAAATTCGATTATGTTGCGAACAGAGGACATATTTTGGTGTATGATAAATAACTAAATCACCTGGTATAATAGTGACAGTTTGTATTGTTTTTTTATAATTAAATTCCTCTTCTAAAACATCGATCCCAAATACAGATTTTATTATACGTATTTTACACCACCAATAGTATTCATTCGGTTCGGTCTTCTTTTTTTGGAAAGAATTACATATTGTTGTTGTTGAATACGCGAGATAATCGGTAGTATGTCTTATTATATCGTTACTGCTATAAATATTTATAAAACAGGTCTGTAAGTGATTAATTACACCGCCTAACCAAAATAGCAGGGATATTGTACAAGGGTTTACTTCGTCTAAGTCATTATTAGATGATCCGATTGATACTTCTTGTGACATTATTTATTCTAATAGAGAATATATTTAAATATATTCTATATTCTTTGTTTTATTTTTTATTTTTTTTATTTTTTTTATTTTTTGGATTTTTGAATTATAGAGGAATATATTCCATATCCCTGCCATCTTCATAAATATGAAAATCGCCGAGTTTATTTATCGGATCTTGAAATCTCTCGTTATTTTCTGCTATTACTTTGGGTTTTAAAATTGCTCGCTGTAAATATTCGTATGCATTCGTAATATTATATATTTTTCGACTCCCAGAATATTCTTTTAAATTCTCTTTTGTTCCATATTCTTTATTATCAGGGTTTTCAATACTTCTTCCATAAATTACTTTATTTACAATTTTATTTACTTCATTAAATGTTTTCTTAGTTGGGCGAGGTACTCCGCCAATCGATTCTAGTATTTTAAATTTCGCCGATATTGTAACTAATAAGCGTAAATCGTGACTCTCATTTTTCTGTTGACTATTTATTCCTAAATATGTCTGTGAGTCTAACCAATTAAATCCATTATCATACCCACAACTATGACAATCTCTCGCTTTACATAATTTTTCATATACGGTTTTAGAGCTTACGTTTCCATTATCAAAAAAGGAACGTCCATAATCAATCATTTTCGGTACATATGAGCATTTAAATTCGATAGTCGTCCCATTTCTTAAATAATAATGATATTCAATATATTTTCCAGGGTGTGGTTCAAATAATAATATATTATCAGAATGTAAATCATAATGCGTAAACACGGTAGAAAGTGCGGCTAATGCCTGATAGATAATAAATAGAACATAGAGTAATTCATATATAGTAAAGTCACTATATCTAGCTCCAGTAGATAATACGGTTTTTAATGGACGCGCATCTTTTATATGTTGGATTAATAATGCTGCGAGTTTCGAGTCAGAACACGCTTTATTATAGTCGATTGTTCTCTGTAATTCAAGCCCATTTAATACTGCTTTATTTAATGGTCGATTTATAAGCATTCTTTTCCAAGAACTATCAAAATCATAAAAATAAAATCCATAGGTTTCTATAAAACAGGGGAATTTTTTTAAAATCCGATTAATAAATTTATTACCAACAATATATTCATATACTAAATTATCCGCATCTGGTGTTCTAGACGATTTTAATATTGCATATGCATTATAGCCATTACGTTCATATTTAATCTCCTTTATAAATCCATTTGCTGATAAGCCACCGATTGCTGAAATTGGTGTTAGTGCATATTCAAACCCAGTGAATCCCTTAAAGTACGCTGTTATTTCGGTAGTATATTTTCCAAAACTAACACATTGGCCTGAATTACTACATACTCTTTTTAAGAAGATAGAGGACCGTTTTATAAGGTTTTTTATTTTTTCAGTCGCTTCTTCTTTCCCTATTTTACGTGTAAGATTTCCTGTCGCAGTTCGTTGATATTTACGTGACATTCTGCAGTACTGGCGTTTTTCGCCTTCTATATATTCGCACGCAGGAGGATTACATTCTTCTTTTGTATACTGATTACATAAAGAACCAGAGCGTGGTGTAGATTTCGGTCTTCGTCTACTCTTAGCGGAAATGGCTCTCGTAGATAGATTCGCAAAGGGTGACGATTCATCCTCACTTATACTTAAATCTACAGATTCGAGTGATTCTGGAGATACCAATCTTGTTTTTATGGGGTTCGATTTTAGTTGTTTTTTCGGAGAAAATAAATCCATTTACTTATTTCCAAAATATATATATATATTTATAAATTTATAGAGTTATCAAAATCTCTCAAACCCCATAATTGTATTTCTAAAATAAATATAAATAGTTGATTCTTAAATAATATAATAGTGTGGGATATACCGATTATAGATGTCAAAAATAAATGATTATTTCGAATATGTTACGGATATAGTAAAAGTCGTTACAGGAACGGACGATGAATTTATTCATAGAACAGCCGCAGAATATTACTCAAATATGATGTCTAAAATAATAACATATATAAAAAATGGTTTCTATATTCCATTTGTCTATATGGGATTATTATGGTTGACACAGAATTTCTTTCTCTCAACAATTATCGCAGTAAAACTCTATCCTGCGAATCATTGGTATTGGTTTTCCGAAGCGTATTCCTACGATAATATTCCAAAACAATATAATTGGGTGAAACAATTTATGCGATTTACAGATACAGGGCATATCGTATCTTTTTTATATCTATTAGATTCAGCCTATCTGCCACTCGCACATAATGTGCATTTTTTTATTACTCTTGGATATTGGGCAGGAAAGGCACTCGGGTCAGAAGACCAAGACCAACTATTAGAAAAACCGAATTCGGGTATTATTCGGTGGCACGAGACATTTTGGTCGTCTGTATGCCACGGTATTCCCTATCTACTATTTCTAAGAGAAATGATTTTATCGGAACAATGTTTTGTATTTGACTGGCATATATTATGGTCATCTTATCTATGGAATTATATCTGGTTATTCGTGATTTATATTCCTTGGCGTGTCTACACAGGAGATATTATCTATTCGATTCTGGATTTTAGTAATGGTTATGAAAAACCAGCGAAGTTCATCGTATTTTTACATTTTGTGACATTGTTCTCAAATATTACAGGGTATTTACTTTCACTTTTATTATGTTAATGACGATAGCAAATAGATTGTTTTTGAAATAGAATGATAATATAAATAGGCTAGTATGACTCTAAATAAAAGATTACTTAAATCAGATAAATGATAATAAAAAATAAGGCCTGTTCCAAAATTCGCTATCCAGAAAATACGTTGCGTATTTATTAATCCTAATCCGATACCAGCAAAAGCTAGATTCCCTGTATTAGTTGCATCTCTATATAAATAATATGGTGCTGGTGTAAAAAATGTTTTTAGTAGATGTATTTGTAAATCCATTATTATTATTATTATTATAAAAACTATAATTCATAGTTTTTATATAAGTATTTTATTTATAATTTATTTTATTTATAATTTCTTCGATTTTATAATACTTGCTAACTGATTATAATATTCTTGTGAATACCATTTTTCCATATGTTCTTTATCGAAAAACTTATTAAAATGTGAAACGACTACCTGTATTTCCCCATTTATTAAATGACCTGTTGGTAAGAAAGATTTTTCTTTATCGTTATTATCATCTGCCGCATTATCATTATATCCGTGATTTTCTGCGAAATTTTGTCGGATTACTTCTTTGATTTTATTTTTTTCGGCATTAGTTAAAAATTCCGTAAAATGTTTATATACGTTTTCTCGAATCATTTGTTGTTTTCTATTTTCATCCATATCTTTATAAAAGTGATTATAATATTCCATTTTGCTTTCAAATTTTTTAGCGATTTTATCGTATTCTTCTTGTGTAACTTCCATTCTTTATTTAATCGGCTGGTATATATTTTAATAAAAATATTTTTTATTTATCAATTTTACGGATTCTATCGATTCTTTGAATAATGAATCCCTTATAGAAAGGAGGATTTTACACCTTTTTACATTTCAAATGCCGACCCCAGAGGGTCGGCATCTTTGAATGTAATTAGGTAACTGTTACTTTGTAACCGATTAATCT
>Ga0214921_10012389_pt1 | contig 10199 bp, 9 predicted proteins | sample LL1505_MetaG_FD_177992 | JGI IMG/M metagenome (GOLD analysis project Ga0214921, IMG submission 177992) | Freshwater microbial communities from Lake Lanier, Atlanta, Georgia, United States - LL-1505 | ecosystem: Environmental > Aquatic > Freshwater > Lake | place: USA: Georgia | collected 2015-05-28
GCTTGGTAGGTTTTGAACTTTCACCTATTCTCTGGAAAAAGATTAAACCATCTTTATCTGCTGGTCGTGTACAAAGCGTGGCTGTTCGTTTATTGGTTGAACGTGAGCGTGAAGTAGCTGACTTTAAAACTACATCAGCGTTTAAAGTTTCGGCAGTTTTTACCAATGAAAAAGGAGCCAGTTTTAAAGCTGAATTAAATAAACGTTATGCTTCTCAAGAAGATGCTAAGAGCTTTGTTGAGCTTTGCATAAAAAGTAGTTTCGCGGTAAGCGCATTAGAAACTAAGCCAGCCAAAAAATCACCTTCAGCACCATTTACTACTTCTACTTTGCAACAAGAAGCTTCGCGTAAGCTTGGCTTTAGTGTAGCACAAACTATGGTTGTAGCACAACGCTTATACGAGGCTGGTAAGATAACCTATATGCGTACTGATAGTACAAACCTTTCTGAAACTGCTTTGGACGCAGCTAAAGGAGCCATTGATAACATGTTTGGTGCAAAATATCACCAACAACGCCAATACAAAACCAAAAACAAAGGAGCGCAAGAAGCGCATGAGGCAATACGCCCTACATACATGCAAAATGCGAGCATTGACGGTGAGAACAACGAAAAACGTTTGTACGATTTGATTTGGAAACGCACTGTAGCATCGCAAATGGCAGATGCGCAATTAGAGAAAACGGTGGTTACTATTAACGTTCCTCAACGCGATGAAAACTTTGTGGCACGTGGTGAGGTAATTAAGTTTGATGGTTTCTTGAAAGTGTACATGGAAGGTACCGACGACGAAAACACTGATGAAGAAAAAGAAGGTATGTTGCCAGCTTTGGCTGAAAAAGAAAGATTAGCCTCTAAATCTTTTGAAGCACAACAGCGCTATACTCAGCATCCTGCAAGATACACCGAAGCTAGTTTGGTAAAGAAGTTAGAGGAATTAGGCATTGGCCGCCCTTCTACGTATGCGCCAACAATTAATACTGTGCAAAACAGAGGTTACGTTGTAAAGGAAGATAGAGAAGGAACAAAGCGTAATTACTCTTACATATTTTGGGATGGAAACAAACTTATTGAAGAACTAAGAAGCGAGAACACGGGCGCCGAAAAAAGCAAGTTGTTCCCCACAGATATTGGAACAGTTGTAAACGACTTTTTGGTCGAATATTTTAAAGATGTGTTAGACTACAACTTTACAGCTTCTGTTGAGAAACAGTTTGATGAAATATCGGACGGTAATTTGCAATGGCAAAAAATGATTGGCGATTTTTATCAGCCATTTCATAAACAAGTAGAATCAACAACCGAAAACAGCGAACGTGCCAGTGGCGAACGTTTGTTAGGTATTGACCCAACAACAGGTAAAAATGTATTTGCACGTATTGGGCGTTATGGGGCATTGGTGCAAATAGGAGAAGGTGGAGATGAAAATAACAAGCCCAAATTCGCTAGTTTAAAAACAGGTCAAAGGTTAGAATCTATTTCCTTAGAAGATGCGCTTGAACTTTTTAAACTGCCACGCATAGTTGGTAATTTTGAGGATTCTGAAATGCAGGTTGCCTTAGGAAGATTTGGACCATACATCAAACATAAGTCGGCCTTTTATTCATTAAAGAAAGAAGATGACCCGATGACTGTTGCCGAAGACCGGTGCGTTGAATTGATTTTAGCAAAACGTAAATCGGATAGTGAGAAGTTGATAAAATCGTTTCCTGAAAATGCTGCTGTTCAATTGCTAAACGGACGTTGGGGACCATACTTAGCCATACACAAAGAAAACTACAAGTTACCAAAAGATATTGACCCTAAAACACTTTCATTTGAAGATTGCTTGGCGATAGCAAAAATAGATGTGGTGCCTGAGCCTAAAACACTAAAGAAAGCAGCAGCAAGCAAGCCAAGGGTTACAGCTAAAAAAGCCACAACAACAACTGCAAAAAAAGCACCGGCTAAAAAGAAAGCCGCTCCGAAAAAGAAATAAGAATTAAACACGCCTCAGGGCGTGTTTTTTTGTAGTTAGATGGATTATTTTTTCAATAATAAATGATGTTTAGTAAAGCAAAGTTGCAAAACTGAGCGTTAAAAACTATTCCTATACAGCACACTAAGCACCAAAATATAATGAAAGCATATAAGCTGCACCGGCTGCAATTACTCCGATAAATGTTACCCGCAAAGCACCTTTTATAGGATTTTGTCCTGTTAGTTTACTTTTAAAATATCCGAAAACAAACAAACAGAAAACTGTTATTACTGATGAAAATATCAAACCTCTTTCGGGTGTATCAGCAATAATGTAACCCGATAATGGAATAAGACCACCAATAATGTATGCAATGCCAATGTTGAATGCGCTTTTTGTTGCACGTTTTTCATCTGGCTTTTCTAAGCCAAGTTCAAACTTCATCATAAAATCAACCCACTTTTTATCGTCTTTGGCCAATTCATCAGCAATTAAATTCTGCGATTCTTTACTCAAACCATATTCCTCAAATACATCGCGCACTTCTTGCTTTTCAAACTCATATTTGGTTTTTATTTCATCAAACTCTCTTGCCTCTTCAGCATTGTAGTGGTCAACTTCGGTTTGTCCAGCAAGATAACCACCAAGCCCCATTGCAATTGAACCTGCGCAAATTTCGGCAAGTCCGGCAATCATAATTAAATGGTTGTTACTAAGCACACCACTTAATCCTGCTGCCAAAGCAAATGGTACAGTTAGCCCGTCACTCATACCAATAACAACGTCTCTAACTACTTCGTTTTGGCTAAAATGTTTTTCTTGATGCATGGTAATTTTTCTGAGTTTTACAATCCAAAGTAAAGAAAAATTAGTTTCAAATTTTCATGAGAGCAGTAATAACAGCTGCTACATGGTTGTATATTGAAGTAATAATAAAATCAGTTTAGGAAGGCTTATAATATTTCATAGCTTGAGGCATAAATGCTTTTAAGTCCTTGATGCGTGTTTCATCGCTAGGGTGTGTACTGAGTATTTGTGGTGGTTTGGCTCCACCCAATGCCGACATTCGTTTCCAAAAGTCAACCGCTTCATTGGGATTATAACCTGCCATTGCACAAAAAACTAATCCTAATTTATCAGATTCGCTTTCGTGAACCCTGCTATATTTTAGCATTCCTAATTGCGAACCGATACCATAACTTTGCATAAAAACATTTTGTGTTTCTTGCGGTTTGTTCATGAGCGCAACCTGCAAGCCAAGTCCTCCGGTTAGTACTAACAATCCTTGACTCATACGTTCATTTCCATGTCGAGCAATGGCATGTGCAATTTCATGCCCCATTACAACAGCAAGCGCATTCTCATTTTTAGTAATTGCCAATAGACCAGTGTAAACCACAACCTTTCCGCCTGGCATGCACCATGCATTAACAGTCTGATCATTGATTAATCTAAACTCCCACTTAAAACCTTTTGTACGACTAGATATTTTCTTTTGCTTAACATATTTGCCAACTGCAGCTGCTATCTTTTGTCCTACCCTATTTATCATTTGCGCATTGGCATCACTAGCAGCTACTGGTGGGGTTTTCTTTAATACATCACTATAGTTACTTAATGACATGTTAATCATTAGAGATTCAGGTAATAAATGTAGTTGTCGGCGACCAGAAATAGGCACTTTAGAACAGCCCGCAAAAACTGTTAATAGCAATGCAAGCGTTATGTTTTTAATCATGATGTTAGAAGATAGTATTACTTAAAATTGGTAAACTGTATTGGTAATTCAAGGTTAGCCCCTCGTAAAGAAGCCATAACTGCTTGCAACTCATCAATTTTCTTTGATGTCACACGCACTTGCTCGTCCATTACTTGTGCCTCAGCTTTGGTTTTTAAATCTTTTATATGTTTAATTATTTTTTTAGACGCTTCTTTATCAATGCCTTCTTTTATCTTAATTTCCTTTCGTACCATCATACCACTAGCCATTTGCTTTTTGCCAAAGTCTAATGAAAGTGGGTCAAGTTTTTGCTTTATCATACGAGAGCGCAATACATCTTCAACTGCCTCTACACGCATATCGTTTTCGGTAAGTACAGTTAAAGTCATTGCTTTTTTATCAAAGTCAATTTCTGTTTTCGAATCTCGAAAATCATATCGGGTAATGATTTCTTTACGAACTACATTAATTACATTGTCTAAGGTTTGGTGGTCGATTTTACTTACAATATCAAATGAAGGCATTAGATTAAATTTTGTGCGAATTTAGTGTTTCATAACAAATATAAGACTTAAAAAATTGCAAGTATTTACTGAACAAAAATGAGCACATTACAAGAAGCAAAGTGATACTAATTTTATTACTTCCACAGCTTCTTTTACATCATGTACTCGTAAAATATTTGCACCATTTTGCAATGCAATTGTATTTAAAACAGATGTTCCGTTCAAGGCATTTTCAGGTGTAGTATCAAGAGTTTTATATACCATGCCTTTGCGGGAGATACCAGTTAATATTGGATGTCCAAGGCCTCTAAATACACTCTGACATTTCAGCAATTCAAAGTTATTTTCTGTAGTTTTTGCAAATCCAAAACCTAAATCAACTATGATATCTAACACCCCAAACTGCTTTAACAACGCAATTTTTTCTGTGAAATATTTATACACATCAGTTACAACATTATCATATTCAGTAAGATTTTGCATAGTTTGAGGAGTGCCACGGCTGTGCATCAAAATATAAGGAACTTTTAGTTTGCCAACAGTTTCAAACATATTTGCATCAATATTTCCTGCACTAATATCATTAATAATTGCTACGCCTTCCAACACGCACTGCGCTGCTACTTCTGAGTAAAAAGTATCTATTGAAATAATTGCAGTAGGAAATTCTTTACATATTAACTTCACAATAGGTAATACTTTTTGCAATTCAATTTCTTGAGATAAGAGAGTTGCATTAGGCCTAGTTGATTGCGCACCAACATCAATAATTGTTGCCCCATCATTCAACATTTTTTCAACTTGCTGCAAAATATTTTTCTCATCCAAATACTTACCACCATCATAAAAAGAATCTGTTGTAACATTTAATATGCCCATTACCAAAGGGTTATCTAAACTTAATAATTCACCTTTAATGTTTAAGGAAAAACGTTTCATATAGCGCTGTTTACAAACAAAAATAAGGTATTGATTTTAAAGTTATTCTATTATTTTTGCGCCCACAATATAATAATATGTCAAAATTACACTCACTTAAAATATCAGAAATTACTCAAGAAACAGCAGATTGTGTTTCAATTGCATTTCATATTCCTTCAGAACTTAAAGATGTATTTTCATACAAACAAGGACAGTATATTACATTTAAACTAATGGTTAATGGCGAAGATTTACGCCGTTCGTATTCAGTATGCAGTAGCCCTGCCATAGCTGAAGATTTGAGAGTTGCCATAAAGAAAGTTTATAATGGTAAGTGTTCTACCTTTTTAAATTCAAATTTAAAAGTAGGCGATACACTTGAGGTAATGCCGCCAATGGGAAATTTTCATTCAGAAATGAATGCAAACAACAATAAAACTTATATACTTTTTGGTGGCGGAAGTGGCATAACACCTATGCTATCAATCATAAAAACAGTTTTGGTAAAAGAACCCCAAAGCAAGGTTATTTTGTTTTATGGTAATTTGAATGAATCTTCAATCATCTTTAACAAACAACTTTCGGATTTAGAAAACAAACATCCTAATCATGTTAAAGTTGTAAACGTTCTTGAAAAGCCCGAAAATGCTAATCATCCAAAAGAGTTGACAGGAATAATGCAGCCAGAAGTTGTGGAGATGTTAGTGAACAAATACACAGCAATGGGCAATAACGAATACTTTATTTGTGGTCCTACACCAATGATGCAAAGCGTTGAATCAACATTGCAAAAATTAAATGTGCCTAAACATCAAGTACACTTAGAGTATTTTACTGCTCCTGTTTCCACCGAAGCCGTTGCTACTGAAAGTACCGAAGCCGTTAATTGTACAGCTACAATTATTCTTGATGGCGATACTTTTACAGTGAATATAGCGCCAGGTGAAAACGTGTTGGATGCAGCTATCAATGCTGGATTAGATGCACCTTATGCTTGCCAAGGTGGCTCTTGCTGCACATGCCGTGCTTTACTAACCGAAGGTAAAGTTGAAATGCGAGTAAACTATGCATTGCTAGACCAAGAAGTAAAAGAAGGTTTTGTGCTAACTTGTCAATCATTGCCGCAAACTCCTACCATTACAGTTAATTACGATAAAGGAAGATAAAATTAATAGAACTTAAAATTAATACTAGGAACTAAATAAAACCATGCTTAAAAAAAATCTAAAACTATTAGTTGCCTTAGTCGCATTGGCTATCATAGCTACAATTCTAATTTTAAAAAACAGTTCATCCACATTAAAAAAAGAATTATCTGATTTTGCTATTAAAGATACTGCAAGCATTGATAAATTTTTTATTGCTGATAAATCGGGGAACAAGGTTTTACTTGAACGCAAAAACAATTTTGAGTGGACTTTGAATGGCAAGTACAAAGCCCGACCAGATGTGGTAAATAACTTTCTATCTGTAATTTGCAAGCTACAGGTAAATGCTCCAGTAGCAAAAGCGGCATTCAATAATATTGTAAAACAGCTTGCAACTTCAGGTATTAAAGTTGAAGTATATAGCAAAGGGCAAAACATTAAAACATTTTACGTAGGTGGTGGCAATCAGTTTAACACTGGCACCTATATGATAATTGAAAACTCTACTACTCCTTTTGCAGTTACAATTCCTGGATTCGAAGGATATTTAACTCCTAACTTTTCATCGCATGAAACCGTTTGGCGCGCTACAACAGTTTTCGACTACAACTACAACGAAATATCTAAACTTGATTTTAGTTTCATTACAAATCCCGAAAACTCATTTAGCATTGAAAAGAAAAATGAAAACGGTTTAAACAAAGTAGCATTAACCATTGCCAATAAGCCAATAGCGGTATTTGATACAGCAATAGTAAATGAATATTTATTGCAATTTAAGAATCTAAATTACGAGGCAGTATCAGATAAAGTAAGGGCAACACGAAAGGATTCAGCATTGCAAATGCCATTGTTTAAAGTTGATATTTTATCCGTTAGTGGCGAAAAAAGAACTGCTACATTTTATAGAAAACCTGTTGACAAAGGTACATTAGACAATGCTGGAAACCCTACCGATTATGACATTGAACGACTATTCACAATTATTAATGGCAATACAAATGAAATGATTGTAACACAATATTATGTGTTTGATAAAATAATTAAAACTGGTCCATCGTTTCTAAAAAAGTAGTTCAATTTGTTTTACGTTTGCACAAATTTTAAATTAACAATGAAAAATATATTCTTAGCCGTATTACTATTTTTAATTACAAACAACACGTTTAGCCAAGAAACTAAAACACCAACTGTTGCAGAACAAAGCTTTAGTGTTGGAAAATACACAGTTAAATACATAGTCGAAAACCGTAAGGCTACAAGGTTCCCAAAAATTGATATGATGAGTGATGACCACGGAACTGTAGTGGTTGACATTTATGTAGATAAATATGGTAACGTTATTAGTGCAACTCCAAACCAAAGCTTATCAAATACCAAAAGCAATTACTTAATCACAAAATCTAAGCAAGCTGCCGAAACAACACATTTCGACAGCACACCTACAACACCTTTAAAAACTAAAGGTACAATGACATTTACATTCTAAATTTAATTGTAGTCAGCTACTAATTAAATGAATATAACTCAACAAACCCAATTGGTTAAGTCTACAGCTTTACAATTGGGTTTTGATTTTTGTGGCATTTCAAAAGCTATATTTCTTGAAGAAGAAGCACCACGTTTAGAGCAATGGCTAAATAAAAACATGCATGGCAATATGGCCTACATGCAAAATTATTTTGACAAGCGATTAGACCCCCGCTTACTTGTTGATGATGCAAAGTCGGTAATTTCACTATTATTTAATTATTACCCCGAAAAGCAACAACCTGCAGATTTATTGAAAGTTTCGAAATATGCTTACGGCAAAGATTACCATGAAGTCATCAAAGAAAAACTACATCATTTTTTGCAAATGCTTCAACAACAAATTGGAGATATAAATGGACGTGTATTTGTAGATAGTGCGCCAGTAATGGACAAGGCGTGGGCAAAAAAAAGTGGTTTAGGTTGGATAGGCAAAAATAGTAACCTCATTAATAAGCAACAAGGTTCTTTTTTCTTTATTGCTGAAATTATTGTGGATGCACCATTTGAGTATGATTTACCCATCAAAGATTTTTGTGGCACTTGCACACGTTGCCTCGACGCTTGCCCTACAAATGCTATTGTTGCGCCGTATGTGGTTGATGGTAGCAAATGTATATCCTATTTCACAATTGAGTTAAAGGATGAAATAGACGCAACTATGAATGGTAAATTCAACGACTGGATTTTTGGTTGTGATGTATGCCAAGATGTTTGTCCATGGAATAGGTTTAGCAAACCAACACACGAAAAGGATTTTAATCCAATAACAGAAATATTTTCGTTTACTACCAACGATTGGCTTGAATTGAAAGAAGAAACATTCCAAACCATATTTAAGAATTCGCCAATTAAACGAACCAAGTACAAAGGATTGAAGCGCAACATAAAATTTGTGAGACCAACAACTCCTAATTGATTTTTTACAAATTCAACATTTCAAGTATTATCTTCAAATCTTGTTCACTTTCAAATGGTAACACTATTCTTCCTTTGCCGGTTCGTGATACCGAAAGCTCCACTTCAGTACTAAAAAATTGTTTCAAATTATTTTGTATAACAACATATTCGGTTGGTAATACAGGTGTTTTAACAGTTTTCTTTTGTTGGTCAAGCTCATCCTTTATGTTCTTAACTGTTTTAGGTTTTTCACCACGAACCAACTCCTCAATACTCCTTACACTTAACTCATTTTCAACAGTTATATTATACAACTCAAGTTGCTTGTCTTTATCACCAACATTAATTAGTGCACGTGCATGTCCCATTGATATTACTCCATCACGAATACCCATTTGAATTTGTGCAGGAAGCTTTAATAAACGCAAATAATTTGTTACCGTGCTTCTTTGTTTAGCTACTTTTTCGCTTAGTTGTTCCTGTGTAAGATTACACTCGTCAATCAATCGTTGATAGCTAATTGCAACTTCAATAGCGTCGAGGTTTTCGCGTTGTATGTTTTCAACTAATGCCATTTCTAGCATTGTCTGGTCATTGGCTATGCGTATATAAGCTGGTATTTGTTTTAAGCCTGCCAACTGACTAGCCCTAAACCTACGTTCACCTGAAATAAGTTGGAACTTATCGTAACCTAGTTTTCGAACTGTTACGGGTTGTATTATTCCATGCTCCTTGATGGAATCACGCAATTCAAGTAATGCTTCTTCCTCAAAATGTGTTCGAGGTTGAAACGGATTTGCTTCAATTTGACTGATATCTAATAGAGGTATTGAACCTGCAGTTGTATTACCCGCTGCTGTTGACGATTTTGTTGAAGTAATATCTGTATCTCCGCTTTGCAATAAAGCTCCTAATCCACGTCCTAAAGCTTTCTTTTTGGTGTTGTTTACTGTACTCATTATTCCTCTATATCTGTTTCAATAAATTTATCTTCGGAACTCATTTTGGTAAGTCCGTTTTTCTGCAATATTTCACGTGCTAAGTTCAAATAATTGATTGCGCCTTTTGATGATGCATCATGCATAATAATTGTTTGCCCAAAGCTAGGAGCTTCACCCAACTTGGTATTACGTTGTATGATTGTATCAAAAACCATTTGCTGAAAATGCATTTTAACTTCCTCAACCACTTGGTTTGACAAGCGTAAACGCAAATCGTACATGGTTAACAAAATACCTTCAATCTCTAATTCAGTATTCAAACGTGTCTGAACAATTTTGATGGTGTTCAATAATTTCCCCAATCCTTCTAATGCAAAATACTCGCATTGAACAGGAATAATAACGCTATCAGCAGCGCACAATGAGTTGATAGTTACTAAACCTAATGAAGGCGAACAATCAATAATAATAAATTCGTAATCGTCTTTTATCTTGTGTAAAGCGTGTCGCATCATTTGCTCACGGTTGGGAAGATTTATCAATTCAATTTCTGCACCAACTAAATCAATATG
>Ga0214921_10012390_pt1 | contig 10198 bp, 8 predicted proteins | sample LL1505_MetaG_FD_177992 | JGI IMG/M metagenome (GOLD analysis project Ga0214921, IMG submission 177992) | Freshwater microbial communities from Lake Lanier, Atlanta, Georgia, United States - LL-1505 | ecosystem: Environmental > Aquatic > Freshwater > Lake | place: USA: Georgia | collected 2015-05-28
CGTGTACCGCGAAAAAGAAAACAAAATCATCAATGTCGGCCCCATTAGTATCGACCAAAAGAACGGCACACCTATTGCCCTAGTAAATGCTGGTGGTGATATCGATGCTACAGTCAAAAAACTCAATAACAAGTTTAATGGTGCAATAACTATTACCGACACCACCGAAGCCAAAAACAAAAGCAGCGTAAAGGGCGTAACCGTAGTGGATGTAGCCGGCAACAACGGAGACTTGGCCAAGCAGATAGCAACCGAGCTGGGTGGAACCGTAGGAAGCTTACCAAGTGGCGAAACCGCACCAGCTGGCGCGAATATATTAATATTTGTTAAATAAGAAGCGAGGGAAAATGGAAATTAAAAAAACAGGCAAACTAAATATAATAATCTCTGCGGTATTGGTGGTAATTGCTGTAGCCCTAGCTGCACTTACCTTCTACTTTTTTACGCAGTATCAAAGCATCAAAAAGAACCCCAACCAAGTAGCTCAGGCCGAAGTTGATGCTATTGTGGCAAATGTCAGCAAAATAATCGACCTGCCAAAAGACGAAACCCCAACGCTTGCAACGGTGCTCGATAAGGACAAACTCAAAGACCAGCCGTTTTTTGCAATGGCCGAAAATGGCGATAAGATCTTGATTTATACCAAGGCAAAGAAAGCCATAATTTATCGCACTAAAGACAACAAACTAATAAACGTTGGTCCAATCGTTATTGACCCTAAGACATTGCCACAATTAACCATTGTGGATGCCGGCGGCGATGTTAAGGGCATAACTCAGAAAATTGCTGATAAATTCCCAGACACCATTTCGGTTTCAGCTGCTGCTACCGCTAAGAACAAAGCTGCGGTCAAACAAATAACCGTAATAGATGTTACTGGCAAGGCCGGCGATTTGGTTAGCCAAATAGCGGCCGAAATTGGTGGAACGGTATCAAATACCCTACCAGCAGGTGAAACAATTCCAGAAAATACAAGCATAATAGTATACGTAAAATAGCAAAGTACTGCTCTTAATTGAGCAGCGGTAACACCATATGAATCCCAAAACTGAGCACATACATATAATAGGAGTAGGCGGGATCGGCACCTCGGCTTTGGCGCAGTACTACCAGTCGCAAGGCCAGGTGGTTAGTGGCTCCGACGCCGCCAGCTCCGAGGTTACGGACCTGCTGAAATCCAAAGGCATCATTGTGCATATCGGTCATAATGCCGAAAACGTGCGAGGGGCTAATCTAGTAATTCACAGCGCTGCCATAAAAAAAGGTAACGAAGAGTACGATGCTGCCAAGCTTAGCAAAATACCAACCAAGCTTTATGCTCAGGCCATCGGTGAAATAACCGAACGCTACACCACTATTGCCATCTCTGGTAGTCACGGCAAAAGCACCACCACTGCAATGGTTGCAAAAATTATGATTGAGGCGGGCCTAGACCCGACCGTAATAGTAGGTACCAAAATGCACGAACTAGATGGCAATAATTTTCGCCTGGGCAAAAGCGACTATTTTGTTCTTGAGGCAGACGATTATAATAGGCACTTTCATAACTACCACCCAACCATTGCGGTGGTTACCAACATCGACCGCGAACACCTCGATATATACAAGGACCTTGCTGGAGTCAAGTTGGCTTTTCAGCAGTTTTTGCGTAATACCAAGGTTGGCGGCACCGTCATCGCCAACGGCCAAGATAGCAACACTCGCGAGGCTATCAACAACACCGAGCTATCGGAGCGCCGAGTTATTTTGTACAACCCGGCTGACCTCGCCAGGCACAAGCTTGGCGTACCGGGCGACCACAACCAAAGCAACGCCGAAGCAGCTTATTGGGTAGGCGAGGTATTGGGTATCAAAAAGCAATCTATCGCCAAGAGTTTGGCTGGCTTTCGTGGTAGCTGGCGTCGACTCGAGGAAATAACTGAGGGTGTGTATAGCGATTACGCCCACCACCCGACCGAAATCAAGGCTACCTTGCAAGCTCTCAAGCAGGCCAACCCAACCAAACAAATTGTTTGCGTTTTTCAGCCACATCAGCGCGATAGGTTAAACCAACTTTTCGATGACTTTGTCGATGCGTTTGAAAGCGCCGACCAGCTGTATATGCTACCTTTATACGCTGTGCGTGGTCGCGACGAAGGCGAGGGCAAAACCGCGCGTCAGCTAGCCAAGCTCATCACTAGCCCCAAGGCTCAATACGAGCCGACCTTCGCAAATGCCTTCGCAAAAGTCCAGCCGCTATTTAATAAAGACCACATCGTGGTGTTTATGGGCGCCGGCGACATCGACGAACAACTCAGGGCGAATATATAGATTTTTTTTAGAATAAGCATTATAATTAATTTTAACAATATTAATACATAGGAACCTGTATGCCAGCAAATAAGTCAATAAATAAATTGAACACTTCATGGAAAAAAGCTTTGATTGCATCGTCGATAGCACTTAATGTAGTATTTGTAACTTTTTTTATTATCATTACCGTTAGTTATTCTACAGGCGTCCTAGACTTTAGTATATTAAATTTTGCTCTTGGTTTAAAATTCATGAATTATGATGGCCCAGGAAATTGCTTCCAAATAAGCAGTAGATACGCCGATGGTACGTTCAAGGTTGATGCAAAAGGCCGTGTTATTTCAGGCGATGGCAAAGTGTCGTGCATAGTGCAAATAACACCACAAGAAGCCGATGCCATACAGCAGAAGTTAGATTCGGAAAATGTCGGCCCGCCTAAGCAATAAATAATCTGTAAACCCCCTTTACAAACCAGATAAATCTTGATACTATAATTAAGTTAAAGCAAAGGTAATCACATATGAACAAACAAAACCACGGAGGCGCTAGAGTTTAGGACCAAGGTTTTGCTTACTCTTATGTGGTCGCCTCAACCGCCAAAAGCAACCGAGCGGCCATTTTTTGTTCGTTGATAATCAAATATGTTAAATGGGTAAATGAAATAAAGCATCTTACTGATAATTTTGCTTATTTGTAAAAGTAGTTTTGCTATTTGCAAGTTGTCAGTGTAATTGAAAGTAAATAAAAAGTAGTTACGGGCATATGATGAATGCCTTGACGTGCAATGCCGATGAAGGACGTAGTAGGCTGCGAAAAGCCTCGGGGAGCTGCCAAACAAGCTTTGATCCGTGGATATCCGAATGGGAAAACCCAGTACGAGTAATGTCGTATTACCCATAACTGAATACATAGGTTATGTGGAGGGCACCCGGAGAACTGAAACATCTTAGTACCCGGAGGAAAAGAAATCAACCGAGAGTCCCTTAGTAGCGGCGAGCGAAACGGGATGAGCCAAAACTTATCTGTTTCTTCACCTTGTGTGAAGTTTTCTTAAGTAATAACAGAGGGGGTTGCGAGGTATTGACTCTTTTGTATCAATAGAGAAGTTGACCAGCTTTTAAAGCTGAACAGCTTCTCTGATATAAAAGCCATCGTTAAGATCGAATGGATAAAGTTACAAAACAAGAGCGTTATTAGAAGGCGTCTGGAAAGGACCACCAAAGAGCGTGATAGTCGCGTATAATAAAACCTTTTGTCTTTATTGTTAATATTCTCAAGTAGGACGGGACACGTGAAACCCTGTCTGAACCCGGGAGGACCACCTTCCAAGGCTAATTACATTGCATGATCGATAGTGCACAAGTACCGTGAGGGAAAGGTGAAAAGAACCCCGTAAGGGGAGTGAAATAGAATCCTGAAATCATATGCTTACAATGAGTCGGAGCCCCTCACCTTTTTTATCAAAGGTGTATAATTCCAAGAATGTTTTATGTTTATATAATTCACAGCCAAATACTAAAACAGTATTACGTAGGCCATACAAATGACCTAAAGCGAAGAATTGTTGAACATAAAAGTGGTAAATCTAAGTTTACAAGACGTACACACGTCTGGAAATTAGTTTATTATGAAGCATTCACTTCTCGTAGCCTTGCTATGCGAAGAGAAAATAAGCTTAAGCCTAGAGGTAAAGCTTTTACGGAGTTATTAAAAAGAATAATTGATAAAAATGGTGAGGGGTGACGGCGTGCTTTTTGTAGAACGATCCAGCGAGTTAATATATACGGCAAGGTTAAGTGTGCAAACGCCACGGAGCCGAAGTGAAAGCGAGGGTTAACTGCCCGACTTAGTCGTATGTATTAGACCCGAAACTAGGTGACCTAACCATGGGCAGGCTGAAGCCGTCGTAACAGGCGGTGGAGGGCCGAACCGTAGTGTGTTGCAAAACGCCCGGATGACCTGTGGTTAGCGGTGAAATGCCAATCGAACCTAGAGATAGCTGGTTCTCCTCGAAATAGCTTTAGGGCTAGCGTCATAAACTACCTATCGGGGGTAGAGCACTGAATGGGTTGAGGGCTCCTCGGAGTACCTCGCTCAATCAAACTCCGAATACCGATAGAGACTATTATGGCAGTTAGAACGGCGGTGCTAAGATCGTCGCTCGAAAGGGAAACAGCCCAGATCGCCATCTAAGGCCCCCAAGTCATAGCTAAGTGGGAAACGGGGTGAGATTGCATAAACAACCAGGATGTTGGCTTAGAAGCAGCCATGCATTTAAAGAGTGCGTAACAGCTCACTGGTCAATTGTGATCTTGCACGGAAAATATAACGGGGCTCAAGCTATGCGCCGAAGATGCGAATTCTATGTTTACATAGAGTGGTAGAGGAGCGTTCCTCGGGCACTGAAGCTGAACCGTAAGGTTTGGTGGAGCGCGGGGAAGTGAGAATGCTGGAATGAGTAACTATAAGGTAGGTGAGAATCCTACCCACCGTAAGACCAAGGTTTCCTGGGCAACGTTTATCGTCCCAGGGTTAGTCGGGCCTAAGCCGAGGACGAAAGTCGTAGGCGATGGACAACAGGTTGATATTCCTGTACCGGCTACTTTGTTCCCACACAAGACGCAGGATGGTAGCGTGAGCGGATTTTTGGCTATATCCGTCCAAGTGCGTAGTCTCGGTTTACCGAGGTGAAACACAAATGAAACGAACCGCAAGGTTTGAATTCGCGTGAGCCAAACTGACCAGAAAATTGTGTGATTAATAGAAGTAGCCGCCCGTACCGCAAACCGACACAGGTGGTCGGGTCGAGTAGACCAAGGTGCTCGGGAGAACCCTCGTTAAGGAACTCGGCAATACAGCGACCGTAACTTCGGGATAAGGTCTGCCCCGCCAATTTAGGACGGGAGATATTGTTCGGATTCTTAACAATAATTTTTTAAAATACAAAAAACGTTGAAGATAATAGTGTAATCGCTTAAGTTTTCGGACGTGTCTCGCGAATTAGATTGGCGGGGCCGCAGCGAAAGAGCCCAAGCGACTGTTTACCAAAAACACAGGTCTGTGCTAACACGTAAGTGGATGTATACGGATTGACGCCTGCCCGATGCCGGAAGGTTAAGGAGAGAGGTTCACGCCTCGAACTGAAGCCCCGGTCAATGGCGGCCCTAACTATAAGGGTCCTAAGGTAGCGAAATTCCTTGTCGGGTAAGTTCCGACCCGCACGAATGGCGTAACGATTTGGGCACTGTCTCAACGAGGGACCCGGTGAAATTGCAATAGCGGTAAAGATGCCGTTTACCCGCACCAAGACGGAAAGACCCCGTGGAGCTTTACTACAACTTGGCATTGGATTTGGTCATATACTGTGTAGCATAGGTGGGAGACTTTGAAACTTCGGCGCTAGCCGAAGTGGAGTCATCAGTGAAATACCACCCTGTATGTGACTTGGTTCTTACCGTAACCGTTATCCGGTTACGGAACAGTGTCTGGTGGGTAGTTTAACTGGGGCGGTTGCCTCCTAAACAGTAACGGAGGCGTTCAAAGGTTAGCTAAGTTCGGATAGAAATCGAACTGATAGGGTAAGCCCATAAGCTAGCTTGACTGCGAGACCTACAAGTCAAGCAGGTGCGAAAGCAGGAGCTAATGACCCACTCATAACACGTGGAAGTGTGAGAGCGCAACGGATAAAAGTTACCCCGGGGATAACAGGCTTATAGCGCCCAATAGTCCACATAGACGGCGCTGTTTGGCACCTCGATGTCGGCTCGTCCTATCCTGGAGCAGGAGCATGTTCCAAGGGTTTGGCTGTTCGCCAATTAAAAGGGTACGCGAGCTGGGTTCAGAACGTCGTGAGACAGTTCGGTCCCTATCTGGTGTGGGCGTTTAGAAATTTGAGAAGAGTTGCTCCTAGTACGAGAGGACCGGAGTGAACGAACCGCTGGTGTATCGGTTGTCATGCCAATGGCATTGCCGAGTAGCTACGTTCGGACGGGATAAACGCTGAAAGCATATAAGCGTGAAGCCTCCTTCAAGATTAGATTTCTCCATTAGACTCGCAGTAGACGACTGCGTTGATAGGCACCAAGTGTAAGCACAGTAATGTGTTCAGCTGAGGTGTACTAATAGTCGATTGACTTTTTTTATGCTTTTAATTCGCTGGCAATTTGTAGATAACATCTACGAATTGGTAGGTATAGAGCAATATTTCTACCATTTAACATATTTTGATATATCATAAGATCCCTTGTGGGTTTTATGCTCGTGTTTTTAGCGAGAGGGCCACACCGGTTCCCATTCCGAACACCGAAGTTAAGACTCTCAGCGTCGATGATACTCTTTATGGGGAAAGTAGAACGACGCGAGCATTGAATTCATAAGACAAAACACCTGTAAATAGGTTTTTTTTGTTTTGTTATGTTATATAATTGGGTTAAATAAGGAGGTAAAATGTCTGAAATTAATAGTGGAGATGCGCAATCAAAAGAATTGGACACTCAAAAAGTGTACAGTGAGCTAAAAACGAGCACCCTAGTAGGGGATGAAGTAATTGATTTCAAAAAAGACCCTTCTATTTTGAAGGGCATATATGAAACATTCAAGAAGGATAAAAGTATAAGTATTAAGAATTTGAAAATTGCTTTAGCGATGTATTTTAGCTCTGACAAAATTTTAAGTGGAGATAGTAGGGCAGAAAATATTTATAGAAGCTTTGATCGTGCTCAATTAGCTGAAGCTCTAGGACTGAATATAGATAAAGTCGCCTACACCACGCAAGACATTATAGAAAGAGAGGATAGGCAAGAGGCCTTTATTGGCAAATTAAGACTGGATGATTTTATTTCAAGCCCCTTTTCGGACCGCCCCACAAGAGAAGGGCAGGAGCCATTTGGCCGAACCACCCCAGTCTTAGAAATGTATCCAAGACACTATTATTTTCTAAAAGAAGGAGTTGAACAGGGTGATTTGGTTTTGCCCGAAGTCGTGATCGGAGACCTAAAATCCGTATTAAGAGTTCAGGCAAAAGGCTTAATTATGCCTATAGAAGTTACTGGCGATGTCGATATGTCATCTTTGATCTGGCCTCCATTGCAAGAGAAAACTAAATTAAGAGATAGACTTAGGTTGCGCAAAAAAGAAGAAGAATTAAGATTGCCCAAAATAGTTGGCGGAATGATTAGATTGCCAAAATTACAATCAGCAAAAGGCGTAATTTTTCCTGAAGAAGTAGGTGGAGATGTTATATTGACTAATCTAGAAAGCGCCGAGGGCTTAGTTCTGCCCAAAGTTGTATTGGGAGAGGTACATCTGCCTAAGGTTAGTGAACAAGAAAAGCAAGAAATTAGAAAATTAAGACCAGATCTTAAGATTGTCTAGATTGGATAGTTCGTAGTTTATAATAATTATTTATATACATAAGTATTGACAATTTAAGCATAAGTTAGTATAATCATAAGTGCAATAAAAAATAACCAAGAGTTTAGCCTCTTGGAGGGTGTGTATTAAAGAGCGTTAAACTCCTTAACAAAGGAGTTTTTCTTATGCCAGGTACACGTGAAGGTGGTCTTAAGGCCGCATCAACAAACAAAAAGCGCTACGGTAAAGAGTTTTATACTCGTATCGGTGCTGTCGGTGGAAAGAAAAGCCGTGGTGGTGGATTCGCTGCCAACCCAGATCTAGCTCGAGAAGCTGGAGCTAAGGGTGGACGCGCAAGTCGCCGTGGCAAAGCCGCTAAGTAAGCTTGCTTACTAATTCAAAAAGCCCCATTAAACTGGGGCTTTTTGTTATTTAATAACCATACGCCGTATCGAGCTCTGAATATCCTCACTCACACGCCAGCGAGTCTGACAGCGGTAACATTTGAACTCATTAGGCTTGTTTTGAACATTGAATTCATTACACTTAGGGCAGGTTCCGCGCTTCGTTAGCCATTCGTCGTAACTATCCATACAGGCGTTTATATAGTCTTCATTAATGTTTAGTTTGTGCTTGCGGGCTAGCTCACGGGTCATGTTCCAGGCGTCCATTTCCATTGCAAAGAGCTCGAAATCAAATCGGTAATGGAAGTGTCCTAATATCGCATGACTTACCTCATGAAGCAAGGCCAATTTACCAGAATTAGTTTTAATTCCGGCTGGGTCATAATTCACTATGTCTTCACTTGCATCATAGGCAAAATAGCCTGCTGGCAAAAATCTCTGCTCTGGATATGCAGCGATAATTTCCATTCACCCTCCCCTTTGTTACTAACTACTATATGGGTTTGGAAGCCCCAAGTAAATAATTATTTGCACTCTAAGCGTTTTGGGGTGTAAAATACCTGCAAATAAGGAGTTTAATATGAACAGACCAAACATTATTAAGGTTATTATAGCTATACTATTATTGATTGTAGTTGTTGTGGCAACAGTTAACTATGGACGTAATCAGCGCATGAAAATAAACAACACCGATACGGCCAAGAACAGCTTGCCTACAGTGCAGGAAGCAAAGCCAGTGCAGAACGATAAGCCAAATCCAAGCAAGCCTGCCCAGTCTCAGCCCAAACCAGAGACCAAACCAGAATCTAAGCCAGAGCCAGCCCCAGCAGTAACCAAGCCAAGTACTCCAAATGTCTCTGCTCCTGCTGTCAGTGCTCAGATTCCTCAAAGCAGCATGCCTGCCACCGGCCCAGCCGATAGCATTATTCCTACTATCATTTTAGGTTCACTAAGCGGCGCTTATTTGGTATCACGGCGCAAGCTCAAAAGCGTAAAGTAACTTTACAATTGCCTTAAAATCAGGTATAGTTTAGTTAAACGAGTGGCAAATGTTTTGATTTGCCCGTTTCGTTATAACGCTACAAATTTAAGGAGAACAATTTAATATGTCTAATTCCAGTATTTCGATGGAAGATCTGCTAAATGATCAGTCCATCAAAGCTATTAACGTTGAAGACGTTGTAGAGGGAACAATTATCGCTAAAGATCGTCGAGAGCTATGGCTCGATTTGGGTGCCTACGGAACTGGTGTAGTAACCGGTCGTGAAGTAGAACATTCAGCCAAGGATATGCAAATCGGAGATGTGGTATCAGCTTCAGTGCTGGACCCAGAAGATGAAGATGGCTATGTCATCCTAAGTCTTAAGAAGGTTGCTAAAGAAAAGGGCTGGAACGAGCTCGAAGAACGCTTCAAAAACAAGGAAGTGTTTGGAATCGTGCCTTTTGATGCTAATAAGGGTGGAATGCTTATCGAAATCGATGGCGTTCGTGGATTCTTGCCAGTAAGTCAGCTAAGCGCCGAAAATTACCCACGCGTAACCGGTGCTGACAAGGACGAAATATTGCACCGCCTAAACAGTCTAGTTGGCCGAACTCTTATGGTTCGCATCCTGGACTTGGACCGCAAAGAAGGCAAGCTAATCGTTTCTGAGAAGGAAGCCCAGCGTGAATTCACCGAAGGCAAAATTGCTGAATTCAAAGTAGGCGATACTATTAAGGGAATCGTTACCGGAGTTGTAGACTTTGGTGTGTTTGTTAATGTCGATGGTATCGAAGGCTTGGTTCACATTTCTGAAATCGCTTGGGACCGTGTCGATAACCCATCTAAGTACGTTAAGGTTGGCCAAGAAGTCGAAGCAGTAATTATCGCAATCGATCAGGACAAGCTTTCGCTTTCAATGAAGCAGCTTACCGAAGACCCATGGCAGAAAGAAATTTCTAGCTACAAAGTTGGCGACGAAATTGACGGAAAAGTTACACGCATAACCCCGTTTGGTGCTTTTGTACAAATTAGCCCAGTTATTGAAGCCTTGGTGCATATTTCTGAGCTATCAGACGATCACGTAACTGATCCTAATAAACTTGTAAAAGTTGGCGAAACCAAAAAGTTCAGAGTAATTGGTATCGATGCCGATCAGCACAAGCTATCG
>Ga0214921_10012391_pt1 | contig 10198 bp, 6 predicted proteins | sample LL1505_MetaG_FD_177992 | JGI IMG/M metagenome (GOLD analysis project Ga0214921, IMG submission 177992) | Freshwater microbial communities from Lake Lanier, Atlanta, Georgia, United States - LL-1505 | ecosystem: Environmental > Aquatic > Freshwater > Lake | place: USA: Georgia | collected 2015-05-28
AGCGATACCTGCATCAAGTGTCATAGCCATGTTGAATGAGACTGCGTTAGCAATCCATGGATCAACATCTGAAAGTGACATAAGTGATAACTTACGTGTTGGAAGTACTACGCGACCAAGTTCTTGCTGTGAAACATCAAGAGTTGTGGTTGCTGGTAGTGCTACTGCATCTGGATCTGTTGTTTCCGCTAATGTTGCACCAGCAATTGTGGTATCAGCAATATCGTTGTAGAACTGGAAACGGATTGAAGAACCGTCGTGGGTTGGGTTTCCGATTTTCTTGTCCGCGATAGCACGGAACTGTGGCACGTTGCGCAAGTTGAGTTCGATCAACTTGTCGTAGGCCATGGTTACAAGATTGGAACCTAAACCAGAGGTTGTAGTTGAGAATGTATCTGGCATTTTGCAGATAACTCACTTTCTGTTTAGTAGTGTGCGGTTATTGTTGACCGCTTAGAATGGATAAAATCTCATCTTCTGAATCTGCACTCGCTATGCGATTTGCAAGGTCATCTGATGCGCCTGGCGCTTCTGCTCCAGTTAACGCGTTGTTCATTCTTTGCATGCTTTGGATATCCTGCTCACTGACTGCCTGCTTTTCTTCGATTTTAATTCCGAATACGTCAGCATAGTTTTCTAGCCATTGAGTTACTGCTTCTTCCGAAGCATCGATATCCTGTGGAACGAATGACGCGATCTTTGGGTTCACGCCTTTGGATGCAAAAGCATCCTTGATAATCCGCTCACGCTGGGCCTTGCTGAGTTCTCCGAGACTGCCTTCTAGTTCCTTGTTACGCTTCTGTGCCTGCTTGAGGTCTTTGCGTAGTTTCCGAACCAAGTCAGTATCTGATTCAAACGATGGCGTAAAGTCATCATCTTCTTCTTCGTCAGTTTCCCAGTTGATGTTGTCGCGGTTGTTGCTCATAGCAACCTCTCCCTTAGTTAGTAGTTGTCGTACGCCTCAATACAGATGGGGGTCTGCATTGGCTCGCACTCTCGGTCTTGCACACCACATGGGGCCGATGGATCCAGTGGGATTCTAATTTAGAGCAGTCCTGCTGCGCTGCTTCCGCCTAGTGAACCACCCGACATGCGGCTGGCTCCTATTGTTCCTGACTTGCGCTGGAAGGCTAGTTGTTCTTCCTCAGTACGACGCTTACGAAGTTCAGAAGCAGTTCCACGGAACTGTTCTTCTTCAAGCATGGTTTGAATACCAGACTTAATCTCTGTATCCTTCATGCCTGCATAATCACCGGCACGGCGACCATAGATGCCTTCGAGTTTAGTCAATGGATTAAGTTGCTGAGATATGGTTTCGTATCCTGCTGCTGCAGCGGCTTCTGCTTCCACTTCGCTGCCATATCCAGCAGCAAGTTGTTCAATTCTTGTCTTGTTAAATGCAATACCAGAATCAGCGCGTTTAATTGCTTGCTTAGCAAACGCTACGTTAGTTTGGCGTCTTTCAAATTCTTTTTGTCCAATAGTTGGATCTGCATAGAAGTCTTTAAGATCCTGTGCGCTATTAATATATCCCATAGCAATTAAACTTTTAACATTGTTAGGATCTGCCTCTGCAGTTTTAAGTGTAGCAGCAGTAAAGCGTTCATCTAGATCAGTAATTTTTACACCATTTTGGACATACTTTTTAATAGAGTCCTGAGATGCAAACTGGCTACTAAAACCAGTTTTGGCAACTAAGTCTTTTACTCCTAGAGCAAAGTCCATTAGATACTTAGGACTCTTACGCTGATCTCCAACAAGTCCTTCTCCAAGAGAGGTGAACTCTGCATAGAACGGAGAACTTAACTTGTTACCCTTACGGGTTGTGAATTCCTTAAAGTTATAAAGGATCTCTACGGCACTGGCATAACCAGCAGCATCGTTATTAAAGTCTCCATCATCAATCAAAGACTGAACAAAAGATATAGACCCATCAATAATATTTGGTGGGAAACCTAGGTCAACTAACTTCTGACGGATAAGTTGACGGCTGCTAGTTGGAGGCGCTGTTACATTTCCTGTAAAAGGATTTACAATGCTTCCAGTAATCGCCATAGTTTCTTTGGCTGAGGTACGTGCTGCTGCAGCGGCTGTGCGAGTATCAACAACATTAGTCTGTAACTCAGTAGATAAAGTGCCAAGTTGTTTTTGGGTATCCTCAGCAATAGCGAGTCTAGAGTTCTGGATCTCGATTAGAGCCTGTGCTTGAGCAAGTGGTGTCTTTGCAGCGTTGTACTTAGCCTGTGATGTAGCAAGACCTGCTTGTTGCTTTACTTGCTCTGGAGTAAGTTTAGACTTGGTTGAACCAGTCTCTACTGGTGCTTTAGCCATTACTTAAACCCCTTTTCAAAAGCATCTGAAATAGTCATAGCAAGTTGTCTGCCAGTTGGGCTAGAATCAAACTCAGGCTGTGACTGTGCAAACTTCTCGAGTTCAGAAGCGTTCATAGCGCGAACTGTCTTTCCATCGTTGAAGTTGAGAACTTGGTTTAGACGCTTATCGTTGTAAGCAACATTTATTCCTAAGTAACTGCTGAGAGCCGCGGCTGCTGGCTGAGCAACAGTTCTGACATCTGTGCCTGCTGCAAGTTGTTCTGCAAGTCCAGGATAGAGTTGAGCGGCTGCAGTACGAACTCCAGCAAGTTTAGCGTCAATCTTCTGCTTGTAAATACCTTCATCACCTGTACCGATTGCCTCAGCAGCGAATGAGATAATCTCATCCATTGGTGGCTCGGCGAGCAAGTTATCGCGGTAGACGCGTTTGATATCATCAATGACGGTCTTAACTCGACCACTTTGTTCTTCACCAGTGATGTTGTAGTTATCTTTCAAGAAGCCAGCGATAAACTGATCTTGCTCTTCCTGTGTAAATCCCTTACCTGTGGTAACGGTCTTAGAGGTAGAAGAAGTGCTACCAGTGCCAGCGCCTGCGCTTGTACCAGTAGTAGTAGTTTTAGCCAACTGGAGTTGCGCTTCTTTATTAAATTTATTCTTAAATGATTCGATTTGCTTGTTATCTGGCATACTTCCAAATGCTTCGTAATACGCTTTAGAGAGGATGCTTTCAGCATCTGTAGAGTCAATCATCTGCAAGGCAGTAGAGACCTGCTTAGAAAACTTAGGGCCTGAGTTAGATGATGCGTATGGGCTTTGGGCGTATCGCTCAAGCCAAGTCTGCCAATCAACACCTGTTAGGTATGCGCTTTGATATACGTCTTTAATTGCAGTTAAGTCTTTAGGGTCTACTTGGTCAAGTGGGCCAGTACCCTTTGAAAGACCAGACTTACGAAGAAGAGCCTGCATATAAGCATAGTCACTCATACCTGGCTTAATTGTAGACTTTGCGCGCATAGCATCGAATTCAGGGCCAGCAATATTAGCAAAGGCTTCTGGTTGCATAGAGAAGGCATTAAAATATACGCTACCTTCTGCGCGAATAGCGGCAAGTGCTTGTGCATCTCTAGATGCTTTATCTCCCATTAAACCAGACTGTGTACTTGTTGGAGTACCATAATAAAACGGCATCTTATTCTCCTGTCTTTTTCAAAAGGTTTGCAAACACTGAGTAGTACATACGAGAAAACGCTGGGTTCTGTTGCATTAATTGGTTTCCAAGTAACTGTAACTCTTCTCTGTATTTGGTATTTAGCCAGAAAGAACTTCCTAGGTCTGGCTGTGGTGCAAGACGTGTATCTTGAAGTGATGTAATGCGCTGCTGGTAAGCATCGTAGAATTCACGAGTTTCTTTGTAGATAGGCGACGCCTTAAATGCTTCAACCTCAAGTGCTGTACCGATTGCTGCAGCACGAGACTCTTGACGACCTACTAGAACGCTAGATACTGGGCGTGAGCCACCATATCTCTTGTTGAGTTCAACTACCTGATCTTTGTACCAGATATCTGAATATCTATTAAGTGCCTGTTCGTTTGAAATCTCAGACAACTCCATGTTGTATATAAGTTCTGTAGCAGCACTTTGTAGTTCTTCTGATGATAGTTTTTCACGACGGCTAGTAGCCACCTGCCAGTTGTAATATGACACAGCCGCTTCTCCACCAGGGAAGAAGTAAGGAACAATGTCTGCGTTACGAGTAGCATACTCTTTGGCAATTTCTGGGTTCTCATTGAGGAAGCCCCAAGCATCATCTGTACCTGTAACAGACTTTGTAGAACCACTGAGGATAACCAGAAGGTTCTTCATGCCATACTGGTCAGCAAATTCTTTAATTGCTTCCTCGTAATCACCAGGATTAGCCTTTGAAATTTCATCCCAGTTCTTGTATAACTGAGTCATTGTAATAAAGTTATACTTGTTATTTACATCCTTGATGGATGCAAGCACTTCCTGAGAAGGTGTAGCAGGTGCTATGCTCTGGAATATTGCCGTCATAAGCGATGTCCAGCGAGACATGCTCTGCGCCTTTTCAAACAAGTCGTTGCGATTAGTGTTATTAGCAAACGGATTATCGCCAAACTCACCTGTTGAGGCTAGGTATCCTGCCCAATCCTTAGTGTTGCGTTCAATCTGCTCTGAGTTATTAGTTGCTAGCAAGAATGTTTTGTTAAACCAAGATGGAAGTAATGTATCTGTAAAGGACTTAGGCTCACCAAATGGGAAGATCCATTCACGCGCTATATCCCAAACAGGGCCAAATGCATGTGACTTACCACTAGCAAGGTATCCAATTTGTGCAACAGGGCCGATACCAGGCATACCTGGATTAACAGATCCGAATGCAAGGTTAAGAGACTGTACTGGTGCTGTTAATTGAAGCGCATCTTTATCGCTCATGCTCTTACCAGCAAACGCACTAAACATTCCACCAACTAGAGGATAACGGAAACGAAGTGTTCCGTATTCATCTTTATAGAAGAAACCCTGTCCTTCTTCGTATTCAGTTCCAGTTAAGTCGTAGATAGCGCTAGTGCCTGGCTTAGTTAGAGAGTCATAGGCTTTAGCAAACTTGTACACTTGACGTGGGTTCTTTGCTGATAGCGCACCCCACTGCTTAATGGTGTTAAAGTGTGCCTGGATAAACGGGAATACAAGACGTAGTTTATTCGCAGCATCTGTCTGGCGAGAAGCATCATAGAATAAGTTGCGAGTATATTCACCAGCCATGCGAGCAGCAGTGCTGTGTGCATCCTGATAAGACATAACAGTAGGCAATGGCTTCTTTTCACGACGCTTAATTTCGCGTTCAATGATTCTAAGAGTCTGATGTTTCTTACCAACAGCAACCATTCTGCCGCTTGCTACACGAGAACGGATAGGTGCTAGAGTCTTAACTGCTTCTTTTTGTAGACGCTTTAGATCGTCTAGTCCAAGTCCAGGAGCATATCTTCCGATATAGTCCCAATAAGACATCTTAAATTCAGGGCCGTATCCAGCAACGTTTTCTATTTTAGCAGAAAGATCAAAGAACACATCGAAGCCTCGATCTAAGATACCCTTTCCTTCTTCTAACCAAGCCTTGCTATCAGCAAAGATAGCCAATGCGCCTGGCATTTCCTCAGAAGGGAACGCAGCCTGTAGTTGCTTACGGAAAAGAGTTTCTGCCTTACCGCCTTCTTCTACAGAAAGTGAATTCTTATAGCGAGGCATACGGATAACCATAGGTGTGCCAGATGTTGTAGGAATTGATACTACTCCATCAGCAAGTAATTTACGGATATAGATACCGCGCTGTCCAGTACCCATCAAGTTATTAAGGGCTGTCTGGTATGAAGCGGTTGATGCAGGATCAAACAACCAGTTACGTAGACCTTCTTGGTTGATATTCTTGTATGAGAACTCAGCCTCAGGGTCTTTCAAAAAGACAGAAGCAAAGTCTGAAACCTTACGATTACCGCGACTTACGCGAGATCCGTTGTAGATTTCTTCAATAATGTTTGTACGCTCAACATCGTTGATAACGATTGGCTCATTATTGGCTAGTTTTTTGACTAGATCATCTTGTAGTTGCTTGGTATCTGCCTTAGCAACCAACTGCATCATATCATCTAGATTAAAGCGTGAAAGAGTAGTTGCGAAAGCCTTGTGGAAGTTAGGATCTGTAGATCCAACAACCTTGTATATCTTTCCAACTAGGCGAGTCTTAACATCAACTGAGCGCATGTCTCCAGAAGAGACTCTCTTAGACATGAAAGCAAGATGTTCATCTATTGCTTCTGTAAGAAGTTTAGCACCTTCTGGGTTTGCAATATTGTTACCCATGATATCGTTATTATAGCGAGCAATATAAGTTGCTAACTTCTGGATAGCATTACCATTAGGATTAGCAAGCATCATTGCTGCGTAACCAACTGGATGTGAAAGCAGGGTCTCGTGTCCAGATAGATACTGGCGGAACTGCATTTCTCCGATGTTACGAACTATGTAAGATACGCGGAAGGCTAACTGTGCTGTACGCCATAACTCGCTGAATTCTGTTGTGAACTGTTCTGCTGCTGCGCGAGTACCAATAAGTTTTCTATTTGCCTCATACTTTACAACAGCACGGTAGATAGGCTTAGTATCTGGCAAACGAACTACATCGTCCATGAACTGATGCGCGTAAACAGCACCAGTCATAGTTACTTCTTCGCCATTTTGGATAAGAACACCAGGAAGTGTTCCATCTAGAATAGCCGCGTTAGCGTACTGAGTCATGAGAGCCTTATCATCACCAGCAAGTTTTAGATTCTTGGCAAGTAAGTCTTTTAGTTCTTGGCTCTTTGGATTAACTGAATCTACGATTGCTTCTTGTGCCTTAATGAAAGCATCGTCAATAATCTTGCTTCGTACAGCGCTTAGGCTGCGTGTTGTTGTTGCACTTGCTGCAATTAACTTGTTTAGCGTCTCATCAATGATCTCTTGAGGAACGCGAGCAGTACCCATCCACTCTGAAAGACCTTTACCTAGTCTATCTAGATCAGCAAGTGGTAGCACTTTAGAACGCGCATACTGCTTGCTGAGTAGCATTTCCATCTTTTCAACAGCCTTCATAGCCTTAGCATTAACTGGCATAGTTGACTTGAACATAGGAACAGAGCCTAGAGCAGCCTGACCACGGAGAGTTAGGCTACGTGCAAGTTGTGGATCTGTTGTAGCAGCAGCCATGTGTGCGCGAAGCACACCAAGAACTTCATCTGGAGTCTCTGCTTTAGCAAGAGCGCCAGCAACTTCTAGGTCAATCTTATTATTAAATAGACGCAAAATGCGAGCAGCGCTTGTTTCTGCTGCAACAACTTCTGCTACAAGAGCAAATCGCTTGCCTAGTAACCAATCATTAACCTTGGATATATCAGCAGCAATAGGGCCACCAATACCGTCTACAAGTCCAGCATCAGCCATATAGATTTCTTTAAGGAAACGCTGATCGCCAATTTCTAAATCTAAATCCATCACACCTTTGAGTTTAGTATTTTCAGGATTATTTACAATCTCTTTAATAAGGTCTGGATCTTTAGATACATACTGGCGTAGTATTTGGATTTCGCGTAACTTCTTATTGGTAATGTCACGCTTTGCAGCGGCAGCATCACGGGCTTTACGAGCCTTTTCGACAGCCTTCTTAGCATCTTGAATAGCCTTAGGAGCATCTAGAATAACCCCTGGAGTCATGCTATCTGCTAGGAACTGGCTGATATTTACGGCTTTGGCTGCAACAATGTCTTTATTAACAATAGCAATACCACCAGTACCACCGTGGATTGCACGAATGTTTGCAAATGCATCAACTTTCCATATATCTTCAATCATATTGGTAAGCAGACCTACAGCATGCTGATTTTTAGTCTCTGATACAGTTTTAATAAGAGTAGCGAGAGTTTCTGGAACTTCATCTCCATTAAAACCTAAAAGTGAATCAATATGCTTAGTGGTTTGGATCTTTCTTGCTGCATCGCGTGTGGCTTTAGGCAAAGTTGTATCATTTGTAACTTCAACAATGCGATCATAAAGTTTAGAACGGCGTAGTAACTCCGCATTAACCTCATCTAAAGATGCGTTTGCAAAATCTGCAGTTAAATCAAGTACATTTACTTCTGACTTGGTTAAAGATAGCGCGTATTCGTCCATGTTCTGCGCTGAAAGAGCAAATCCTGATGGCTTTGGTAGTTCTTCTACTACGAATGAGCCAGGAAAGGCCTTGCCTGTGTTAGTAAAGTCAGCAGATAGTTGTGAAAGTCCGCGAATAATATCATCTTGCTGTCCAGAAATAACTGAATCACCCAAGAATTTAGTAATCTTTTCGTCACCTAGTTCAGGAGCAGCCTTAGATGTGGCCGCTTCTACTGCATCATAGTGTTTTGTAAGTTGTAGATTCTCTGCTTCTGCAAGAATGCGTTCTGCTTCTGTAAGTCTTTCATCAGCACGCATGTAATGATTATCAACTGCGCGTGTAATCTTACCTGCAGCATTTTTACGGGCTTTGATAAGTTCTTTTTCAGTTTTTGATTCTTTAAGAGTATTAACAATTTCTGCTTCTTTTAATGCGCGTTGTTCTGCCTGAGCGATTGCTTTAGCCTCAGCAAATTTGCGACCTTTACGAGCAGCGCCGGTGAGTCCAGGAGTTGTTGCTTCTGCTAGTCCAGCCTTAAAACCTTTGCCTTTTGCTAAAGCAGTAGTTCCACGTGCTAGTGGCACTAAACCAAATGAAGCATATGATGTTGGATCTGCAAGCACGTTAAGTGTTGCATCAATAATTCCCGACGCTGTTTTGTACAAAGTGCTGTTTGGATCTGCACCTAGAGTAGATAGTGATGCGCGACCAATAGTAAATGATTGTCCATTGACTCGACCAAAGGATTGCATAGCCTTGGCTTGCTGCTTTCCTACTCGAGAAGTTGGATCAATAAAAAAACCAGAACCAGTGCTAATGCCACCACCGTCGAATGTGTCTCTTACGAGTGCGCCTAGTCCTACGGTTTCGCCTACAAGCATAGTTGCTGGGTTAAGGTTCTTAACGAATTCCTTACCAGCACCCTTTTCGCCTTGCATAACTGCATAAGCGTCGCGTCCTACCGTAGTAATGTAATCATACGGTGCGCGTAATGCTGTAAATCCTACACGGCTTGTTCCTTTAACAGTGCCGTATACGGCATCTCTTACTGTTCCAAATAATGATTTATCTTTATCAAAAGTTGATGGGAGTTTTTCGACAGCAGTTGCTGCACGAATAGTCTTGTTAATTCCATCAAGCGATGTTACTTTATCAATTCCTGGTGTATCTGCGTTAGCGCCAGCCTTAATAAGACCTACAACAACTTCTTTACTGAGGAAAGGATACTTACGAGTAATAGAAGTAAAGTTTTGCATTTGAGTACCGTCAAGGGTAGCCATCTGCTGATTAATGATACGACTGAGCATGTCACCCTGTGTGTTAGCAAAAAGACTTGCGTTCTTTTTACTTTGACTTGAAGTTGGCTCGTATATCCCTAAATCAATATCTGGCACTAAAAGATACCTTCTTCGTTGTACGCCTCAACATATCGGCGTAGTTCAGGAGTTGGATAAGCGGCATACATAGCGCGCACTAGGATAGAACCTGGATCTGTTGAATTATAATTAGCCATTAAATCACTAGGGCTTTTGCCAGGAGTGTCTCCACCCATACCGTCTGTATCTGGGCGATCAGGACTTCCTGGTGCAAATGGACTTACAACATTAGTTACTGGGGCAGGCATGCCTTGATTTGCGCTTACTGCGCTAGCAGTTGTAGCCATAGCCCCACCCTGTGATAGTTCGCGGTTAATCTTTGCAGTGCCGCGAGGAGCACCAGTTGCATTAGCCATGTTGGCTTCGCGTTGTACGCGCTGTGTGCGTTCTACAATGTTTCGATCTGTGCGAGATGAGTTCTTACCAACACCTGATACCTTTTGCTGAATTGCCATGTATTAGTCCTCATCATCATCTTCATAGGGTTCATCGCCAATTTTTTCTAGCGGTTTAACTGGGAGTATCCACGACGGGAAAGACTCTTTATCTAATATCATCCAATAAGCCATATCAAGTGAGAAACCTGCACGGCGTAAAGACTTGTACCACTCGTTCAAAGCAATCGCATAGGCGTCCATAGCAGAGTAAGTATCTAAGTCAATGACTTTCTTACGAGATGCCATCATATTATCCCATCGTTGCTAGAATGCTTGCTAAATCTTGTGGTGCTGCTTGTTGTTGAGGGACTCAACCCGAAGGTTGTCCAGGAGTGGCTGGG
>Ga0214921_10012392_pt1 | contig 10198 bp, 7 predicted proteins | sample LL1505_MetaG_FD_177992 | JGI IMG/M metagenome (GOLD analysis project Ga0214921, IMG submission 177992) | Freshwater microbial communities from Lake Lanier, Atlanta, Georgia, United States - LL-1505 | ecosystem: Environmental > Aquatic > Freshwater > Lake | place: USA: Georgia | collected 2015-05-28
GCCGCGGCAACACCGTCCGCGAGGTCGTCGGCGGGCTCGAGGCTGCGGCCGCCGCCGACGGCACCAGGCCGCGGGGCACGATCTACTTCATGCGCAACGACGACGTGCGCACCACGACCCGCAGCGCCGCCTTTCCGGGCATCGTGCGGACGCTCGAGGCCCTCGGCGTGCGTGCCGAGATCCTGCCGGGCGTGCTCCCGGCCGCCCGCCGCGACGTCGCCGGCCTGATGACCGGCGCGGCCGATTTCGACTGGCCGTCGAGCGGCAGCCGGATCGTGCCCGGCGCGATCTGCGAGAACCTCACCAGCTACGGCGGCATCTTCACGCCGACGGCCGGCCAGACGCCCCTGTCGGCCTTCCTCCGCGCCGGTGCCGCCGGATCCAGCGGCACCGTCATCGAGCCGTACGCCCTCCAGGCGAAGTTTCCGCATCCTGCCATCCACGTCCACTACTGCCGCGGCGCGACGCTCGCCGAGGCCTTCTATCAGGCGGTGGAGTCCCCGTACCAGCTGCTGGTGGTGGGCGACCCGCTGTGTCGTCCCTGGGCCACGATCCCCCGGGTGGAGGTGGCGATCACCGCGGGCGACGCGACCCGCACCGCCGCCGAGCCGCTCTCCGGACGGATCGAACTCGTCCCCCGGGCGACGTTCGACACCGGCGCGGCCGACGCCGCCACGGCGCGGGCGATCAAGCGGTTCGCGCTGTTCGTGGACGGCGTCGGGCTGGCCGAGTGCGGTCCGGGCGACCGCCTGTCACTCGACACGGCCGTGCTCGCCGACGGCCACCATGAACTCCGCGTGGTGGCCACCGAAGCCTCGTCGGTCGAGTCGCAGGGCCGGTGGGTGATGCCGGTGCGGTTCTCCAACCACGGCCGGCGGCTCGCGCTCGCGGTCGAGCCGGCACGGGTGCCCGTCACGGGAACGGTGCGGGTGCGGGTGGACGGGTTCGGCCTCGACGGCGTGGCGGTGTTCGCGATGGGCCGCGTGCTCGGCCGCACCGGCGGGGCCGACGCGACGATCGAGGTGCCGGCCGAACTGCTCGGCCGAGGACGCGTGACCATCCGCGCCACGGGACGTGCGGGCGACGGGGGTGGCGCGGCCACCGCCGTCAACGCCGAGCCGGTCACGATCGAGGTCGTCGATCCCTGAGCCGGCGGCGGAATCAGGCCCCCTCGACAGGGTGCAGGTGTCCCGTCTCGTTGAACGCCAGCAGGCGGGGACCGGGCCACTCCAGCCGAGTGACGGAGCAGTTGGACAGTGCCGGCAATTTGGTGAAGGGCCGCTCCGCCGCCTCTGCCAGCAGCGGATGCCCGCGGCCGAGCAGGCTGCCCAGCGCCGCGGTGAGCACGCCGCCGTGGGCGACGACGATCATGCCCGGCGTGCGCCGGCCGGAAAGGTGCTCGAGCGCCGCCCGGCCCCGGGCGGCCAGTTGCGCCCGCGATTCCCCGCCGGGGATCGCGTAGTCGACGTCTCCCGAACGCCAGCGGGCGACCTCGACCGGAAAGCGGGCCTCGAGGTCGGCCCACAGGTGCCCCTGGAAGATGCCGGCATGGAGTTCCTGCAGGTGCTCGTCCACCATCACCGGCAGCCCGAGCGCCGCCGCGATCACCGTGGCCGTCTCGTGCGCCCGCCGCAGCGGGCTGGACCACACCTCCCCGACGGTCGTCGGCGCGTCGGGGGCGGTTCCCTGCCGCGACCGCAGCCACGCGGCCACTCGGGCCGCCTGCTCGCGGCCCGTCGGCGAGAGTTCGACGTCCTCCTGCCCCTGCACGCGTCCCTCGAGGTTGGAGACGCTTTCGCCGTGACGGATCAGGTACTGCAGCATCGCCGCAGCCTACCGCGGGGCCGCCGCGGCGGGCAGCGCGGCCATGTCCTGACGGGCGGCCGGCGTGCCATCCGCCGGGCCCGCGGACGGGGCCGCCTGGGACCGGGACAGCTTCTCGACGAAGTCGCGGCCCGTCCCTTGCAGCACGAACACGTCGCCGGGCGACTGGGCATTGCCCCGGGGACGCACGATGCAGATCACCTCGGCGTCGCCGTCGTGCCGCCACACGTGATCGACGAGCGCCTGTTCGCCGGGGCTGAGGGGCCGGGGCGCCGGGCCGGCGGCGGCGTTCTGCACGGTGGACGCCGTCGGCAGTGCGTCGGCGCGGTCACGGCGGTCGAACGACACCGGCGGCATCTCCGCCGGCATGCTGGGCAGGGCCGGCCCCGACGCCGCGGCCACCTCGCCGACGCCGCCGCTGGGATAGACGCTGCGGTAGACGAACGCCAGCCCGGCCTCGTCGAGATGCTCGTGGATCGTCGGCAGGGCGGCGAACAGTCCTTCGTTGTCCGCGGGGTCGGCCGCGTTGCAGACGCCGATGAGCGTGCCGTCGTCCGCGAACAGACCGCCGCCGCTGCGGCCCTGCACGGGCTGGCCGGCCACCTGGACGTTCGCCGGGCCGAGGTACTTGTCGACAGCGGTGACGCGGCTGTGATGGATCGTCGGATCGTCGCCACCGTCGCAGCCGACGGTGACCACCGCCTCGCCCACCTGCGTGCCGCGTGCGACGCCGCCCACGCGCACCGGCTCGATCGGGCGGTCGGTGAAGATGCTCACGAGCGCGAGATCGCGCTTGAGGTCCCAGGAGACCACCTGGCCGGCCACGCCACGCGGTCCCTCCGGACCGAACAGGTCGACCTCCACCCGTCCCTTGCCCTGGGAGTCGCGGAAGATGTGCCCGCAGGTGAGGATCAGCGCCTCGCCCTGCCGACAGTCGATCACCGTGCCGGTGCCGCGCGACACGCCCTGGGCGTCTTCGACGAGCAGTCGTGCCGTGGATGCCATCAGCCGCCGCTCGAGCGCCACCCTGCGGGCGGGATCGATGCCCGGCGTGGCGGCCTGGCCCCCGGCGGCCGCGGCGGGCCGGGGCCGCGGCGTCGCCCGCCGTTCGGACATGCCCAGCGCCGCCGACGGGGCGGCCGCGGGTGCGGGTGTGACGATCGCGGCGGCCGCAGTCTGGGCCGCCGCCGGGGGCTCGGTGGCGAGCGCCGCGGTCGCGGGCGTGACCGGCAGCGGGATGCCCACGGCCGACGCGGCGGGGGCCAGCGGCTGGCCCGGCATCTGGCCCGGTGCGGGGGCCGCCAGCGGCGCCAGGCCGAGCGGCTGGCGGCTCTTGGCGAGCAGCTGCTCCAGTTCGCCGCGGGTCGTGGCGCCGTTGATGCGGCCCAGCTCCTGTCCCTTGACCAGGAGCACGTAGCACGGCACCCCCGTCACGCCGAAGCGGCGGACGAGGTCCCCCTCGTGATCGACGTCCACGTGCCGCACGACCCAGCCCGCCGCGGTGATCTCGCCGACCAGCGGCGCCATCTGCCGGCAGGGACCGCACCAGGATGCCGAGAAGTTGAGGAGCACGACGTCGCCGGCGGCGACGGCCGCGGGATTGGCCCGCACCGGCCCGGCAGCGGCGGTGCCGAGGCCGACCACGGCGGCGATGCCGAGCAAGAGTCGCGGCGAGAGTCGCGAGGACCGTGTCATCCGTGGCTCCGGCACGAGCTGCGAGGGGGGCTGTGGGTCGGGGCCGCGGATGGTGCCGGTCGCGCGGGGTCGCGACAAGATCATTTTGCGTCCCGCGCCGGCGCCGCCGCCCGTCGCCTTGCCCAGCCAGCCCGGTTTTCGCACGGTGTCCCGGTTTGCCGCGCGGCCTCCTACAATCCCCTTCCGTTCGGCCGTCGCCCCCTCTAGAACCCCCGCATGACCGCCCGCGCCCGTCGCATCCTCGTCACGTCGGCCCTGCCCTACGCCAACGGCCACATCCACCTCGGGCACCTGGTCGAGTACATCCAGACCGACATCTTCGTACGGTTCCAGAAGCTGCGCGGCCACGAGGCGATCTATCTCTGCGCCGACGACACGCACGGCACCGCGATCATGATCCGTGCCCGGGCCGAGGGCCGCGGCGAGCGCGACCTGATCGCGGCCATGCGGGAGGCGCACCTGGCCGACTTCGCGGGCTTCCAGATCGGTTTCGACCACTACGGGTCCACCGACAGCGACGCCAACCGCCGGCTCTGCGGCGAGATCTGGCAGCGGCTGCGGGACCGCGGCCTCGTGACGGCCCGCGAGGTGCAGCAGCTCTACGACACCCGGGCGGGCGTGTTTCTCGCCGACCGGTTCGTCCGGGGAGCGTGTCCACGGTGCCGGGCCGCCGACCAGTACGGCGATTCCTGCGAGCAGTGCGGCGCGGCCTACACGCCGGCCGACCTCGTCGATCCGGTGAGCACGCTCTCCGGCACCCGTCCCGAGGTGCGGTCGGCGGAGCACCTGTTCGTGACGCTGGAGCGGATGCACGGCTTCCTCGAGGACTGGACGCAGCGGTCGGGCGCGCTCGACCCGCGGATCGCCAACTACCTCGCCGGCCACTTCCTCGGCGACCCGCTCCGCGACTGGGACATCTCGCGGCCCGCGCCCTACTTCGGCTTCGAGATCCCCGACGCCCCGGGGCACTACTGGTACGTCTGGTTCGACGCGCCGATCGGCTATCTCGCCGCCACCACCGAGTGGTGCGAGGCCCATGGCGGCTCGTTCGCCGCATGGTGGCACCGCGGCGCCGCGCAGCACCCCGCCGAGATCCACCACTTCATCGGCAAGGACATCACCTACTTCCACACCCTGTTCTGGCCGGCGATGCTCGAGGCGGCCGGGCTCAGCCTGCCCACGCGGGTGCACGTCCACGGGTTTCTCACCGTCAACGGCCAGAAGATGTCGAAGAGCCGGGGCACCTTCCTGCTCGCCCGCACGTACCTGCGGCACCTCGACCCCGGGATGCTCCGCTACTACTACGCCGCCAAGCTCTCGGGTGGAATCGACGACCTCGACCTGAACCTCGAGGAGTTCGCCGCCAAGGTGAACGCCGACCTCGTGGGCAAGGTGGTCAACCTCGCCAGCCGCACGGCCCGCTGGCTGGAGACCACCGGTCTGGCCGCGAGCTATCCCGACGACGGCGGCCTGTTCGCCGCCGCCGCCGCCGACGGCGCCGCCATCGCCGAGGCCTACGAGTCCTGCGACTTCGCCCGCGCGATGCGGACGATCATGCAGGCCGCCGACCGTGCCAACGCCTACGTCGACGCCGAACAGCCCTGGAAGCTCGCCAAGGCCGGGCCCGAGGCGGCCGCGCGACTGCGCGACGTGGCCAGCGTGGCACTCAACCTCTTCCGCCAGCTCGCCGTCTATCTGTCCCCCGTGCTGCCGGGGCTGGCGACGCAGGCCGGCGACCTGGTGGGCGGCCCGATCCGCTCGTGGGACGAATCCCAGCGGCCGCTGGCCGGCCAGCCCGTGCAGGCGTTCCGGCCGCTCATGCGTCGCGTCGAAGCTGCGCAGATCGAGGCGCTGCTGGCCGAGTCGGCCGCGGCCGCCGGCGAGGCCCCGCCCCCCTCCACCCCCCGGTCCCCAGCGAAAGGAACGATTCCTATGGACGCCTCCGACGGTCCCGCCGATTCCGCCGCCGCCCTCGCCGCCGAGCCGCTGGCGGCCGAATGCACCATCGACGACTTCACGAAGGTCGATCTCCGCGTCGCCCGCGTGGTGGCCGCCGAGGAGGTGCCCGAGGCCAAGAAGCTCCTGCGGCTCACGATCAGCCTCGGTGGCGAATCGACCCGGACGGTGTTCGCCGGGATCAAGGGCTTCCACACGCCCGAATCGCTCGTCGGCCGGCTGGTCGTGGTGGTGGCCAACCTGGCGCCGCGGCAGATGAAGTTCGGGCTGAGCGAGGGCATGGTGGTGGCGGCCAGCGGCGCCGGCGCAGACGGCGTCTACCTGCTGTCCCCGGATGCCGGGGCCCTGCCGGGCATGCGGCTGCACTGAGGGCCGCGCCGGCGGCGGACAGTTGGCCGACGCGTAGAATGCTCCGGTTGCACGCACAGCGTGTTTTCGTCACGGCAGCGGACGCCCTCCCCGGAGGAGTTGCCAGCATGTCCCAGCCCGTCATCCTCGTCCCCACCGACTTCTCCACGGCCAGCGACGCGGCCCTGCCGCATGCGGAGGCCCTCGCCCGGCAGAAGTCCGCGAAGCTCCTGATCCTGCATGTCGAGGAGCCGCCGCTGGCCTACGGCGCGGGCGAACTCTACTACGGCCTGCCGGAGCCCGGTTCCGACCGCATCCTCACCATGCTCCAGCAGGTGAAGCCCGCCGATCCGGCGGTGCCGTTCACGCACCGGCTCACGATCGGCGACCCCGCCGGCGAGATCGTGCGGATCGCCGGCGAGGAGGCCGCCGACATGATCGTGCTCGGCACGCACGGCCGGACGGGCATGACCCGCATGCTGATGGGCAGCGTGGCCGAGGCCGTCGTCCGCCGGGCACCCTGCCCGGTACTCGTCTTCCGCGATGTGGCGGAGAAGCTGGCGGGCCGGCAGGCCGCCGCGCTCCACCTGTAGGCCGCGTCCCTCGGTGGTATCCTCGCCGGGACGACCCTTGTCCCCATCGTTCCCGGGTGCCCCGCATGGCGATCCGCCCCATCCTCGAGTTCCGCAGCCGGATGCGGAACGCGCTGCGGGAGCGGTTCGAGCGGCGGGGGTTCATCGAGGTCGACACCCCCGTGCTCTCGCCCGAGGTGCTGCCGGAGTCGCACATCGACCCGATCGCCGTGCCGCTGGACGGGGCCGATCGGCCGCCCGCCTTCCTGCAGGCCAGTCCGGAGGCGGCGATGAAGCGGCTGCTCGCGGAGGGTTCGGGACCGATCTACCAGTTCGCCCACGCGTTTCGCGCCGGCGAGCGGGGCCGCCAGCACGACATCGAGTTCCTGCTCCTCGAATGGTACGCGCCCGGAACGGCCCTCGACGACGCCGCGGTGCTCCTCGACGACCTCTGCGGGGCGGCTCTCGGCACCTCCGGCATCGAGCGACTCACCTGCTCGACCGCGTTCTCGACATGGGCCGGCGTCGATCCGCTCGTGGCGTCGGTGGACGACCTCGCCGCGGCGGGCGACCGCGCCGGCCTCCCGCCGCCGCCGGCCGACGACCGCGATCCGCCCGAGCAACGCTGGGATCGCTGGTTCGAGCGGCTGCTCGCCGAGGTGGTCGCGCCGCGGCTGGGACGCGACCGGCCGACGATGCTCGAGGCGTGGCCGGTGTCGCAGGCGGCCTTCGCCCGGATCGACCCCGCCGACCGGCGCTCGGCCCGACGCTTCGAGCTGTTCGTGCGCGGCGTGGAACTGGCCAACGGCTGGGAGGAGGAGACCGCCCGCGAGGTGCTCGCCGAACGCATCGCGACCGCCAACCGCCACCGTGCCGCCGACGGGCGGGCCGTGCTGCCGGCGCCGCCACGGCTGCTGGCCGCGCACGGGGCGGCGATGCCCGCGGGGGTGGGCGCGGCGCTCGGCTTCGACCGCCTCGTGATGCTGGCCGCCGGCGTCGACTCGATCCACGCGGTCCGCGGTCTCCGCGATGCTCCTGCCCCCGCCTGATCCGGACCGCGCGGCCTACGACTCCCGGTCGATCTGCTGGATCGACCAGCGTTCGACGCGGCGGTTCGCCTCCCGCACGGTCACCGGCTGCAGGTGGAGCCGCAGGGTCACGGTGCCGCCGTCGCCACAGGGCTCGAGCCGCAGCCGCACGCACCAGCGTTCCCCCGTTTCCTCGTCACGGCCAGCGGACTCGATCCCCCGGACCGCGGCGGGGCCGCAGGCCATCAGCGCCCGCACCGCGGGCAGCGTGTCGATCGACGGCCGGCCGCCGGGCGGGTGCGCGTGGCCGTCCCCCGGACCGGGAGCGACATGGGCCTGGCCCGGCTCCGGATCGGGGAGCACGTGCGCGGCCAGCATGCTCCGCGCGTCGTCGAGACGGCCTTCCTGCAGGGCGTCGAGCCAGGTGCCGACCACGGCCCGTGCCCGCGCTTCGGTGATCCAGCGGGAGACGACTCCGGCCGTGACCGACTGCGCGCCGAACCCGACCGACAACGCCAGGCCCGCGAGCGCGGCCGCCCGACCCGCCTTCTCGGCGCCGGGGCGGGCGACGTCGGCCAGCCCGGCGATCGCCAGCCCCACGCCCACCAGCGACAGGATCCACAGCATGGGCGTCAGCAGCGCCAGGCTCGCCACCACGCCGGCCACGCCGGCCGCCACCGCCAGCCTGCTCACCGGCCGGTAGCCGCCGACCTCTCCGCTGCCGTGCATCACCCGCCTCGCCTCCATCGCCACCTACTTCGCCACGGGGCGGAGCCCTTCCTTTTCCTCGAGCTTCACCCGCAGGTCGGCGTACCGCAGGATAAAGTCGGCCTTGGCGTCGAACGGCTGCTCCGGCTGCGAGAACGGGCCGGACAGCGAACTGCCCCGCACCCACTGCAGCCACTTCCGGTCGGGGGCGAGCCCCAGGAACATCCGCGCCTCCGGCGTGGGCTGGACGAGGTCGCGCTCCACCGGGGCGGTGTGCAGCGTGGCCGCGGTGAATGCCATCATCACCCAGCCGGTCAGCAGCGCCACGACCCCCGCGCCGATCCGCTCCACCAGCGGCGGAAAGGCGATGTCGGTCGGCGCGATCCGGTCGCTCAGCTCCCGGAGCAGGCCGACCACCACGCAGAACAGCACCCAGATCGAGAGGAAGTCGACGAGGTGCGCGTAGTCGGCGAACTGCTCCTCGAGCAGTGCGGCCAGCGGCGCGAACCAGCCGGTGGCGAACGTCGCCGCGGCCAGGACGTTGAAGAACATCAGCAGCGACCGCCACAGGCCCTCGCGGTAGAGCATGGCGGCGACGGCGGCGAGCACGACGAGGAGCACGAGCGTGATCATTTTTTCCGCGCTCCCGGAGCCGCGGCCTCCTTCTTGGGGGCGAAGACCCGCGTCATCTCCTCGTACGAGGTCGTCCCGGCCGCCACGAGTGTCCGGCCTTCGTCGGTCAGGGTGCGCATCCCGTCCTTCACGGCGGCCTGCCGCAGCGTCTTGGGATCGACCTGCTTGGCGAGGGCCTGCCGCACGGTGGGGCCGGCGGCCAGTTCGAACAGGGCCGTGCGGCCGATGAACTGGCGGCCGGCGCAGGTGCGGCATCCGCCGTACGGCGATGCCCGCTTGACCTCGGGCAGCTCCTCGGCGGTCATCTTCAGCCGCTGCAGGAGTTCGGGCGAGGGCGGCTGCGGATCGCCACACGCCGGGCAGAGCTTGCGGATGAGCCGCTGGGACAGCGAGCCCAGCAGGCACCGCGCCAGCTGCTCGGCCGGCACGCCCATGTCGAGCAGCTTCTGGATCGCGTCGAGCGCGTCGGACGCCTGCACGCTGACGATCACGAGCAGTTGGCCCTCGGCGAGCTTGAGGAGTTCCGCGGCCATCTCCTTGTCGGTCAGGTCGCGGGTGACGACCGCCCGCGGGTACTCGAGCATGGCGGTCTTGAGCGCCGCCACCGGCTTGTCGCCCGCGGCCGCCGAGTACCGCACCGGCTTGACGTTCTGCACCTCGTGCGGCGGCGCGCCGCTGTCCTCGATCGACACGAAGTCCCGCAGCAGGCGGTCGGCGGCGTTGAGGACGGCGTCGAAGGTCGTCGAGCAGCCCGATGCCGGCGGCGACGACACGATGAACAGGCCGTTCTCCAGGGCGATGAGCTCCTTCACCCGCGTCGCCACCGCGGAGGCCATGCCGAGGTCCTCGAGCTTCTTGGGCGTCAACGGCGGCGTGTCGAAGGTGAGGACGATCTGCTTGGCCGTCTTCGTGGACCGGGTCGCCATCTTGCACGGACGCTTCTTGCCGTCCACCTCGAGCAGGAAGCCGCATTCGGCCTCGCCCGCCAGCTTGGCCAGGTCGGCGCCGGCGATCGTCTTGAGCGCGGCGAATACCGCGGCGCCGGCCGTCGGGTCCAGTGCCGCCGCGTCGCCCCAGGTCTCGGGCTCCTTCGACTTGCCCCTGCCCTTGGCGGTGGCCGTGACGCCGCGGGCCGGCGCCATGATCCCGTCGACGTCCTGCGCCACCCGCACGCCGTCCGCCGCCGCCTCGATGACCACCCGCGTCGCCCGGGCGGCGATCGCCTCCTGCAGGAGCGTCTTCGCCGCCGCGAAGCCGGGCATCTTCTTCACCTCCTCCTGGCGGGCGGCGTTGTCCTCGGGCGTCTCGCCGCAGGTGGCGACGAGCGTCACCCACGGCAGGCCGTTGTCGAGCACCGGGGCCGTCTTCACCTTCACGCCGGCGGCAGACATCGCGGCGGCCGCCAGCCTGCGGGCATGGGCCACCGTGAGGATG
>Ga0214921_10012393_pt1 | contig 10197 bp, 17 predicted proteins | sample LL1505_MetaG_FD_177992 | JGI IMG/M metagenome (GOLD analysis project Ga0214921, IMG submission 177992) | Freshwater microbial communities from Lake Lanier, Atlanta, Georgia, United States - LL-1505 | ecosystem: Environmental > Aquatic > Freshwater > Lake | place: USA: Georgia | collected...
TTCCTCTAATGCTTCTTCTTCCAGCTCTTCCTCTTGTTCTTCTGCCCATTGTTCAGGGTCTTCTTTCACTTCCTCAAGTTGAGCCAAAATCTTCTCAAACTCAGGGTTACGGGAAAGAGCTGCCCAATGTGGAGCATTAATCTCATCATAGAGGGTATCTGTGATAGATGATAGTGCTTCTACACAGTTCATAAAGTCTTTTCGCATACCCTTAATCTCTTGAATATACCCTTTACCCCCTAAACGACCATCTGGACTTATATCCCTGCTCTTCATCTTAGCAAAGGAGGAATAAGCACTCATCAAATGCCCAAGGGCATACAGGGTTGACCTTAACACCCTTGCTAAGTCTTTTGAAGAACGAGGATTAAAGTCATGGTTGCTAAACATCTTTCGGTCTTGGGGTGTCATACTCCAAGCCCAATTACCCATGCCCGAATCGTTGTCTTTAACAAAACGAACTTCACCCGCTGTTTTATTCATCGGTTTGTGTGTCATAGAGCTACCTCATCATAAATACATTGTCTATTAAATACATACCTATTAAGAATAAACCAATTAGGAGTCCATTTCCATGTCCACACCGTATTTTTACTACGCCAAAGTCCTCTCCGTTTATGATGGAGATACCATGACCCTCCAAGTCGATCTCGGCTTTAACATGTCTTTTAAGACAAGTTGCCGCCTCCTCGGGGTCGATACTGCTGAAATGAAATCTAAGGACGAAGGGGTCAAGAAATTAGCCACTGCATCTAGGGATTTCGTCAGGTCTATTGCATTAGATAAGACCATTCTCATTAAGACCTACAAGGATGACAAGTATGGTCGCATTCTTGTTGATGCTTGGACACTAGATGCTAATTGGAAGCCTAGTGAAAAGACCATCAGCCAGATGATGATTGATAACGGGTTTGCGAAAAAGTATGATGGTGGAACTAAGGATACGAACTTTACAGATATGGCAAGCCTCTTAAAATAAATAAAAAATAATTAATCTTATCTGCAATAAAAAAAGAATAACTCGGTTTATACATATACCAACTATGAATGGATTGCTCTTGAAAGGATAACAAATGAGCGACTTTTCTTTTTCTGAAATTGTGCTTGCTGAAGCACACCCCGATACCGATGATTTTTACCGTATGCTTGATGTAGACCTTTATAATGGTCTAGGTCGCAACCATGTATGCCTTAGTGTCCTTGATAGCTACCTTGATTTAGACCTTAAGGTTGAACTTAAAGGTGCTACCAAGCATGAAGTAACTGGTTATGAGCATGCCCAAACCCTTAACAGAAAGAAGTATAAGACCCACAATTATACTCACAGCTTTATCCTCGATAGAACTGATGGCTCTGTTGAACTTAAAGTTAATGGTAAAGTCGAATGGTCTTGCTCTTGGACTTATAGGAATAACAAGTGGAGACTTTGTTCTGATGATGATTTTACCGTTATTGATGATACGGATGAGTTAAACCTTATCCCAAGCTCTTACGATAAACTTAGGGAGCTTCAAAAACTTCGTGAAGAAGCATCTATGGTAACAAAACTCAATGCCAAGAACCTTTTTGAGAAAAAAGGAGGCAAAAAGAAAGGGTAAACCCCATGCAAGCCTATCGCAACCCCGTTTATGATAAGTATATCTCTTGCTACAAAGATGAAGACGATACCTTCGTTATTCTCCACTCCGTTCAAGACAATAAGTTTAAACCATCATTCACTGCTAAGGGTTGCGAGTTCTCTTTAACTCATAAAACCTACAATCCTATGGTAGAGCTACCCCCAGATGAAACTGTCCATGGCATCATTGTTAAAGTCATCAAACATTCTGAGGATGCTAAACTCTCCGTAAGAGAAGATAATTATTTACCCATGGGCTTCCATCTTATTTAAACCATTGTTTGGGCAAATGCCTGCCATGTCACATTACTGTTCGTTACCGTTCGATTCCTCGTAGAATTATCCGTATTTAATGCCCCACTCGAAGAGTTAAGCAATAATAACTCAGTCCCAGATACCGCTGTTAATGGCACTAACGGTCTCGAAAAACTAGAAGTATACAACGCTGTCCCCTTAACCCACCTAAAATTAGACATCCACCCCCCAAACGCTGCATTTGCACTCGTGGAGGTCTCATTCCCTATCCTTAATAAAGAAGTAGTATTTGCTAAGGTTAAATTCTTTGAGGCTGATGATAATAACGTCCCATTCTTGAATGACCTCAATGTCCCCGCCTCTCTCGTTATCGCAAAATGTACCCACTGATTCTTATATGTCCCCAATGAACCCATAGCCGTTGCCCCAGCACCTTGCCCCGCCATACCACCACCAATAAACACATAAAATGTCCCACTCTCCAAAGACACCGCAAGGTCTGCCGATGAATATGTCCCTATCGAGAATATCCTCGGATAGGAATTACTATCCGTCTGGTACTGATACCACTCAATCGTAAAATCACTACTGCCCACCGCAAGATTCGCATCATTTGCAATAGATAAATTACTCGTGGATAACCCACTGAACTTCATCGCCCCTTCCAAACTTAAAGATGGTATCGTCCTCTTTGAAATCACACCATGTATAGACTTTATCATCTTTACCTCCCATACGTCGATTTTGTGGCTTTGTAGTTATTCAACACCGTCGAAGCAGGCAACGCACTGTTCCACAAGTGCAATGCCCCCAAACGGAAATTTGAACCCCCTGCCCCTCCCATATTCGTCCCCGTTGGATAACCCAAAGAGTAATACAAACCCTTGCTCTCCGTATTGTAAGGAGTTTGTCTATTCAAAGTCGCTGAACCAGCAAGCTCCCCATTCACATAAGCCCTCAAGGTTGTCCCGTCATAGGTGTAACCTACATAATGCCACGCATTTAATGCAGCGACTACTGATGAGGTTATCGTAGAAGATGGGTTTAACTCATCTAACTGTAAAGAATACACACTCTGTGAGGGTCTCTTCCATACCACAGCTAACCCATCCCCCACAACAAACTCCTGCATTCTTACCCTCAAAGAATAAACCTGCCCCGCTGTTAAAGATATCGAACCATACTGATAACCCGCCATACCATGCCCCCCATAATAGCTAACCACAAAATTACCATCTATAAATAAATCACTCCCATCATCCGAATTGATGCCAAAGGAATATGTCCCCGTCTCCAAAGGCACAAATAATGCCTTCACCTCTAACGAAAAATACTCCCCCGAATTTGGCACTGTCGCACCCTCCGCCGTTAATTGAGTATATGCAGTATTGTTCAACACAACACTACCTCTCAAATTCCCCTCCCATGTTAATGTCGTATTACTGTAAGAAGTGTTAAACAACTTATCAAACTCTGCTGTCGTTGTCGGATGGTTCACATATTGACTCACATCCCCCGTCCCCCCATGGGTGCTGTATATCTTTGCCCTCGTTAAACCACCATACGGAAACACCCCAAAACGAGGTGTCCCACTCACCCACTCCAATACCGAGATGTACCAACCACTATTCGGGGTCGTACTCCCCTGCTCACTTATTATAACACCATTACTAGTAGGATACACCCATGCAAATATCGATACTACCTCACTCGTATTCACTGGACTTAATGACCCGTTTAAATTCACCGTCGTCCTCACATAATTACTCGAACCACTATCTAAACTCAAATACCTCGTAACACCATCCGTAAATGGCACACTACCTACGATTAAACCCGGATTCGTAGAATCAAGGTCTGTTATCGTGGTGCCTGTCCCACTATATGAGGCTGTGTTTTGGATATCCCAATGGGTTATCATGTTCTCACTAAAATAAAATGAGGGCTTTACTAACCCGTTAATCGACTTTATCATCTTTATCTCCCATAAGAGGATTTTGTGGCTTTGTAATTATTCAACACCGTTGAAGCGGGTATGCCCGTATTCCATACATGCAATGCCCCCAAACGGTAATTAGACCCACCTCCCCCTCCCATATTTGTCCCCGTTGGATAACCTAAAGCATAATACAAACCAACACCCGCCCCATTATTATAAGGCGTGTGTCTGCTAACATTAACCGTCCCCGCAGACTGACCATTCACATAAGCCCTCAAAGTTGTACCATCATAGCTAAACCCTACATAATGCCACTCATTTAATCCCGCAGCTACTGTTGAGGCTACATTAACAATACTCCCCGCCCAAACCCCTAAACGAGGCGTCCCACTCACCCACTCTATTTGCGAATCATACCAATTACTATCTGGGGTAGTTGTCCCTTGTTCACTTAAGATAACACCATTACTAGTAGGATACACCCATACAAATATCGAGATGCTTGTCCCCGTATTCACTGGACTTAATGAAGCATTTAAACTCACCGTCGTCCTCACATAATTACTCGAACCACTATCCAAACTCAAATATCTCGTAACCCCATTCGTATACGGCACACTACCCACGATTAAACCCGGATTCGTAGAATCAAGGTCGTTTATCGTGGTGCCTGTTCCACTATAGGATGAGGTGTTTTGGATATCCCAATAGGTTATCATGTTTGTCCCCCCAATAAAGGAAGGTCTCACTAACCCGTGAATAGACTTTATCATTTTTTAAACCTTAACTAGCAGATAAATCACCAAACAGATACCACTCTGTTGATGTTCTTTTTACTAAGGTTGCACTTGAATATTGACTCGTTAAGTATCTATTGCTTGATACCGACACCAAAGTATCTGTTGTAATAGCAACATTCACCTTCCCCGTACCATATCTAGCTATCAAAATTTGTGTCCCCACAGGAAAAGCCTTAGCTGAATTAGCGGGTATCGTTAAGGTTAAATCACTTGAGGAATTAAACTCTATCATCTTCCCCGCATCCGTTAGTACTAACTCGTACGAAACTATCTTGGTGTCAATACTTAGCGTAGAGGTTGCTGTTTGAACAAACTCAGTAGAAGATAAACTTGTAGTGTTAGTCCCAAACTCCTGTGTCGTTGTTGTCCCCGTTATATTCCCAAACACCACATCCCCAGCTGTCCCACTAAATACACTAATGCTATCAGTCGCATCAGGGATAAAGGTAAAAGCACTCGCACTATCATCATAACCAAAAAACCCAAGTTTAGCTGATGACCCATTATGCCACCTAAAAGCAATCCCCTTGTCCTTATTATCATCCGAAGCTGGGGCAGTATCTCCACCTAAAACCATCACAATATCATCCACTGTCGTAGTTGTACTGTTTATGGTTGTCGTTGTCCCATTGACGGTTAAATTACCACTCACGATTACATTACCCGTAAAGGTCTTATCCCCACCAATAGAGACTTGATCTCCCGAAGTGGTTACAAAACTTGATGCTAAATTAGATGCCCCATATATCTGCTTTGCCATGGCTTTCTCCTTATCTTATGTACTGAGTTATAAAATGCTAAAAATAAAGCATTTACCATTATGTCTTTTCCATTAAGATTCCATTGCTCAACAAATACTCTATCCCAGCCCTATGCTCCCCCTCCACCAACATCGGTGAATAGACCTTCACTATCCCCGCATGATGTATCGCCTTCGCACACATCAGGCATGGGTCACAATTCACTATTATGACCTTGCCTGCTGTTGACTGCCCTATCCTACAAGCATTCATTATCGCATTCATTTCTGCATGATGACACCCAATATCATTCTGTGTCCCACTTGCTATATTCTGCTCACTCCTTAAACAAACCTTTCCCCCACATAAATCCCCCGTTGATTGGTTTCGTGGGCTACCACAATACCCATCACTCACAACCGCATTGGTGTACGGGTCTATTATCAATGCAGAGACTTTTCGTCTTATGCAAGGACTGGCTTCCTTTAAGGCATCGCATTGCTTTATCCTTATCTCTAATAACTTCATTATGGTATCCTCCTTTATATAACCTCATAACACAGAGTAGTCTTATGTTACCTAGAATAAATGGATATTCAACCATAATTCCTCACAAGCAAAATCCCATGGTAGAGATAGCCCACCAGATTGTTGTCAATATTCAAGAACCTCCCTTACACATTACTGATGTAAATCGCTCTACCATCCGAGCTTGTGTTAAAGGGACTGATACTTCCCTCTCCGTTAATCTTAAACCCCAACAAGCTACCATTACTGTTTATAAAAGCCACAACTTCATTAAGAAGAAGGTTACCCCATATCAATCTACATCCCAACTCATATCCGAACTAAAAGACTTTATACAAGGAGACCTCTATGAATAAGATTGCCATGATAGAGAATGTCGCATACCAATATATGCTTAAACTTGCCAAAGAAGACAAAGATAAGGGCTTACCCAAAAAATACCTATCTGGTCTCAAAGGTAAAGAACGCTCTCAAAGAGCCAATGAAATAGATAAACGCAAAGAGGAAACCAACCCCTCTAAACGTTTTAAACCCTTTAAATCCGATGAAGGCTCTTCCACTAAACCTAGCAAGTATAGTAAAACCCAACTAGCTGAAAAGGTCAGGGAAGAAATGGATGGTAACGATAAGGATGCCTTTATCGCTGCCGCCTCCAAAGTATCAGGCGTTAGCAAGACTATCATTAAAGAAGTCCATGAAAGAGGAGCCGCTGCTTGGGCAACGGGTCATAGACCCGGAGCATCGCAAGTGGCTTGGTCTCGGGCTAGGGTTTATTCCTTCCTCACTAAAGGTAAGACTGCTTATACTGCTGATAAAGATTTAGCCATTAAAGCGGGTTTAGTTAAAGAATAAGATACCCGCCCTTCGTATATTAGTGATAAAGGGAGGCTTCGCCTCTTCTTTGGGTATAAAGGGATGCTTCGCATCCGTTAGGATAACATCTTATGAGAGATAAACTCTTATCTACACTAAGGGAGGCTTCGGTTCTTCTTACGATAAATATTAAACTGTTAGAACCTTATTCCAACCTTCCTTCCCATCTTCACAACCTTGAGTTTGTTCAACTTAAGGTTTCTTTCCTTGACCCCGATTTATCTCTTTTACCCGATGAACTTTGGGTTACTTTGAGTTTTTTCAACAAACCTTACTTCCTTAGGATACCTTATAGGAGTATTTTATCTTTTAAGAAGGTAAATTTATCTTAAAAGAATACCCAAAAGATACCCCATTACCCAATTCCTAGCGGAATGTGTATAATGTAGTGTATTATTACTATGATGATTATCATAATTATTATGACGTGAATAATTATTCGGTGGTGAATTAGGTGAATCAGGATTCGGTGAATCAGGATGTGGATTGGGTGAAGGGTTAGCGATTGGGATAAGGTTTGTTGTTTTAGCTTGAAGGCAACTAACTAAGAGGGTCATTTCTCAGCCCTCAAGTCTAGTAGGTTAGTTATTTCGGAAAACCTAACTTCTTTAGTTGAATACTTACCTCTTAGAGGCTGTATCAGACAGATTTTATCCCCACTTGAGGATAAGTCATCAAAATCCTTACTGTGCACGAGCGGGGATGGAATTATCAAGCTCCTGCTAAACTTGAAAGTATTTCTACTTGAGATTCGCTTCTTCCCTTAAGCATCCGTTAAACTGCTTTAAGGTTCGTCTTACCGACCTAATTTTTCAAGGTGCTATCTCGCCCCTTATCTCCCTTGAGATAAAGTATCCGTTTACCCGTCCTACCTATATATTACACCTACGACCTCTTTTCAAGTATTTTTTTAATCTTTTTTGACCCTCTCATATCTCATCTATTCTCACCCTATATGGTGAACTATGTCTTATTTGTGTAGGAGATACTGATGAACATCACCAATTATATCCTAGACACCTCGGTCTTTATCCATGACCCAAAGTGTCTTCGTTCTTTTAACAACTGCGTTGTCTCTGTTCCCATCTATGTTATCATGGAACTAGATAACCTCAAAGAATCACCAAAAACTCACCTAGCTAGTCTTGCAAGACACGCTTCCCATGAGATTATTGATATTCTTCAAGGTGACCCTAACTCCTCCTTCGTAGAAGAACAAGGACTCGTTTTTTCCATCGTTTCTCCCCATGGTCAAATTAGCATTAAGGATTTGGAACTTGCCCTCCAGCATAAACACACCGACCTCCTCATCCTTAAAACCGCTCTTGAAAATAAAGAAAAGATGGCTTCCGATGGTTGCAACACTATCCTCCTCAGTAGAGATATTAACCTCCGTATCCTCGCCAACTCCCTTGGTCTTGTCGCAGAGGACTACTCTAAGGACGCCACCTCCCCAGAACATCTTTATAAGGGCTTCCGCATCATCGAGAACACACCTCCTGAAGATATTAGTCTATTGACTGAAGCATATTGGAAAGAACCACTAGAGATTAAAAAACTATCCCTAAAGAACCTTGACTTAGTAGAAAACGAATACCTCATCTTCAAGTTTGACAACAAATCCCTCATCTTCCGAGTAAAGCATGGCAACTTGCACGCTGTTGATAACAAACGCCATGCAATGCAAATTAAACCCCGTAATGATGAACAACGAATGGCTTTAGATTTACTTCTCGATGAAAATGTCCAACTCGTCTCTCTCATAGGTAAAGCAGGTACAGGTAAGACACTCTTAACACTCGCGGCAGCTTTGTCTCAGTCCAAACGCTACTCCCGTATCCTCTTATCCAAACCCGTAATAGACCTTGGTAAAGGAATTGGCTTCTTGCCCGGTGATATGGGTGAAAAGATGGCCCCATGGATGGCTTCTTATTATGACAACCTAGACCAAATCCCCGACTTAGTTAGTATGCAAAATGCTGTTCTCGCTAGAGAAGAGCTGTTAGAGAAGTATAGAATAGAACTCAACCCCATCAATTATGTCCGTGGTCGTTCTTTAAAGGGAGCATTCATGGTTATTGATGAAGCCCAAAATTTAACCCAGCATGAAATTAAAAGCATTATCACTAGAGCAGGGGAAGGCACTAAGGTAGTGTTGCTCGGTGACCCTCAACAAATAGATGTTAGTTACTTAGATAAGAATAGTAATGGTTTGGCTTATGTCACCACCCGCATGAAAGGGCAACCCCTTTTTGGCAGTGTGACCCTAAAGAAATCCGAAAGATCGTCTCTTGCAGATATTGCAGCAGACCTTCTTTAATTCTCCTCTTCTTCCATAAAGAAGGCAAGGAATACGGTCATAACATATAAGGCTAATCGGTATTGGGGTGGGAACATTGAAACGATACTGCTATAGATAATAAGCATAGGTACAGCTTTTTTAAACATCATTGGATTTCTCCTTATTAAAGAACATCAACATAAAATACAACATCACTAGGAAGTCGTTAAAGGGGTTTACTACTCGTTGCAAGTCTTGTGTTGCTAGTATCTTCGTTACTCGTCTTAGTGCTAGTACTCGTTCTCGTTGGCGTAATTTAACCCGCATGCTGTTAGCTCTTCGAGCTCTAGCTCTGCGGGCTCTTTTCTTGGCTTGTTTTTTCTTAGTTTTTATGTCCATAATGGTCTCCTTCGGGAGATTTTACCATTGACAAGGGAGTTTCAACTAGCTACTATCGTTTTTGTCATAACCCTTAGGTCAGGCTATGGCTGTAAGTTAGAGAGGGATTGCTTAAAAGACCCACCCTCTTTAACTTTTTTTAAAATTATATTTGACAAGCCACTTGAAACAAGGTATCTTTCTCTAAACCTTTGCTGGTTGAAGAGATAAGGAAAATAAGCCCTCTACGGAGGGCTTTTTTTTTACCTACAAAACATAACCACTTCATCGAGAGCCTTTTCTATCATATATCCCTTGTAATCCGCATCGCTCTCTTCTTTGGCTTCTTCAATCCAACCCTTCATCCTCTTTAGGGCATCTTTTTTATTCTTGAGTCTTTCTTGACTCTCCTTGAAGCCCTCTTGGGTTTTTTCCCAAGAAGCCTTCTTGATTTGGGCTTCTTTAACTTCAAAACAGAAGCTGAAGCCCACACAAGCTCCAACAATAAATATAAGGGTATTTTTTAACATAAGTTCCTCTAGGGGTTAGTATCCCCTAGTCATATAAGCATTCACCCCCAGAATTACATTAACCTACCCAACGAGCAGCGAAACCACGGGTGTCATAATGACACCAGCTTCTATCGGTTACTTTATCCTTATCCCCATAACGACCCACTCCACCTTGCTTCATCTTGCCTTCTTTGATGAGCTTTTCTACGACATCAGCAATCTGATGACCGGTCATGCCATCGACTTTGATGTCCACGGCATTACCTTCCATGT
>Ga0214921_10012394_pt1 | contig 10197 bp, 7 predicted proteins | sample LL1505_MetaG_FD_177992 | JGI IMG/M metagenome (GOLD analysis project Ga0214921, IMG submission 177992) | Freshwater microbial communities from Lake Lanier, Atlanta, Georgia, United States - LL-1505 | ecosystem: Environmental > Aquatic > Freshwater > Lake | place: USA: Georgia | collected 2015-05-28
CGACGGCATGAAGCCTCGCATCGACGTGATCCTGGATGCGCAGGCGCCGGTGGCGGTGAGCGACCTGCCCGCGCGACTGGTGACGGCCGGATTCCGGCTCCTTTCCATGACCGAGGAACCCGTCAACCTGGAGACCGCGTTCATGCGCCTCACGAAGGGAATGGTGGCCTGATGCGAGCAGTGCTCCTGAGCGCCCGCGCGCGCGCCGGTACCGGCGAGGTGCTGTCCGCCGTGCGCGCCATCGTGTCGCGCCACGCGACCGTGGTGGGGGAATTCGACGTGAACGATGCGATCCCCACCGCACTGCAGGCGGACCGCGCCGTGGTGGTGGGCGGCGACGGCACCATCATGGCCGCGCTGCGGCAGTTCATCGACCGCGGCGTGCCGGTGGTGGGCATCAACATCGGCCGGCTCGGCTTCCTCGCCGAGTTCCACACGCACGAGCTGGAGGCGCACGCCGCGTCGATCTTCGGTGCGGCCCCGGTGGTGCGCGAGCGCATGGTGCTCTCCGTGAGCGTGCGCGGGCCGGACGGTGCCACGCGCTACGAGGGCCTGGCGGTCAACGACTTCGTGGTGACCGCGGGTGCGCCGTTCCGCATGATCGAGCTGGCGCTGCGACTGGGCTCGGAGGCTGGCCCGGAGTTCCTGGGCGACGGCATCATCGTGGCGACGCCCGTGGGAAGCACCGCCTACAACGCGAGTGCCGGCGGGCCGATCGTCCACCCGGACGTGGAGGCCATCGTGGTGACGCCGAGTGCGGCGCATTCGCTGGCATTCCGGCCGGTGGTGCTGCCTTCGCGGCTCACCGTGGAGGCACGGGTGGTGCGCGCCAACGAGGGCACCACGCTCGTCGTGGACGGGCACATCAACGTGGGCCTCAAGGTGGGCGACACGGTCACCGCCGCGCGCCACGGCGCAATGGCGCGGATCGTGGCGCGGCCCGACTCGAGCTACTGGGAGACGCTCGTCGACAAGATGCGCTGGGCGGAGCCGCCCAACTACCGCACCTCGGGAAGCTGAACCGGGCCGCCGGGCGCACCTGCATCCACGGGCGCCGCGGGCACGCGCGGGAAGTACGATTCCCGCCCCATGATCGACATCCGACAGCTCCGTGAGAACCCGGAACGCTTCCGCCAGGGCGCGCGCGACAAGAACGCCGAGGTGGACTTCGATCGCCTGCTGGCCCTCGACGAGGAGCGCCGCGGCATCCTCCAGAAGCTGGAGACGGCACGCGCCGAGCAGAACAAGCTGAGCAAGGAGATCGGGCCGCAGATCGGCAAGCTCAAGGGCCAGCTCAAGTCTGCCGAGGGCGCCGCCCGCACGGCCGCGGAAGCGCAGCTGGCGGAACTGGAAGCGAAGCCGATGGCCCTCAAGGGCGAGGTGGCCACCCTGGAGGACGCGCTCCGCCTGGTGGAGCCGCACTGGAACGACCTCCTGCTGCGCGTGCCGCAGCCGCCCGCCGGCGACGTGCCGAAGGGCCCGGACAGCTCGGGGAACAAGGAACTGCGCACCTGGCACCCCGCGGGCTTCGACCCGGCGAAGAGCTTCCAGGCGAACAAGGGCTTCAAGCCCCGCACGCACCTGGAGCTGGTGAAGGAGCTGGGCCTGGCCGACTTCGAGCGCGGCGTGAAGATGAGCGGCACGCGACACTACATCCTGACGGGGATGGGCATGCGGCTGCACCAGGCGGTGCTGCGCTACGCGTTCGACCACATGGTGGAGAAGCACGGCTTCACGGCGGTGGGCGTCCCCGTCATCGTGAAGGAGGAGTGCATGCAGGGCACCGGCTTCTTCCCGTTCGGGCGCGAGCAGGCGTACCACATCGAGGAATCGGCGCGCGGCAGCGGCCACGACCTCTTCCTGACGGGCACCGGCGAGGTGGGCCTGATGGGCATCCACGCCGACGAGATCCTGCCCGAGAGCGCCCTGCCCCTCACCTACACCACCGTCAGCACCTGCTTCCGCCGCGAGGCCGGCGCCGCGGGCAAGGACACCGCGGGCCTCTACCGCATCCACCAGTTCGACAAGGTGGAGCAGGTGGTGGTGTGCAAGGCCGACGACGCGGAGAGCCGTGCGTGGCACGCCCGGATGCTCGGCTACGTGGAGGAGATCCTGCAGTCGCTCGGGCTGCCGTACCGGCTGCTCCAGTGCTGCACGGGCGACCTGGGGATGAAGAACGAGGACATGATCGACGTGGAATGCTGGATGCCGGGCCGCGGCGAGGCCGGGACGGACGGCGCGCCCTCGGGCGAGTACGGCGAGACGCACAGCGCCAGCCGCCTGGGCGACTACCAGTGCCGCCGCCTCAACCTGCGCTACAAGGACGCGGACGGCAAGACCCACTTCGCGTGGGCGCTCAACAACACGGTGATCGCCAGCCCGCGCGTCCTGATCCCGCTCCTCGAGATCCACCAGAACGCCGACGGCACGGTGAACATCCCTGAGCCGCTGCGGCCACACCTGGGCGGACGCACGAAGATCGAGCCGCCCACGAAGCGAGCCTGAGCGGCCTCACGCGCCGCGCGCAACACAGTGCCCCCACCGCGCGGACGGCGCGCCCCTTCCGGGCGCGCCGTCCGCCGCTGTGTGCCGTAGGCCTCCTGCGCGATCGACCGAGTCTTGCCTCTCGAAGGCGCTCTCCGCCACCGGCATCGCACCGCGGTGCGTCGGTGGCGCATGGAAGTGATTCGGCGCATCCAGTGCGACGGACGAAGCCCGAAGGCCGCGCGCGTCCACGCGCCATGGCACCGGCCGCCCACGCAGCGCAGCCGGTGCCAGCGTGAACGGTGTCAGCGACGGCGACGGGCGCCGAACATGCCGACGACGCCGAGCAGTGCGACGGCACCCGGTGCAGGTGCCGCGCAGCCGAGGACCTTGTCCGACCAACCACCCTCGCCGCCACGGAAGCGCACGATCAGGGCGCGATCGTTCTCGTCGTTGAAGACGTCCGCGGCGGTCATGGTGCCCAGGAGCGCGGCCGAGCCGGAGATGGTGAAGTTGAAGGTGGCCGAGGCACCGATGGCGATGCCGGCGTTGGGGCTTCCGCCACCGAGCCAATTGCCGCCGAGCGCCGCACCCGCAACGAAGTTGCCGAACGGGGCTGCACTCACGGGGCTGCCGCAATTGAGGAACGCCGCATTGGTGCACGAATTGAAGACCAGGCCGGTGGCGGCGGGGTCCGGGTTGACCGCCAGGCCGGTGATGAAGCCACCGTTGGCGAGCAACGTGGTGTTGGTCAGCAGCACCGAGACGCTGGCGCTGGTGCCGCTGCCGGAGTAGGTGTAGGTCACCAGCGACGTGAAGATGCCCTTGCTGTTGGCCCCTTCGGACGAACCGCAGGGTACGTAGTTCGCGGTAGTGCTGGTTCCCGCGAAGGCGGCACCGGCGGCAACGGCCGCGAGCACCGAGGCAAGCAGGATGCGTGAATGGGAGGCTGGGATCATTGCGGAATTCCTCGCTCGCGGCCGCTGCCCTGCACGTCCGCCACTCAGTCCACTGGAAGGTGCACGACGCGGGCAACGCCGTACGAACCTCCACGGTATGGAACGGAATGGAAACTTCACGCACGAAGGGCCGAATGCGCGCACGAAGCGTGCGATCATCGCGCCGATGCAGGGAAGCGTCCGCACTGGAGTGCACGACGGCGCACGCAACGAAACGACAGCGCGCGCGGACGTGTGTCCGCGCGCGCTTGGAACGACGGGAAATGTCCGCACCCAGTCAGGCCTGCGCGATGCCCTCGCGGATGGCGAACCGCATGAGGTCCGCGCGCGATTCGATGCCGAGCTTCTTCATGATGCGCTCCTGGTGGCCGTCGATGGTCTTGGGGCTGCGCGAGAGCGACTTGCCGATCTCGACGCGCGACTGGCCGCTTCCGATGTGCCGGAGCACCTCGATCTCGCGCGACGTGAGGCGGTCGATGGAGCTGATGATCCGCTGCTCCGGAGCCGCGGCGCGCCGCGAGCGACGCGTGGATCGCACGTCCCGCGCCGCCGGGCACTGGGCCTGGACCTTCGGCCCCATGACGAACGTCCCGCGGGTGGCGCGGGCGATCCGCTTCAGGCCGTCCATGATGTCGCCGAGGTCGTCTCCCTTGGCGAAGTAACCCGAGCCGCCGCAACGGTACGCCGCCGAAAGCAGCGTGTCCCGCACGTGCGCGCTGATGAAGGCGAAGCGCACATCGGGGAAGCGCTGGCGCAGGCGGTCGGCCATCTCGAAGACGTCCGGCCCGGGCATCTCCACGTCGAGCGTCACCACGTCCGGCCGCGTGCGCTCCACTTCCTCCAGCAGGCCCTCCGGGCTGGTGAGCGAGCCGACGAAGTCGATCTCCGGATCCATGCCCATCTGGACGCGCATGCCTTCGAGCAGCAGCGCGTGGTCATCCACGCACATGATGCGCACGACGACGGCCGCGGTGCCGGTGGTGGGGCTGATGGCTTTCTTGCGGGCAAGTGCACGCGTGGGGGACTGCTCTGCCTCGAGTACCTGGGTGTTGTCAGTCATTGTCGTTCCTCCTGTGAATGATCGAGCACACACGGTCGACGCCGGCCATGAGCGAATCGATCCCGAAATCGGTCTTGATGACCGACGCGGGAATCCCGCGCCAGTCGTTGCGGATGTCCGTGCCGGGCGCGCCCAGCAGCACCAGGCTGCGGTCCGTGCGCGCCGCGAGCCACGCCTTCGCATCCGTCACGGACACCGTCCGCGGGTCCGCCACCCAGACGTCGGCATCGTCGGCCTCGTCGATGGTGACGCTTGCGAAGCCGTGCGCGCGCAGCGACGACTGCAGCAGCGCCGCGGCGCGGCCGTCGTCCGAGGTGAGCGCGATGCGCGTGCTGGTGTCGGTCTCGTCCTCCACCACGGGAAGCACCAGGGACATGGTGGTTCCCTTGCCCGGCTCGCTGGCGATCGAGAGCGAGCCCCCGCACTCCTTGGCAATGCGCGACACCATGGCCAGGCCGAGGCCCGTACCGAGCCCACGCGACTTGGTGGTGAAGAACATGTCCTGCGCCCGCGCGCGCACCGCCTCGGACATGCCGATGCCGTTGTCGCGCACGGAGAGCACCACGGTGCGGCCGTCCGGCGTCACGGTGGCGCTGATGCGCACGTCGCCGAAGGTGCCGTCACCGCGCGCGGCGATGGCCTCGCCGGCATTGACGAAGAGGTTGAGAACGGCCTGCGTGAGCGCGTGCGCAGAGACACGGACCATGGGCAGGTACGCCGGGATCGACGCCTTGACCTTGGAAAAGGGCGGCAACGTCCGCGAGAGGAGCGACCCAGACTGCGCCCACCATGCGGCCAGGCGCGCGCCGTCCTCGCCACCGTCGGCGTGTCCTGCGTCCGTGACCAGGTAGTGGAGGCCGTCTGCCAGCTGCTGCAGGTAGACCACCGACTTGCCGATCTCGTTGATGTGGCCCGTGCACTCGGTGTGCCCCAGCTGCGCGACACCGGCCGCCAGCACGTTGAGGTGCGCGCGCACGGGCAGCAGCACGTTGTTCATGTCATGGCCCAGGCCGGCAGCCAGCACTCCCAGGGCCGAGAGCCGGTCCGACTGCCGTAGGCGCGCATCGGATTCCTTGCGCTCGGTCACGTCACGCATCACGGCGGTGAAGAGCTGCTTCGGCACCACTTCGCTGACGATGAGTTCCACGTGCACCGTCGACCCGTCCTTGCGGAGGGCGGCCACCTCGTTCCGGGCGCCGATGACATCGGTCGGCCTTCCACGCATGAACGACTCCACGCCCCGGAGGAACTGCATCCGCTCCTCCTCGGGCATCAGCACGCCGATGCTCTGGCCAAAGAGCTCCTCGACGCGGTAGCCGAAGATCCGGCCGGCGGCCGGATTGGCCCCCTGGATCATGCCGCGCGCATCGATGGTGACGATGGCGTCGGCAACGCCGTCCAGGATGGCACGCATGCGGCTCTCGCTCTGCGCCAGCTGCTCGTGTGCCTGCTTTCGATCGATGAAGTCCGCCGCCTGGCGTGCCAGGAGGTCCAGGATGCGCTGGTCGCGATCGCCAACGAGGCGGGGCCGGCGGCAGAACGTGAACAGCGCGCCCAGCAGCACGCCGTGGCGGCTGACGAGCGGCGTCGACTGGTAGGCGCGGAAGCCGCGCTGATCGATGGCCGTGACGAACGAATCGGACCCGAGGTGCTCCGCGTGGTGCACGTCCTGGAGCACGATGCGCTCGTGCACCGGCATGAGCTGCGAGCCAAGCTGCCCGAACTCCTCCACGGCACGAGTCAGCGGCGGCGTGATGCCGAACTCGGCGACCACGCGCGTGGAGATCAGGTCCGCATCCACCAGGTAGAGCAGCCCTGCATCGGCACCCGTGACGCCGATGGCCACGTGCAGGAGGTCCGCAAGCAGCGTGTCGACATCGCCGTTGTGGACGAGGCGCGTGCTGATGTCCTGGACCCGGGTCCAGATGGAAAGGTCCTCGGCAAGGCGGACGCGGGCATCCGCCAACGCCGTCTCGAGCGAAGCCTTCACCGGATTCTCGGGAGGGGTACGGCGGGAAGTGTCATCCCCACGATCAGAGCCGATGCGCTCGAACACAGAGCTCGAAGGTTCCGACGCGGGACGCGAACCCGAGGGTGCGCGGCGCGCAGAATTGGTCATAGACATGACTATCGGAAGCAGCAGAATGTTCCGCAAGCATCTTGCTTGGAAGTTTGAACGGAATACTGACTGTGGCTCAATTACGCGAATACATACCTCAGGGAAAAGTGCTTACATTTCAGGATGTGGCGCGTTCGCGCGGCCGCGCCCCGGGGCCACACGGGAGCGCCGCCGCCCCACCCCCGAACGCGCGGGTACCGCCCTCGCGGCCCCATCTTTGTGGGTATTTGCCTCAAGAAACCCCCTGAAATCCCCGATGCTTGAGAAGCAAGGGGGGATTCGCTAGGATCCCCCTCCCTACCGAGCATTCCCCTATAGCTCAATCGGTAGAGCGGGCGGCTGTTAACCGCCAGGTTGCTGGTTCGAGTCCAGCTGGGGGAGTTCAAGGCCCGCCTCGAAGTCGAGGCGGGCCTTTTCGTTGACTGGCGGGGTGGGCCAGGAGGCCTGCGTGGGGCGTCGTGGCGGGCCTTTCACGCTCTCGCGTTTGCGAGGGCGGATCGGGGGAGCGGGCCGGACAGTGCCGGACACGCCACCCTGCCCTGGAAACGCTCGGACGCTCGGATCGCCGTGAACCGAAGAGCGTGATCGGGGGAGTTGGGAGAAAAATCGGAAATCTGGCGGGTGGGCCGGTCACGCCGGGGCGGGTCGGACGGTGATGGTTGTGATGGGATGTGTGATTCCATCCGGAGTCAAGCTGTTCGCCGCGAAGGCTGACTTGCCGAACCCATGAGTTGCTGACCAGAACGCGACATAACACAACTCGAATCAGCCGGAACGGCCTTCGCGACGAAGCTGATTCGAACAACCCAGACGGGCTAGAGCCGCCAGGAGTGACTCAAGATGTCAAACTTTCGCCCGTTAAAAACCCGTATCTCGCTTCCGTTTGAATTCGGCGCAGTGATCTTGATGACAATCGCACTCGAGGCATATGCGACTCCCCCGGTGTACCGAGCGATCGTGCTGGAAACCTCGCTCGGGCCAAGAGCAATCGAATCAAACAGCCCATTCACTCTGGCCTATTGGCCACGTCTTGGCGTTGCAGGCGAAGGGCTTAGGTTCCGGATTATTCTTGGTGACACCATCATTGGTACCGTGCTGTCAGACGGGCAGAGCGGACTGGCAGGATGCCGTGCTATGCGGTGGGGTCCCCGCTCAGGCACAAGTCCGGGCGGATCGACACCGTTGCCTCTTCTAAACAGCGCAATCGGCAGCATCGCGACCGATGCCAACGACGCAGGAACAGTGGTCGGGGCCCTGCTCTTTGATTCGAACGACAAACCAACAGTAGCCGCATCGGCCTGGCAACCGACCGCCACCGCAGAAGCCGGCGGCTCGACGCCAACCGAACTGTTCGCTGCCAGCGACCAATGGTGCGCCGGACAGGCCGTGGATTCGATGGCGCTTGCTGTCGGCGCGGCTGACTCAAGCAGCGTTCACAACGCTCTCGTAACGGGCGCTCTCGCCGCCGTTCATCACGGGCTCTGGGCTCGATCATTTGGGGTACGTGTCGGGACCGCTGGGATCCCGGGAACGCCCTTCGATGATCAACTGAGCGCAGATTGGTGTTCGGCGTGGTCGACTGTCGGACCTCAGATATCGTCGTTCTCAGAGGCAGTGATTCCGCCTACGGATGGCGCGATTTCGGCGTGGCAAGCTTGCTATGCCCTCGGCAGTCGGCGACAGACCGTTACTGGCCCAACGAATTTGTGCGTTTGGACCCAGTATTGGGACAGCTTCGCCTGGAATCAGTCCGGCGATCTAGACGTCGTGCAGCATTGCGCGGCCTGTGATGGATGGAACCCGAATGATGTGCCATGCGTGCGAATCGTTGGGGCGGAATTGGTAAGCGTCTCAGACGTCCGACTCGCATCCGTGGCTGTCGGAAATGCAAGTGCGGGAAGATCCTCGGCCTTCGCTGGAATCATTGAGGAGCGACGTGCGCCCATCTTCGATCCTTGCTCATCCAACAATTGTGCTGATGCTCATGCCGCAGTGGTTCTCGATCCGCTTGCGCCCGAATCGGCTCGACGCCTCTTCGATCTGCACAAGCACGTGCAAATTGGCGGCGGATTTGGTCGTAGCCAATCCGGAATTGCAAAGATAATCGCTGTCGCTGCGCCGCAAAGCAGCCTGCCTGCAACTTGGCGATGGATCGGCGTGGGAGCTGCTGGCACCGATTTCAGAGATCCTGCGGGGGAACTTCACGGCTGCATCTGGATTGGTCGCGAACAAGCAAACCCATCGACAGAATGGTGCGCCTTTGACGCCGACGAAATCACCATCCGACCACCTGGAATCACGATTGAGGCGATTCACGACATCACCCAGACCGGGGTCGCCGTCGGTATCGCGCGCGACACCCGCGAAGGGGCCGCCGGCAGCGAGCAGATGGTCCTCCTCACGGAGCCTTCCGACCTAAACGGCGATCTGCGGGTGAACGGCGCAGATCTCGGTGCCCTGCTTGGCCTATGGGGACCGGTAAGCCCGACCGGTTCACTAAACGCCGACATGAACGGGGATGGCGTGGTGGACGGGGCAGATCTTGGAATCTTCCTTGGCAATTGGAACTGGATCGGCACGGGAAGCGGATCCATGATCCGACTGGATTGCCAGGCTGATGAATGGTCCGTCTCCAATCCGATCCCGATCTCCGTAGAGATGGCAGCCAATGCGCTTGGCTTCGCGAGCCTGAACGAACTAGGGCAATTCGCAAGAGTCCTCCCGGTATCTACACAGGTACAGTTGTGCGAAACCGTAACGGTTCTAGCGATCGCTCTTGAGGAGAACAACTAATGCGACAAATGAACTTTTGTTACGTTGCTCGACGGTGGCCCGTCCTCTGGCGTAAACAATTGCGGATCGCAGCAGCATTTGTCCCGTGGCTACTCCTTGCACCGACGGTATCGGCCGGTGTCGTCACGTTCGACGATCTCCCGGCACCGACGCGTCACTACCAGTACGTCGACCTGGCCCCGTGTGCGGATTCCGGTGGCTTCCTGTTCACCTCCACCAACCAGAACTTCGAATCACCCCAGTACTACAACATCTGGGGGTACTACCGCCCGACAGCTCCGTGGACCGGTGCGGTGGGGCAACCTGCAGCGGTGAACGGGGTCACAAGCGGAAACCAGGCGGCCTGCTCGATGAACTACTCGATCTGGCAGCCATCCGAGTACTTCGTCACCCGCGCTGACGGCGGGCGCTGGACCTTCGGCGGTGCGTGGTTCACCGCAATCTGGGCGGGCATCTCGAATGAGCTTCGGGTTGTCGGTTACTCCGGCTCCAACATGGTGTTTGACATTCGTTCAATGATCACCATCGCAGGTCCGACGTTCATCGCCCCATCCGTAAACGGGCTCGAGGTCGATCGAATCGTCATCACCAACCAGTACACATCGCAGTTCGGCGTGGCCCCGGGAGGAGCGTTCGCGATGGACGACCTTCAGTATGAGCTGGTACCCGCGCCCGGAGTAATTCCGCTCCTTGGATTGGCGGGGCTAGCTCGTGCGCGGCGCGGTCGCTGAGATCGGCTGGAAGGTTCGGGACGCGTCCCGTCCCCGAGCGCCTTCTCTGCA
>Ga0214921_10012395_pt1 | contig 10196 bp, 7 predicted proteins | sample LL1505_MetaG_FD_177992 | JGI IMG/M metagenome (GOLD analysis project Ga0214921, IMG submission 177992) | Freshwater microbial communities from Lake Lanier, Atlanta, Georgia, United States - LL-1505 | ecosystem: Environmental > Aquatic > Freshwater > Lake | place: USA: Georgia | collected 2015-05-28
GAAGCCCCTGCCGCATATAGATCAGGGGTGAAAGCGAGTCCCGCCAAAGCCGCATACCCGCCATAACTTCCCCCATAAATCGCCACCCGCTTGGGATCCACGATTCCCTTAGCCACGAGATCCTTTACCCCCCAGGTCAGATCATCCTGCATCTTCCCCCCCCACTCATGCCGACCCGCGGAATAGAACTTTTTTCCGTAGCCCGTCGATTGCCGGAAATTTGGCTGCAAAACCGCTAATCCACGATTGGCAAAAAACTGTGCTGTCCCGTTGTAGCCCCAGTAATCCCGAGCCCACGGCCCCCCGTGGGGCATGACCAACAAAGGCAGATCTTTAGCCTCCCTTCCTGCAGGCAGTGTCAAATATCCCGGAATCTCGACTCCATCGGATGACACATACCGGATTGGCATCATCGGAGAGAGCTTCTCCTTCGGTAGATCTGGTCGGAGAGCGCCAAACAAGGCAACCTGCCGGCTGCCTCTGTCAAAAAGATAAAACGTCCCCGGATCCGTATCCCCCGAAATCAAGATCACCCAACGCCGGTCGTTGCCTGACATGTCGACCAACCCCACCTCTTGATTCTGAAACTGCTTCCTTAGAAAAAGAAAATCCTCCTCAAAACCTTTGTCCTTCCAGTAATTCCTCTTTCGGTCATCAAAGTAGACCGTGCCCACCAGCTCATCCGTCGCCTCGGAAAAGGCGGCTCGCGACAAATCCACCCTCCCCAGAGGATCAGATTCCATCTTCACCAGCTTTCCCGTCTGTGGATCAATTTCCGCCAGATACGACAAATCCTCCTGCCCAGCATTCGTCTCTAAGTAGGCCGTCCGGTTTCCGGGTCGAAACTGGAATCCGCCCATCGACTCCTGCCAACTCACCTTAAGGATCGGAGCGGACAATTTTTTTCCCTCCACCCGCATCAGCTCGGTCCCTCCATCCTTAGTCATCCGCGTGACCATCCGCACCTTTCCATCTAGATCCGTAATAATGTCGGCACAGCCCTCCTTGTTTTCCCAGACGGGGGTCCTTTGTAAGGTCTCCAGCGAAAGCCGCTCAACATCGAAATATTTTTCATCCCGCTCGTTGACCTGAATCAAGGCCTCCCCTGGTCGGGCCTTTGGTAGGTCCATCACCATCGCCCGCGCCCCCGGCTTAATCGGAACCTCTTGGGCCGCGGGCAATCCGGTCGCCGGATCTGCCGGTTGGGAAAGATCCAGACGCCGTAACCGGTAATTCTCATCCCCACCCGAATCCTGTGAGATAAGGAGATATTTGGAATCCCGAGTCCAGGTAAACCCCGCCGGTGGACGCGCCTTCTCCGCCGTGATCAGTCGGGCCTGGCTCAAAGGCTCTCCCCAAGCCACCAGATGGACATTCAAAATCCCGTCCTTTTCCTTCAGGAAAGCCACCCACCGTCCGTCGGGTGAAAGTTGGGGGCTGGCCAGAGACGGATTACCAAAAAACAGCTCCCGGTCGATCAAGTTCGATCCATGGGAAGATTCTGCCGAGCCCACTTTTTTACCGCATCCAATCCCGCAGCAGACGCACACTGCTAGCAAAGGCAGAAGAAAACATCTTTGAAGCATCCACCTTTCTAAACGAAAAAGCTGGCGCGACCAAATTTCATCCACCCTTCTCCACAGCGGTTGCCTTCGGAAGCCAATCGCCTTGGATCGACTTCTTTTCCCGGAAAAGCTCCAACTTCGCCGCCAACTCCTTCTTTTCACCATCAGTGGGCGACTTGCTCAACGCCAGCATGCTTGTCTCCTGGGCCCGGCGAAAATCCCCCATCTCCGCATACCCCGAGGCCAGAATCCCGTAGGTCTGCACCAACGGTTCGTCCTGCAGAGCGCGTTTGGCCAGGCTGACCGCGCCGGCCCCATCCCGAAACTCTAAGAAAGGACAGGTCGCTTTTGCCCAAGCCAACGTCACCCGATCCGTCGCCGTTTCCGGCGTAAGTCTCATCGCCCGCTTTAAATCGGCCTTGGCCCCAGCTGGATCCCCCGTTTTGGACAAACAATAGGCCCGCCGAATCAAAACCCAGGCGGTGTCTGGGGCCTGATCCAACACACTGGTGTATTTATCCATCGCCTCCAAAAACTTCCCCCCTTTCTCCAACTCCAATCCCTCCAGAGCCGGTCCAAATTTCGACTGCGTCCGGAAAGTTTCCACCGCCGTCTGCAAACGCTGCTTCTCCTCCGCCCCTTCCACCTCCTTCAATCTCGCTAAAAGAATGTCCTGCGCCCGGAGGTACTGATCCGATTCCGCCAAACAGGCCGCCTGAAGCAAAACGTAATTAGTCGTCTTGTTGAGTTCCACAAGCTTGGCAGACAGGGCAATCGCCCCTTTAGGATCCCGAAACTCAGCCAAAGGTCCGGCCTTCGATCGCAACGTGATCAAGAACTGCAGATCGTTTTCCGCATCCGCCTTGTCAGTGGAAATGCCTAGCGAGATAGCCTTTTGAAAATCAGCCCGCGCCGCCTCCTCATCTTCTAGCTTCATTTCGCAGAATCCCCTCCGCAACCGAATCCAGGGAATTTCCGGCGCCTTTTCCAACGCTGCCGTATAAAGATCTTTCGCCGCCCTCCATGCCTCCTGCTGCTCTGCTCCGTAAGCCTGAAACGCCATCCCCCGGCCAACTTTGATATTTTCTTCAGGACTTAATTTTGCCGGTGCTTCCTCCTTCTTTTCCTCAGCCCACACCCGTCCGACAAACAAAACCAACAGTAAAATACAGGCGCGTGTTCTCACTTCGCTCATTATAAACACTTACTCCTCCCTCTTCCAACTCCCGCAAAGTTATGGTTTCTTCACCCTGTTCATCTTAATCTTCTTCTCAATCCAATCTGGATCACGACCTTTTATGCCTGACCCTTTGATCTACACCGGCGGCCTCGCTGCCACCAACGCCTACCTCATCGATCTTGCAGGGCATCTCCTCGCCATCGATGCCCCGGAGGGGTTCCTGGATTTCCTAAAAAAGAAAAAACTCAAACCGCACTCCCTCTTTCTCACCCATGGACATTGGGATCACATCTGGGACGCAGCTGACCTTGCTGAATGGGCCGAATGCCCCGTTTACTATCATCCCGACACCGCCTTTCTCTGCCTCCAACCGGATGCTATGCTCGCCTTCGGTCTCCCCCAAAAACTGCGGCCCGTCCACGCCACGCATCTTCTCGAAGAAACTACGCCCCCGCCTGCCGTTTGGCCTAAAGCCCAACTCCTGCACGTTCCGGGCCACTGCCCTGGTAGTCTCTGCCTGTATCTCCCCAAGAACGGTCAACTCTTTGGCGGCGATGTCCTTTTTGCAGATGGCGTTGGCCGCTGGGACCTGCCCGGAGGCAGTCGGGAAGTTCTTTTGGATGGAATCCGGAAAAAGATCCTCCCACTCCCTCCCCAAACCATCGTTTACCCCGGACATGGCCCATCCACTACCGTGGGACAGGAAAAACAGTCCAACCCCTTCCTTAGTTCTTAAATTTAATCCTCATCTTGCTATTCATCTGACTTCCCCCGACTCCAAGTCCTCCAGCGCGCCAATAAAGCCCTAGCCCCGCCACGATTCATTGTCTCTTCGGCTAATTTTCTTCCCGCCGACCAATCATCCGCCATGCCTGCCAGCCAAAGCATGACCCCCGCATTCCATGCGACCGAACCGCTAACGACCTTGGAACCATCCCCCACAAGCGCAGCCTCCATCTTGGCCGCACTCTCCCCCGCATTCACCACCTCCAAATCTTTCGACGATGCCCCCTCCCCACCCATGGATCCCTCCGTTAGATCAAAAATTTTACCCCCCTTTTTTCCGACCAATCGATTCCGCCCAAGCGGGGAAAGTTCCCCCAACGGCGCCCCCTTTTCATCCTCTCCGTAAACAATCGCGAATGAGTCCGCCCCCAGGATTTCAAGGGCACCGAATAGTTTCGCTATGTCCTCTTCACGAAAAACTCCGACAATCCTCACTTCAGGAATAACTGGATTAACCAAGGGGCCCAGAAGATGAAAAGCGGTTCTCTTGCCTTGGGTCGCAAGAATTTTCCTGGCTCCGGCCACTCCACTGAACGCGGGATGAAAATCCGGTGCATAAAGAAAAGCGCATCCCACCTCGGCCAGGCAATCAGCCAATTCTCCCGCATCTTTTACTCCCTTTAACTCCAGAGCCGTCAGGGCATCCGCACTTCCGCTCGCCCGTGTGATTCCACGATTCCCATGCTTGGCAACCGGCAATCCGGCTGCAGCCGCCACCATGCCGGCTGCTGTCGAAATGTTGACCAAAGGCCGCCCTCCACCCCCGGTCCCGCAGCAGTCAGCCAGTGGTTTGCCGCCCCAACGGCCAGACAGACCGGCCCCTTTCCCCCTCGCTATAAAAGCTCGTGCCATCCCAGCCAATTCACGAGCCGTCTCCCCTTTGGTAGCCCAAGCTATGAGAAAATCGGCTTTTGCCTGATCCTCCACCTTCGGGTCCGCCAAAGAAGCCACCAGATCCTCTGTCTCCAGCGCAGTCATCTCCCGCCCTTCCCTGCAACGCTCCATCGCACGGGCCAAGGCCATCGACCCCGCTACCTCGCAGTTCATCCGATTCCGGAATCCTTCGGGAGGAGATCTTGAAACCTCAGCTTGTCGATCGCCTTCATGTACGCCTCCATCGGAGAAATCCGGCCCGCCTTCAAATGTCCGTCAATCGCATCATCCATCAACTGCATCCCCTCCGACTTCCCTGTTTTCAAAACATCGCTCAGCTTCATCGTCGCTCCTTCGCGGATAATCGCCGACACAGCATTGTTTCCGATCAGGATTTCATTCACCGCCAAGCGCCCACCACCATCGGAGCGTTTCAGCAGGAGCTGAGCACAAACGGCCCGCAGGGAATTGGCCAACATCGTGCGGATCTGCTCCTGTTGGTCGCTCGGAAAGGCGTCAATGATACGATCGACCGTTTTCCGGGCATTGTTGGTGTGCAAAGTGCCAAAAACCAGCAAACCCGTCTCCGCGGCAGTCAAAGCCAGCGCGATGGTCTCAAGATCCCGCATCTCGCCCACCAGAACGACATCCGCATCTTCACGTAAGGCGGCTTTTAGTCCGGTGGCAAAACTCGGGGTTTCATTCGGTACCTCACGCTGAGTGATGACGGATTTCTTGTTCGGGTGCACAAACTCAATCGGCTCCTCAATCGTCACGATATGACGGGAATAGTTGGTGTTAATCGAATCCACCACCGCCGCCAAGGTAGTCGATTTTCCGGAGCCGGTCGGACCCGTCACGAGGATCAAACCAGACTTATAATTGCCGAAGCTTTCAATCACCGGCGGAACCCCGAGCTCCTTCAGCGTCTTGATCTTGGTGGGGATGATCCGAAAGACCGCTCCGTACCCGTGCAGTTGCTTATAGAAATTGCACCGAAACCGATTTTCCTCATCCATCTCGTAGGCGAAATCGAGATCCCCCGTTTCCGTGTACTTTTTCCAGGCCGGCGGGGAACAGATGGGCTGCAACAGCCCGACCATGTCGTCCCGGGTCAAAACAGCATCCCGGATCGGCACCACCTCGCCATGCCGGCGAATTTTCGGAGGCTGGGATTCGAGCAAATGGAGATCGCTTCCGCCTTTTTCGACCAAAGTTGTGAAAAGCTCGTCGATCGGATGGTTCATTTGAGTTCTCCAGCAAAGGCTGCAGCAAACTGCTTCTTGTTTTCAGCCCTTCGATAGGCCTCTTCCGGAGTAATGAGATTTTTATCGAGCAATTCCTGCAGGCTGTCATCCATCAGCTTCATTCCCAACTTTTTCCCAGTCTGCATGACTCCGGGCAACATGAAGGTCTTGGCCTCACGGATCAGATTTCCAATGGCAGGGGTGTTCACCAAAACCTCCAAAGCCAGGCATCGTCCGTGCCCGTCTTTTCGCGGAATCAACTGCTGACAGACGATCCCTCGCAAAGATTCGCTGACCATCGTCCGGATCTGAGACTGTTGCTCGATGGGAAATACGTCTAGGAGACGATCCAAAGTCCGGGCCGCCGTACTGGTGTGCAGTGTTCCCAACACCAAGTGCCCCGTCTCAGAAGCACTGATCGCCAGAGAGATCGTCTCCAGATCGCGCATCTCTCCCACCATGATCACGTCTGGGTCTTCCCGCAAAGCCGCCCGCAGGGCGCTGGAAAAACTTGCCGTATTGCTTCCGACCTCACGCTGGGAGACCTGACAGCCTGCCGGGGTGAAGACATACTCAATCGGGTCCTCCAATGTGATGATGTGGTCTTTGCGCTCTTTGTTGATGTGATCGACCATCGAGGCCAGCGTGGTTGACTTACCGCTTCCCACCGCCCCGGTCACCAAAACCAGGCCGTTATGATAACGGGTCAACGTCTTAAGCACCCCGGGAAGTCCTAATTCATCCATCGATCGAATCTTGCTCGAGATCACACGGAAGACGGATTCCCAGCCCCGCCTCTGGCGAACCACACTCGTCCGAAAACGCCCTAACCCCTCGGCGTCATAACAAAAATCAATCGACCCCGTTTCCTCTACCTTGGCGACCTGCTTGGACGTCAGAAACGAACGCGCCAACTGTTCCGTCTCTTCCTTTGTTAGATGGCGGGCTCCAGCCCCTTCCAAAGCCGAAAGTTGACCATGAATGCGAATCAAAGCCGGCGCGTCGGGCCCAAGATGCAAATCACTCGCACCGGTTTGTAGGGCGATTTCCAAATAGGCACGAACCGCACTGTTGTCCTGCAGCTCGGCTCCGCCCCCGGCTTGCGCGATGAGATCCCTCAAAACCTTGATGTTTGCCTCAGCCATTAACTGCTGCTCTTCCATCAAATCCAAAGCCGCCATCTTGGGATTGGCGCCAAGCAACACCTTCAGCTGACTGACCTGCTCAGCCGTTACCCATCCCTGCTCCACGCTGGTTGTCAGGACATAGTCGTTGAAAGCCGCGCTCATGTTTATTACTCGCCCAAGCATCCCCTGCTTCCTGCATTGGATCAATCGGAACTCACCATTTCCCCTGCCTCTTTTCCGGAAGTGTGGATAACTTCATTTTATGACCAAGGATCAGGCCGCAAGCGCCCTTCGGGAAATTGGGACGATTTTGGAGCTTCAGGGAGAAAATCCCTTCAAATGCCGGGCTTACCTCACCGCCGCCCGGACTCTTGAGACCGCCCCTGCGGATCTCGAAGATCTCGTTCGGACCGACCGCCTTGGGGAACTCCCGGGAATCGGCGAGGCTCTCCGCGAAAAAATCACCACCCTCGTTACGACCGGGAAATTGCCTTACCTCGAACAACTCCGATCCTCCATCCCGGCCGGACTGCTAGCCCTCCTCGATCTTCCAGGCCTCGGCCCAAAGAAACTCCGCGCTCTCCGCGAAAAACTGAAAATCGAATCCCTCGAAGCCCTTCAAAAAGCCTGCCACGATGGAAGCCTGGCTTCCTTGGATGGTTTTGGAGAGAAGACTGCGACAAACCTTTTGGAAGCGATCGATCGTCGAGCCAACTACAGCAAACTCCACCGACTGGGCGACGCTCTCCCCGCCGCCCAAGCTCTCTTGAGCCATCTCCGCAAATGTCCAGCCGTCCTCAAGGCGGAAATTGGAGGGAGCCTCCGCCGGGGCAAAGAGATCGTCAAAGATCTTGATCTCATTGCTTCCTCTAGGAAACCCAAGGAGGTCATGCAGGCTTTTGTTGCCGGCCCGAATGTCGAAAAAGTGGTCGCTCACGGCGAAACCAAATCCAGCGTCATTCTCCAGGGAGGCATTCCCTGCGACCTTCGCGTTATTCCACCCGATGCTTGGGCTACGGCTTGGGCTCACTTCACCGGATCCAAAGAACATAACATTGCCCTCCGCCAACGAGCGATGGATCGCGGTCTGCATCTAAGTGAATGGGGCCTTTTCAAGGACCAATCCAAAACCCCCATCAAGCTAAAGGAGGAAAAGGATCTCCATGCCGCTCTGGGACTCTCTTTCATTCCCCCAGAACTTCGCGAAGACAGCGGCGAAGTCGCAGCGGCCGAAAAGAACGACCTCCCTGATCTTCTGACCCGAGATGAAATTCGTGGCTGCCTACACAATCACACGATCGCCAGCGACGGACAGGACACGCTCGCCGCCATGGCTCAAGCCGCTGCTGACCTAGGCCTCGAATGGCTTGGTATCGCCGACCATTCCAAGTCTTCTTTTCAGGCTCACGGCCTGGACGCGAAACGCCTGGAATCCCAAATCGAGGAAATCCGTTCCTACAACTCCAAGAAACCCAAATGCACCCTCCTGGCTGGGACCGAATGCGACATCCTGAAAGGCGGAAAGCTCGATTTTCCCGACTCCGTCCTGAAGGAGCTCGATTACGTCATCGTATCAGTCCACGCCGGATTCACTTCGGACGAAAAAGAGATGACCGACCGCATCATCCGGGCCATGGAAAATGAATACGTCACCTGCCTGGGCCATCCCACCGGACGACTCCTTCTCGACCGTGAACCCTATGCCCTGAATATTCCTAAAATTCTCGATGCGGCTGTCGCCACCGGAACCTGGATTGAACTCAATGCGAATCCCTGGCGCCTGGATCTCGATTGGCGCTGGTGGCACAAGGCCCGCGACCTGGGAGTTCTCTGCTGCATCAACCCCGACGCACACCAGACCTCTCATCTCCAATTTCTTGACCTGGGGGTCACCCTCGCCCGTAAGGGCTGGCTCCGGTCCAAAGATGTCGTCAACACACGCACCCTCAGCGCTCTCCGCAAATTGCTCCAATCCTAATTCCGCCTATTCTGAGTTTCACGCACGTAAGCCACCTGCCCTTCTTAAACTTCCTACTCCATCCATCATGTACCTCCACTCCATTGGCACCGCGGTCCCACCAAGAGCCTTTACTCAAGCCGAAGTTTTCCAAGCCTTGGAAAATACCCCGAAATTCCACGAGCTGACCTCCCGCTCCCGCGCCCTTCTTCGCAAAGTCCTCAGCAACCGCAACGGAATCGAAACCCGTCACCTCGCCCTCGATCGAGTCGAAGATGCCTTTGTCTTTGATCCTGACTCCATGATGGCACGGTTTCGTCAACACGCCCCAGCGCTCGCCGAGACTGCCGCTCGTGAATCGCTGCGAAAATCCGGTCTCAAAATTTCGGATATCGATGCCGTCCTCGTCGCCACCTGCACAGGGTATCTGTGCCCCGGACTGACCAGCTACCTCTCGCAGAAACTGGGCCTTTCCTCCTCCATCACGTTTCTCGATCTCGTGGGGCTGGGCTGCGGAGCCGCCCTGCCTGCCCTCCAACAGGCCTCCTCCCTTATTTCTTCCAGTCAGGCCCGGAATGCTCTCGTGGTTTGCGTGGAAATTTGCTCGGCTGCGTCTTACTTGGATGACGATCCCGGCGTCCTGATCAGTGCCTGCCTTTTTGGAGATGGCGCCGCCGCTGCCATCATCTCCAAAGATTCTCTTTCCGGTTCCCGGACCGTTCGCTGGATCAAAACAACCTCTCACCTGGCTCCTGAACACCGCGACTACCTACGCTTCGATCACCGAGGCGGCCTTCTGCGCAATCTTCTGGCTCCCGAAGTTCCTACCCTAGCCGCCCAGCACGCCCGCACGGTTTTCAACCGAGCCGGGCTTATGGAAAAAGATATCTCCGGCTGGGTCTGGCATGCGGGGGGTCGCGACGTACTCGCCGCCCTGCGTTCCGAATTTTCGCTGCACGAAAATGATACCCGCCACAGCACGGAGGTTCTTCGTTGCCATGGGAACATGAGCAGTCCCTCGTGCCTCTTTGCCCTGCAATCTGCCCTCGAAAACGGTGTCCCCGATGGTCAATGGTGGCTCGCCTCTTTCGGAGCGGGTTTCTCCAGCTACGGAGTTCTTCTCGAAGTTCGCTCATGAATTCCCGCCGACTCACCCCAGAAATCCTCGACTCCCTGACCCCATCCGATCCCCAAGCGCTGGCGAGTCGCCGTGATCTACAGCGCCTTCATTCCATTCTGGGCCAAGAAAAACTCTGGCTCCACTGGTTCCGGCAGAAATATCCCGATCGCCCCCCGTCCAGCTTGGTCGATCTCGGCTCCGGAGATGGGCACCTTCTGAGCCGTGTTCTCCCCTTGGCCTTTCCTTCAGGCGGAGGCGGAAGCCGCCTCTTTTTCGTCGACACACAACCCTCGATCCCCGACTCCACCCTCGATCTCCTGCGTCGCCAGAACTGGCTGCCC
>Ga0214921_10012396_pt1 | contig 10196 bp, 8 predicted proteins | sample LL1505_MetaG_FD_177992 | JGI IMG/M metagenome (GOLD analysis project Ga0214921, IMG submission 177992) | Freshwater microbial communities from Lake Lanier, Atlanta, Georgia, United States - LL-1505 | ecosystem: Environmental > Aquatic > Freshwater > Lake | place: USA: Georgia | collected 2015-05-28
GGTCAGTAGTGTGAACTTCACCGATGATGTTCCTTTCTCGGAGGAAATCTTCACGCGTCTCTCGGATTCCTACCGCCGCGTTCGCAACACGCTGCGCATCCTTCTGGCGAATCTCCACGACTACGATGCGGCAAATCCCCCCGCCCCGGAATCCCTCACCTTCGTTGATCGCTGGATCCTCGCCCGGCTCCAAGAGGTCGTGGCCACATGCCTCGATGCCTACGAAAAACTCGAGTTCCATCGCGTTTACCACACCATCAATCAATTTTGCGCCGTCGATTTGAGCAGCCTGTATGTGGATATCACGAAGGACCGCCTCTACTGCGACACTGTAGCTTCATCACGCCGCCGCGCGACGCAGTTCGCCATGCACAGCGTGCTGGATGCGCTCACCCGCCTGCTCGCTCCGATCATCGCCTTCACCGCCGAGGAAGCCTGGGGTTACTTCCAGCCCGGCACATCCGTCCACCTGCAGGATTTCCCCAAGCCCGATGCTTGTTGGACCAATCCCGACGCTGTTGGAACGATGGATCAGCTTCTGCAAATCCGCAGCCGCATTTCCCAAGCCGTGGAAAAACCTCAAAAGGCCGGCGAGATCGGCAGCGCGCTCGAGGCGAGGGTGAAACTCTCCGTCACCGCCTCCGAGGCAACCCTGCTCGAACCGCTCAAAGTCGAATTGGAGGAGGTCTTCATCCTCAGCGATCTCGAACTGGTCTCCTCCGTCACCGCCTCCGTGGAAATTTCCAAAACGCCTCACGCCCGCTGCGAGCGTTGCTGGCGTCACCGTCCGGATGTCGGCTCCAGCGCAACCCACCCAACCCTTTGCTCCCGTTGTGAGGAAGCCTTGGCCGTCTTGGGATGAAGCTTCTCTTATTCATCACGCTGCCGCTCTACCTGCTTGACCAGGTTACGAAATGGCTCGTTCTGCGCTTCATTTCGACAGACGAGTTCGTGCCGGTGATCCCTGGTTTTTTCTACCTCGTTCAAGTCCACAACACCGGAGCCGCCTTCGGAATGCTGAAAAACAACAACCTGTTTTTCATGATTCTTGCTTCTGTGGCCCTCGTGCTGGTGGCCATCTTCGCGCGGAGAGGCGCCTTTGCAGACGCCCCGTCACGCGTCGGAGCCGCCTTGCTTGTCTCCGGCGTGCTTGGAAACCTCACCGACCGCATCCTCCACGGCTATGTCGTGGATTTTCTGGATCTCATCCTCCCGTGGTATGGCCACTGGCCAGCGTTCAATGTCGCCGACTCCGCCATCTGCGCCGCCGCCGCCCTCTTCTTGATATCCGGCTTTCTCGCCAGCGAAAAAAAAGCCTGACCTCTAGTTCCCGGCGCACACGCTGCGGCATTCGTTTGCCACGCATCTGCTGGAAGGCGGCCGATAAGCGCACAGTAAACTGGGGGTCAGGGTTAGTTGGCCGGGCATCGGTGCACTGAGCCGCGAAAGGTGGCTGCTTGCAGGATTGCTGTGGAAAAAGACAAAGATGTGCCAAGCGTGGATCGCCAAGCATCTGGGCATGAAAAACGCAGCGAATGTGAGCAGGGTCATTCACCGCATGGATTTATCGCGGATCGAGAAAAATATTCCTGCAACCTTGAGGTGTTTTATCTCGGAAAAAATGAAAGAAAATGAATCCTGACCCCTAGTTAACAAAAAATTTAGCCAGCAAGGAGGCGTTGCCCCGTATTATTTTCTGGCCAGCCCTCGATTTTCGTGGCCTCGCCTGTCTTTAAACGGCCAACCGCCTTTTAGCGAACTGGCGTCTGTTTTCATTTTGCGGCGCAAATATGCCATCTACACGAGATGCTGACGGCATACGAAAGCGATTGTTTTTTGAAGAGACTCCTTTTTCGATCTCCATCCATTTCGTCTAGCACTACAATTGACGGCGATGGAATCTGAACAGCATGAGATCGGCCCGGTTAAGGAATCTGAATCTTGGAGGGCGCCATCGTTCCAGCAGCGTCTCTCCGTGCGAGAATCGCCGCGCGGCTGGCCGGTCATGCGCCAGCGGTGGAGTAAACTTCTCTTCCTTCATTGGCCGATTGAGCCCGCCTTTATCAGTTCACGCCTCCCAAAGGGACTGCATGTGGATTTATTTGATGGCACGGCATGGATTGGAATCATTCCATTTTCGATGGAACGTGTTCATCCAGTCGGAGTGCCTCCTCTGCCTTGGATTTCATGGTTTCTGGAGCTCAATGTCCGAACCTATGTTCACGACGACGAAGGTCGTCCGGGCGTCTGGTTTTTTTCGCTCGATTGCAACCAGCCAATTGCTGTCGAAATAGCGAGGCGGCTTTTCCACCTCCCTTACAATCACGCACGGATGGGTCTTGATCCTAAAGGCCGCGACATCCTCTACTCCAGCCAACGCAAAGGCTCCCAAGCCATTTCCAGATTCCGCTACCGCCTCCCGGTTGAGGCTAAGCCAGCGCGCGACGGGTCGCTCGAATGGTTTCTTGTGGAGCGTTACCTTCTCTTCACATCAGATCGGGCAGAACGGATTCGATGTGGTCGTGTGCATCACAGTCCTTACCTTATCGAGCAGGCAAATTGCTCTGAGTGGACCGTTGAGCCTATTCGTGAAAATGGATTCCCCAGTCCCTGCGGGAACCCCGTTTCGGTGCTCGTAGCCGAACCCGTGGATGTTAACATCTACCCGTTGGAATTACACAGCCCGGGAAAGGGGCCCGCGTAATCAGTTATTTTTCTCTTTCCCGCTCGCGCATCCCTTCAGCAGCCTCCTCGGCGCGTTCCAAATACTGGTTGGCGCGATTCTATGGTTTTCGCCGCCACATCGCGATGAGCCAGATCAAGCAAGCGCTGCCAAGCAATCCGTAGCCTGCCTTCCAGAGAGGGCTGTTGCCCGGCTCGAAAGAGGCCATAAACCCGTATCCGCAAAATGCAGCCACGGAGAGCAACGCGAGGGATTTGAGCGTTTGGAGTAGTGTGTTCAGAACTTTGAAGTGTGGAGTATTAACTCAGACATCCGGAAGTCACAGGCTAACCCCCGCGCCCGAGTTGTCTCTCACAAAGGCATCAGGACGGAAGGGAGAACTATCACACGGTGAATAGCAGCCTTGGCTTTCTAAGTCGGGTCCCCATAGGCCAATTTTCGGATCAGCGAACTGCAAAAAAACTCGATGCCGCAGGACAAATTCTTCACGCACCGTAACGATTCTCTGAAACCAAAAGCCGCTTGCTTTTGGATTTTCAGCGGACTCCTCTTCGATTGCTCCCGGGGAGCGCGCTCTCCCAGGAGTCTGTCGGCTGCGCCCGAGGGCGGGCGTAAGTTCACTTCTTGTGATCTGCTGCGCCGGTAAGATTCAAATTGAGATTAGCTTTTGTTAAGCCCCTGCAGGGCGGACAACACTTGGCCTGAATATCAATGCCATTTTGCGGCGCTGGCGCCTTGCACTCGCCTCGCCGGACGCCGTCGAGGAAGGCGTCAATGACCTGAGTCGTGAGTATTGCTGCTTGTTGGGACATGCCACGCCCAGCCAAGTTCATGTGCGTCGCACCGTGTATGACCGCAAGCCATTTGCAACCAGCAGACATGTTCAGAAATGGCTCGGTGCGTTTTTGCCAGGACCCGCCTCCAAGTTCGTCGTCCCGCGTGCCCGTAATCATCAGCACCGGGCGCTTGATCCCAGTCCACGCATTGTTGGGGAAAATTGATCCGCTTCCTTGCGGCGACAGGGCGATGTAAGCATCAAAGGAGTCCGTGCCTCTTACGCCTAGTTTGTTCCGGGCGCCTGCCTCGATCATAGTTGTTGCCGCACCCATTGAATGACCGATCAAGACCGACTCCGGTGCGCGACATTTAGTGAATGCCCATGCCTTGGCGGCGGCAATGTCCAAGAATCTTCCACGATAAGCGGATGGGTCTGTTATCAACTCCGAAAGACCCTCGCGCAGTCCACTCCCTCGCGAGTGGGTTCGCAAAGCGCCAAGACCGCTCTCTTGATGACCAACGACAACAGCCAGATACCCCATGGATGACATGGCCTCGCCCAGATACCTATACCCTTTCTCAGAACCGCCGGCACCCGGAGAAATGATGGCGATACCTCGGCAGGCACTGACTTCGGGAAAGTAGGCGACAACAGGCACAGTTTTCTGGTCAGCCCTTTGTAGCAACACCGCCTCTTGGCCCGAGGCCGTCCCTGCCGCCAAGAAGACCAGCACATACACTGAGATGAAGCCAATGAAGAAATTCATTCGAGGAACATTTCCAACTGACTTGAGAATATCAGATTGAAGTTCTAAAATGGATCATTTCTTTTCCCCGCTCGTCCGAGTCGAACTGCGATTGCTGCGGAAATTGCCGCGTTTTTTTGCGCGCGGCTATGGGGTTGGATTAGAGTGCTTAGCGCCGAAGCGGTCGACGGGGAAGACAAGGATGCGGGAGCCGTCTTTTTGGTTCTCGGGTGTGCAGGCTGCGAGCACGGCGATGACGGAGCCTTGTTCGTCGAGGACGATGTTCGGCCGCTCGATGCGGAGAAATTTCTCCTCGCTGCCGTCGGCGAAGCGGATGGGGATTTGGTTGGTGAAGAGAGGGTCTTTTGAAACCAATTCGTAGGAGATGCCGTCCTTGGAGGTGTAGTAGGCGAAGCTTTTGTGGAACCCGGTGGCGAAGCCGTGGAGGTCGGTGAGGAGCATGTGGTAGCGCTCGCCATCGTGCCAGAGGCAGGGGTCTTCGTTTTGGAATCCGGCGGGGAGGGCGTTTTCGCTTCCTTTGTGCAGCATCGTGTAGGGTCCGAAGATGGAGTCGGCGCGGAAGGCGTGGATGTGGTGCAGGAGTTCGTCGAATTCCTTGCTGCCTGGGAATTTTGGGTTTTCCACCTTCACTTTGCCCACGCCATAAACGGAGCCGTCCTTGTGGATCCAAAGCCCTGGGTTGTTTGCCGGGATGCACCAGTCCTTGCGGCGTTCCCAGGGTCCCTCGATCGAATCGCTCACGGCCACGCCGCTTTTCCAAGCCGGGATGCCGAGGTGGTAGAGGTAATATTTTCCATTGTGGAAGGCGATCTTCGGGTTGTGGCAACCATCCGAATCAAAAAAATCGCCCGCGCGCGGGCGAAAGACCTCGCCGGCGAAAGTGTAGGGTCCGAGCAGGTTTTTCGATGTGGCGCGGATGATGTAGCTGGATTTCCATAGGCTGAAATTTTCACTCGGCCAGCAGGAGGCGAACATGTGGTAGGTGTCGCCGACTTTGATGATCGAGGGGTCCCAGAGGTGAAATCCTTCGCGCTGGAAACCTCCGTCGCGGAGCGGAAGGCCGAGCTTGGCTTTCAGCGGATTGTTCGTCGGTTCGGTGGTGTAGGGTTGGAAGGGTTTCTCCGTTGCGTTCGCTTGAAGGGCGATGGAAATGGTGGCGGATAAAATGAAGCCCGCCAGCGCGAGGGTGGTTGTTTTTTTCATCATTTGGAAATTGTCAGGTTGGTGGGATCGTAGGAGGGGGTGGGTCGCGGCATCTGCGCATTCACTTCAGTGCGCCAGCCGTGCAGTCGGGCAGTTAGCGCGGCAGCGGTCTCTGGATTTTCGGTGGCGAGGTTGTTTTTTTCGCCGAGGTCGTTGTGCAGATTGTAGAGTTCCACGCGCTTGTCCTCATACCACTCGATGAGTTTGAAATCGCCCAAGCGCACGGCTCCGTAGGGCGATCCGCCTTGGTTGCTGTAGTGCGGGTAGTGCCAGAAGACCGGACGTTCGGGCGAATCCGCGCCTTGGAGCTCGGGCACGAGGCTTGTGCCGTCGAGGTGCTGCTGCGGTAGCGGCGGTAGGTCGGCCATGGCGAGCAGGGTTGGAAAAAAATCCGGGGACGCCACGGCTTTGGTGCAAACGCTGCCGGGTCGGGTGGTGCCGGGCCATTTGACCAAGAGCGGTTCCCGCGCGCCACCTTCATAGGGCCAGCCTTTGCCTGCGCGGAGCGGGAGGTTGGAGGTGGGCGATCCCTCGGCGGTGGAGAGGCCGCCGTTGTCGGAGGTGAAAATGACGATGGTGTTTTCGTCGATTTTCAGCTCGGCAAGTTTTTCCAAGATGCGGCCGACATTTTCATCGAGGTTATCGACCATCGCCGCATAGGCGGGGTTGTTTTGAACCTGTCGCACGGGGCGACCGTTGTCGTCGAGGAACTCGGGGGCTTCGCCTGCGGGCAGCTTGGCGGCTTTGGCTTTGTATTTTTTCAATAAAGCGGGCTTGGCCTGTAGCGGGTTGTGGACGGCGTAGTGCGAGAGATAGACGAGGAATGGCTTTGCGCGGTTCTGTTCGATGAAGTGGATCGCCTCGCTGGTAAGGCGGTCAGTGAGATATTCGCCCTCCGGTCCGTCGGGCAGGTTTGGGAGCTTATACGGGCTGAAGTAGGATGGAGGCGTGCCCTTTTCGCAGCCGCCGAGGTTGAGGTCGAAGCCTTGGTGTTCGGGCCAATGCTCGCGCGAATCGCCGAGGTGCCATTTTCCGAAGAATGCCGTTTTGTAGCCGCCGTCCCTCAATGCCTCGGCGAGGGTGAATTCCCTGGGGGGCAGAAACGCTTGAATCGCGGGGCGCTGCAGTTTCTGGTTCGGCTTGTCCTTGCGCCCTGGCAACCAGTCCGTGATGCCCAAGCGGGCTGGATATTTTCCGGTCAGGATGCTGGCGCGTGTTGGCGAGCAGACCGGCGCGGCGGCATAGGCATCGGTGAAGCGCATGCCCTGCGTGGCCAGGTGGTCAAGGTTCGGGGTCTCGTAAAATGTGCTCCCGTAGCAGCCGAGGTCCGCCCATCCGAGATCATCGGCGAGGATGAAGACGATGTTTGGCTTTTCCTTTGCGGGAGCCGCGTGGAGTGCGGTGGCTGCAGTGAGGAGGAGGGCGATGAGGGGGGGGGGCATAAGAAGTTGATGTGGAATTTTAAGGCGCTCTGACGGCTAAACGGTTCCGTCTCAAATTTCGTAGGGAACTCGGATATCCGGCCAGTCCCTTTTCAATTCCTTCGTGTTGCGGGAAACCAAAATGCATCCTTGGGTCCGCGCGGTTGCATAAACAATGGAGTCGGGAATTTTTAAACGGGTTTCCTTGCGGATGGAAATCGCCTCGTTTGCAACTTTTGCCGTGAGTTCGAGAACCTCAAAAGATGATAAAAATCCCTGGAGCGCTTTTTCTTCCGCTTTGTTCTGAGATCCAACCATGACCTCAATGAAAGTGATAATGCTAATCTGCCGGGAGCTGTAGCGGGCGAGCTCCGCTTTGGCGGCATCGATACCATTGAGGTAGTCGATCAAAATATTTGTATCAAAAACGGCTTTCACTGGTCGCCCCACTCCTTTCGAAGGTCGTTCTGATACTGCAATCCATCCTTTTTCTGATGCTTCCAAAGTCCGAAAGCATCCTCAGCCTTCGAGATGGATTTCGTTCGCAAAAAATCGCTAATGGCTTCGCGGATCAAGGCTGCCCGCGAGTGGTTATTGGCGGCGCCGATGCGGTCCAATGATTCGACAAGGTTATTTGGGATATCAATTATTGTTCTCATTCTGCGACATCATACATCGTCATCATGCATCTACAAATGGTCTTTTTCTCCGCTTGGGGTGAGCGTGAGGCTCTTGAAGAGCATGAGCTCTTTACCGGTGATTTCGTCAGCTTTGACAGAAATGTCATGTTTGCCGGGCTCGAGGGTGATTTGGCCGAGATCGATGGCCATATTCATGCCTTGTTGGCGCACTTCGCCTTTGAGCGTTTGATTTCCGATCAAAACGGTGAAAGTGCCGCCGAAGGTTTGTTGGCTCTTGGCGGCAACGGCGCCGCCGTCAGTTTCGATCTTGGCTTTGTCCGCGTCTGGGGCGTCGTAGTGGACGGTGACTTGGAAACGACTCGGCTTGGCGAGGCGGGTTTTCCACAGCACGGCGCAGTCTTTGGTTTTCCAGCCCTTCGCATGCGAGGTGATCGATGTGCCTTTGCCGAGGCTCCAGCCTTTGCGGTCCACCGGGCCGAGAAGCTCGGCGGTGAAGACGCTCAGTTTGTTGGATGTGTTGGTCTGGAGGACCTGGGCTATGTCGCCGGTTGGGCGGTTTTTACAATCCAGCTTGATCACGCTATCTGCGGCATCTGGCGCGGAGGCGGGGAGTGTGATCTCAAGGTCGGGGCCGATGCGCTCGATGGGGAGGTTTTTCTGTGAATCCGCTAGGAGTGAGGCTTTGGCGGCCTCGGCATTCAGTCCACCGACGAGAAGTTTTCCATTCTTCGGCCACTCAAAAACATGAAGGTAGAGATTGTTTCCTTTGAGAGTGGATTCTCCCCAACTTTGAGGTGCGAGCGGTGTGCGTTCGGTGTGGCGGATGGATTCGCCGTTGACCTTCCACCATTTGGCGATGGCGTCCAGGATGTAGCGGTCCTCGGCGGCGAAGGTGCCATCGCCTTTCGGGCCGATGTTTAGAAGGAGGTTTCCGCCTCGCGCGGCGGCTTTCGCGAGGAGTTGGATGAAGTGTCCGGGCGGTTTGTGGGATTTGTCGTGGGCGTGGTAGCCGTAGGATTCATTGGTGGTGGGGATCGCTTCCCAGTCTTGCTCCTCGGGGGCGGTCATGAGTCCGAACTCGGCGGGTCGGTCGGTGGTGGTGTGGTAATCGCCGTAAGCAGAGCCAGCGATGCGGCCATTGAGGATCAAATTTGGATCTTCTTTGCGGAGGGCTTCGAGGATTTGGAGGTTTAATTCCTGCGGGTTTTGGTGCGGGGTATCCCCCCAGAGGATCGCGGGTTGGTAATTGTGGATGAGTTCCAGCATTTGCGGGAGAGCCTTACGTTCCACACAGGCCTTGCGGCGTTCGGGTCCGTTGGGTTCGGGAAAACGTGGATCGCCGGAGAGCGACCAGTCCACGGCGTGGGAGTAATAGAAGCCGAGCTTGATGCCGTGCTTGTCGCAGGCGGCTTTGAGTTCGCGCAGAGGGTCGTGTCCAAATTTGCTCGTTTTGACGATATTGTAGTCATCGACTTTGGAATCAAACATCGCCACGCCGTCATGGTGCATGGCGGTGATGATGATGTAGCCCATGCCGGTTTCCTTGGCCGTCCGCACCCACTCCTCGGCATTGAATGAGGTGGGATTGAAAGGCTTCACGACCTCCTCGAGATATGTTTCTCGTTTGATTTTTGCGATGCGCTGGATGTGCTCCGCGTAGCCCTCGACCTTTTGGCCTTTCCACTCGCCCGCCAGCGCGGAGTAGACGCCCCAGTGGATGAACATCCCGAATCTGGCCTCGCGCCACCATGCCAGGCGATCGGGTTTGTCCGCGGCTGTAGGCTCTTTTCCAGTCAGCGCCGAATAAGCCGCACTGGCCAAAAGGGTGGCTCCTTCTGCATTGGGATGAACTTTGTCGGGTAGCAAATTTGATTTGCCTGCGAAGGCGGCGTTCATGTCAACGAGCCCTACATTCAGTTCAGTGGCGAGTTCTTTGATCCAGGCAACTTCCTCCAAGACGCCGGCGTTGTTGATGTCAAATGCGCCTGAACACACGACAGGGCATGGCGTGCAAATGTAAATACGGGGCTTTGTTTGGAGTGAGCGGAATGACTCCACCAAGGCTCTGTAATCATTCTTGAAGTCAGCAATGTGTTTCCAGTTTTGCGGCTTGGTATCGTTGGTGCCGAGTTTGATGATCACGGCGTCCGGCGCGAATTGAAGGGCGTCCTGGTAGATGGACTCGTTCCAGTAGGGGAAATCGCCTTGTTTCAGAAGGGTGCGCCCGCTCTTGCCGAAGTTTTTTACAATCCAAGGCGAGCCGAGCATTTTTTGGAGCTGCTCGGGATAGCTCATTCCTTTTGCCAACTTCGCGCCTTGGGTAATGCTGTCACCCACGCACGCAACGCGAATGGATCTTTTCAAAACATTCGGATCAATCGGCGAGGGAGTTGCGAATGCGGCGATGGATGTGAGGGCAAGAGCGAGTAGGAATTTATTCATAGGTGAATTGCGCCGTGGCCACGGCGTCTTGGGAGGGAATCAATCGCGCCCAGCAGGCTTGGAACCACGTGGGGAATATGTGCTGGATGGCTTCGCCAGATTTGAGATGGAATCGTTTGACAACAGCCCAAGATCCTTCCCCCGTCACATCGGCTTCGAGCGTGAATTCAGCTTGCGTGTCGCCATCGTTGGATAAATCCAGACGCTTCCGATCAAAGCCGGTCATGAGAAAAGGATCGGAGGGAATCCCTGCCCGGACTTG
>Ga0214921_10012397_pt1 | contig 10196 bp, 10 predicted proteins | sample LL1505_MetaG_FD_177992 | JGI IMG/M metagenome (GOLD analysis project Ga0214921, IMG submission 177992) | Freshwater microbial communities from Lake Lanier, Atlanta, Georgia, United States - LL-1505 | ecosystem: Environmental > Aquatic > Freshwater > Lake | place: USA: Georgia | collected...
GATGGAAGAAGGAATCTTTCCGCGGCTCGCAAGTTCTGCAATCTCAGCGGGAGGCAGGTCGCGTTCGCACCCTGAAAGCGCTGCGATCTAATGACCGAGGGATTCCTCGAGCAGGAATGGCGATCAAGGATTCTGAAGGCGCAGAGATCGGTATCGTCACAAGCGGAACTTTCTCACCATCACTCAAAGTGGGAATTGCACTTGCGCTGATTGACCCTGCCTATGCGATTGGGGATGTTGTCACCATTGATGTCCGCGGTCGCGAATCATCGGCCACTATTAGTGCTCTGCCCTTTATGCCTTCACGCGTTCGATAAATTCAATCGGAGTCATAAAGGCTGCTCGCGTGTGAGCTCTACGTAAAGTATGAAGGACCGGCTTTGCTGTCATGAGAATCAATGAAGCAGTAAAGATTGCACGCGGAATATCCCAAGCCATGGATGAGAGAAAATGGTAGGAGATGAAGTGCGAGAAATTGGTTGCAAAGGCTGCGCCTGCAACGTAAGAGAGTTGAGTATCTGCGCCCAATGTCCAGGGCCAAAATTGAAGATCCATCGCAATACCAAAGAACTCAGCTGCGATGATTCCATAGAGTGCTAGTGCAAAAATTTCTGATTTGCCTCGCAACCCTCTCGGAATCAGCGCCACTCCAAGACCTATCCACCCAGCTGCAAATGATTGATAGGCAACCCATGGCCCGAGTCCTCCTGTGAGAATTGCAGAGAGAAACATAGAAATTGTGCCGAGAAGAAAACCAAAGGACGGGCCGAATACTCGCGCTGCGAGAATAAGCACAAACCACATCGGTTCAATTCCTACAGCACCCGTTCCCATAGGTCGCAGCGCTGCGATGAGTGCAGATAACACTGCAAGAAGTGCAATGGATTTGCTATCTAGATCCTTATTGCTCACGCTGATCATCAATAGCAAAAGAGCACAAGGAGTTGCGAGCAAGAAGATCCACTGAGGATGACCTTGTTTGTCGTTGATCAGAAAGGGCCAGAGAAATCCCAGTGCACTGATTGCACTCGTGGCTAGCAGCGCAATCAGTGATGCACCTTTAAAGGAGAAGATTCCTGATGTCTTCATGAGAGATCTCCCAGAGCCTGCACCACATCACTCACAGTCAGCCATGGTTTAGGCGACATAATCTTTGCCACTTGTGGTGCAAAGGCGGGGGATGAGAGAAGAACTTCCAGTGTTGTGCCATCGGCGACGATGTCACCTTCTGCAAGAAAGAGAACTCGATCTGCAAGTTCTGCAACGAGTTCAACATCGTGGGTTGCAAGAAGTACCGGTCTATTAAATTGCGTTGCGTACTCCTTGAGCGCTAAGCCAAAGAGACTCTTGGCTCTGTAATCCAAGCCTCGCGTAGGTTCATCCAGAACCAAGACGTCAGGGCTTGCTGCAAGAACGATGCTCAGAACGAGTGCTAAACGCTGACCTTCTGAGAGATCGTTTGGGTGGGCGTTGAGTGAGATGTGAGGAACGAGGCGATTAAGAAGTGCTGCAGTGGATCCTGGTACCAACTCATTGTCGCGATCTGCATGTGAGCATTCTTCTTCAACGCTCGAAGCAAAGAGCAGGTCGCTGGGTTCTTGAGGGACATATCCAATTGCTTGTCTGCGCGCACCACCTGTGAGCTCTGTGGGATCTTGCCCATTGACGGTAATTCTCCCCTTGTGGGGTGCATGCAAACCAACAATGGAATGCAGCAGAGTGCTCTTACCTGCCCCGTTGCGTCCCATGATGGCGACGATTTCACCGTGATGGATGGTGGTGGTGATTGTGTTGAGTGCAACCTTTTGACCATAAGAATGTGAAACTTCTTTCACCTGAATTGCAGGGGAATCTGCCTTCTTTGCAATATCTGAAAGAGGGTATTCCCGACTTCGAATCTCATCTGTTGCTCGCCTGACCTCACGAACGCTTGTGCCAATCTCACTTAAATTAAGTGCACGAGCCAACTTCACAATGGGTGGAACAAGCTCTGAATTTTTGAGAATCTCATCTGCTGAGCCAATAGATGTCTCACCATTTCCCTCAATATAGATAATGCGATCGACAAATTGAATGACTCGCTCTAGGCGGTGCTCAGCGATAATGACCGTCACACTCAAGTCGTGAACGAGTCGATGTAGGACTGAGAGCACTTCTTCTGCTGCAATCGGATCCAGTGCGCTGGTAGGTTCATCAAGGACCAGAACCTTGGGCTGCATCACAAGCGCTGCACCTATTGCTACTCGCTGTTGTTCGCCACCACTTAGAGTTGCAATGGAGCGATTGCGCAGAGCGCTGAGGCTCAGCAGATCAAGGATTTCCTCCACTCTCTTGCGCATGACATCAGGTGCAAAGTTCAGAGCCTCCATACTGAATGCGAGCTCTTCTTCAACGATATCTGTCACAAATCCATTGATGGGATTTTGACCCACAATTCCAACCAGGTGAGCAAGAGAACCTGGCTTCACAGATCGCGTTGATATTCCATCGACAGAGATATCACCGGCCAGGATGCCACCTGTGTGATGGGGGACTAGCCCATTAATCAGGCGTAGCAGCGATGATTTACCCGATCCTGTCTCACCCATGACAAGGACCATCTCGCCTTCTTGAATTTGAAAAGAGAGATCTTCAAGGATGGTCTTGGTGGAGTGAGGATAAATCAATGACACATTGGAGAAGGTGATCATCGCGCCACCATCACAGCGGATGCGGCAACAGTAAGCAGAACTATGACGTTATCGCGCATTAACCATTGCTGGGGGCGATAGCGAGAGCGCTTGCGACTGATGCTATAACCCCGGGCATCCATCGCAGCAGCTAGTTGGAGAGAGCGCGATAGGGATTCTTCAAGAAGGGGGATAGCGATAGACCGGATATGAATGTTCTCCATTCCACGCAATTTCTGTGCCGTGCGAATTCGACGAGCACTAGTTGCAAGTTGCGGAAAGAGGGATGTTGCTATGACTAAAGTAACTCCAATCTCATAAATAAAGGATGGCGTAACACGCAGTAATTTATGTGGGCTCGTCAGAGATGTTGCAGCTCCAAAGAGAGCAATCATCGTTGCGATGATGACGCCTTCATGAAGAGAGGAGGACAGTCGCTCCAACGTGACTGCGCCACCAATGCGGATGCCAGGCATCCACGAAGGTAAATCAAGAATGGGAAGCTTAAAGAGAACAGTTCCAGGAATCGGAACCCCGATAAGAATTCCGACAAAGGTGCGAATGGCCAAAATTATTGCGCCGATTCGTAGCGAGAGAATAAAACTTCTCTCCCAGGGTGAACCATCCCGACGAGCAAAGACAAGAGAAGCCACCGCACCCACAATCGCGACTGCGATCCATGCGTTATCAAGTGCAATGACACCTATCGCTAGGAGTATTGCGCTGATCCACAGTGTGAGTGGGTGCAGAGGCTTCTTCACGTATGTGTGATTACTTCTTAAGAAGTGAAGCGGGAGTTTCGATCTCTACGCCACATTCCTTTTTTGGGAAGCCGTTGAAGCCACAAATTAGCCCGGAACTGGCTGAACGAACCTTAACGACTTGACCTAGGACATCGATTCCTTGTGAGCTCTTAGCTGTTGTCACACAGCGCACTATCGGCTTCTGGACTTTTTCACCCTTGGGTGCATAGGCAGCGTTACCAAATTCGATCACAAGTGCGATGCGCTTTGTATCTGAATCAGCCTTTGTCTTTCCACAGATCGACGCAAATGATGGCTTGGTCTTTGGTGCTACGGATGGGACATCATCGCTACTAAAGACAAATGACCATCCTTCAACGGCCCCATCTTCAATATCGACGGTGGGTCCGGTCATTGCAGCTTTCCATGTTGATGCACCAGGGGCAGCTTGGAAGTATCCCCAATAACGCCAGCCCTTTGTTGCTGCATGGGATGCAGATGCTGCAATGATTTGGGATGAGATGAGAAGTAGTGCAATTGCGATTTTTTGAGTATTTCTTACTGTCACAGTGTGAACTCCTAAAAAGAAGAGTCTCACAGGGGTAGCTCGCGAGCGGTCGGCCAAATGCGCCAAATACCTTTGGACTACACCCCGCAAACCTCGGCGGGTGTTGGTCAAAAACAAATATCTCGGCAGGTAATCCGACTTAAGCAGTTCAGGGTTGAACGCTCTTACGGTTGCGGGTCAGCGTCGGAATTGCACCGAACTTCCCCTACTGAGATACCTATGAAGTTGTGGTCTTACTGGTCGAACCAAACCACAGTGGCTAGGTGTTGGCAACTCACCACGCACGACCCTAAGGTGTCGCTATGGAATATAGACGCCTTGGCAATACCGGAATGTATGTCTCAGAGATTTCTTACGGAAACTGGATCACGCACGGCTCACAAGTTGAGACTGAAGTTGCAGTCAAATGTGTGCGCGAAGCGCTTAACCAAGGAATAACCACCTTTGATACTGCAGATGTCTATGCGGGCACAAAAGCCGAAGTCGTTCTTGCCAAAGCACTTAAAGGTGTCAAGCGCGAATCCTATGAACTCTTCACCAAGGTCTATTGGCCAACTGGCACAGGTAAGAATGATCGCGGGCTATCACGTAAGCACATCATGGAATCGTGCAACGCATCCCTCAAGCGCTTAAAGACAGATCACATCGATCTCTATCAAGCACATCGCTTCGATGTGGAGACACCGTTGGAAGAAACTTTGAGCGCCTTTGATGATCTGATCCGTCAAGGCAAAGTCAGCTATATCGGCTTCTCTGAATGGAATGCACAGCAGATATCTGATGCCCTCAAGATTCAAGATGCACGTGGGTATAACCGCTTCGTCTCTAGCCAACCTCAATACTCAGCGCTATGGCGCGTAATTGAAAGTGAAGTTGTGCCACTGTCAAAGAAAGAGGGCATTGGTCAGATTGTCTGGTCGCCGATGGCCCAAGGAGTTCTTACCGGTAAGTATCTACCCGGAAAGAAAGCTCCTGCAGGCTCGCGCGCCACAGATAAGAAGAGTGGAGCAGACTTCATCTCTCGTTGGATGTCAGAGGAAGTTCTGACTGCTGTGCAGAAGTTAAAGCCGATTGCAGATGGACTCGATATTTCAATGTCCCAGTTAGCCCTTGCTTGGGTTCTTCAGAACTCCAATGTTTCCAGTGCCATCATGGGCGCTACCAAGCCTTCTCAAGTGAAAGAAAATGTCAAAGCATCGGGCATCAAGCTCACGGAAGATGTCATGAAGGCGATAGATAACGCTCTTGGAAAGTTACCAGAGCGCGATCCTAAGAAGAACGAGAGCCCTAACCCTCGCGCTTAATTGCGTAAGTTAGAAACTATCTCCCACTTTGATCGAAGGCTTAGGAGAGCGCATTCTGCGCATCTGCGTGGAGCGCAACCATCCATACATGCCGATGCCTTTAAGTTCTGTGCCTGGGAATTTTGCAAGCACAGCCGTCTTAATTTTGCGGCTTAAGAAGAATCCATCGATCACTGAGATGAGAAGAACTCCATACATAATGATGATGCTTCCGATTTGGAAGATAGGCGATGGAATCAAGGTCAAGATAAGAACAACAAAGATGATGGGCAAGAAGTACTCACCGATAGATTTGCGTGAATCCACATAGTTACGAACAAAACGCTTTACTGGACCCTTATCGCGAGCTGGGAGTGCGTTCTCATCTCCACGCATATAGGCAGCGCGAGCTGCAACGCGTGAAGCGCGGCTAGCATCCTTAGCTCGCTTCTTCTCTGCCTTCGTTGATGCAGGGGCAAGAGATGAAACTTTGCGTGCTGCGATTGCCTCTTTGCGCTTAGGGGTCGGACGACCTTTTTTATCAGCAGTTGATTCAGTCATAGCGGTAACTATAGGGCGAGCATCTGCTCGAGAGCCAACTTGGATAAGCGGGCGACGTTCTCATCAACCTTAATGTGATTGACGATATGGCCTGCCACGATTGATTCCATAGCCCAAACCAGATGGGGTAGATCGATGCGGTTCATCGTTGAGCAATAGCAGACGCTCTTATCGAGGAAGACAATCTCTTTATCGGGATTATTCTGAGCAAGGCGAGAGACAAGATTGAGTTCAGTACCGATAGCCCACTTGCTTCCGGCAGGAGATGCCGTCACCGTCTGAATAATCTTCTCAGTGCTGCCCACAACATCTGCATCAACGACAACTTCATGCTGGCACTCAGGGTGGACGATGACTTGAACGCCTGGAACTCGAGTGCGAACTTCTTGAATTGATTCACGAGTAAAGCGGCCGTGAACAGAGCAATGTCCGCGCCATAAAATCATTTTTGCGCCACGAATCTCATCTTCTGTCAGACCACCCATCGGCTTCCATGGATTCCATAAGACGCAGTCATCAAGTGAGAGACCAAGAGATAGGACTGCTGTGTTGCGCCCCAGGTGTTGGTCGGGGAGGAAGAGAACCTTCTCGGCTTTAGCAAAGGCCCATTCAAGAGTTTTCTGTGCATTCGATGATGTGCAGATAGTGCCGCCATGTTCGCCAGTGAAAGCTTTGATGGCAGCGGAAGAATTCATGTAAGTAACAGGAACGGTTGTGGATGCAACACCAAGTTTTTCAAGATCTTTCCAGCATTGGTTGACTTGATTCGCAGTTGCCATATCGGCCATCGAACAGCCTGCAGCTAAATCAGGCAGAATGACTCGTTGCTTGGAAGAGGTAAGAATGTCAGCGCTCTCGGCCATGAAGTGAACGCCACAGAAGAAGATGAATTCAGCAGAACTTTGGGCAGCTGCTGACTCTGCCAACTTAAATGAATCTCCAGTGATATCGGCAAATTGAATGACTTCATCACGTTGGTAGTGATGGCCCAGAATCAGTGCCCGACTTCCCAGGGCCGCTCTGGCAGCGATAGCGCGTTCGACGAGGCGCGGGTCACTTGCAGGTGGCAGTTCGCCGGTGCATGAGACTCCACGCTCTGAAGCAAGGTCTGAGCCTTGGCCCAGAATAAGCAGCTCACCGAGGCTGATAGACATATGCGTATTGTCGTGCGTTTGGGTTAGCCATCGCAACCTAAACGCGGGTATTCTTGCGCACATGACTACTGAAACAACAACAACTCCAGTCGAGATCACAACCGGCATCGCACTTACTGATGTGGCAGCTGCAAAGGTTTCTGCCCTTCTTGCTCAAGAAGGTCGCGATGACCTTTACCTCCGTGTTGCTGTTCAGCCTGGTGGCTGTTCAGGTCTTCGTTACCAGCTCTACTTCGATGATCGCAATCAAGAAGGCGATATCACACGTGAGTTTGGCGCAGTCAAAGTTGTTGTCGACAAGATGAGCGATCCTTATCTCATGGGCGCAACAGTTGATTTCGTGGACACTATCGAGAAGCAAGGCTTTACTATCGATAATCCCAATGCAGGCGGTTCATGCGCATGCGGCGATTCATTTAACTAATCACCGCTAATACATATCAGTTGTAGTTAGATGCGACCATGAAAATTGGTGTCGCAGGTTCAGTCGGTCTAGATCACTTGATGACTTTCCCTGGAAAGTTCACTGATTCACTTGTCGCTGGTTCTCTTGAAAAAGTATCTCTCTCATTTCTCGTCGATGGACTTGAAGTCCGCCGCGGAGGGTGTGCGGCCAATATTGCATTTGGTCTTGGCGTTCTGGGACTTAATCCAGTGCTAATCGCTGCTGTTGGAAAAGATTTTGCTGATTACGATGCATGGCTTACCCGTCATGGCGTTGACACATCCCACGCACTTGTCTCAACAGAGCAACACACAGCGCACTTCACGGTAACAACCGATACTGAACTCAATCAGATCGCATCCTTCTTTCCTGGTGCGATGTCTGAGGCTCGAAATATTGAACTTAAACCCATCATGGATAAGGTCGGCAAACTCGACATTCTTGTTATCTCTCCCGATGATCCCGAAGCGATGCTTCGCCATACAGAGGTAGCCCTTGCTATGGGCGTTTCGGTAGCAGCGGACCCTTCCCAGCAGATGGCACGCATGAGTGGGGATGAGATTAAGAAATTGATTTCAGGCGCTACCTACCTCTTTATGAATGAGTATGAGTTAGCACTTGCTATCCAAAAAACTGGATGGAGCGATCACGAGATTTTGGAACAAGTGAAATATCGCATCGTCACATTGGGCTCAGAAGGTGCTCGAGTTGAAAGCACTGATGGAACATTTATCAAAGTGGGATGTGCCAAAGAGAAGGCGAAGATTGATCCGACGGGTGTGGGAGATTCTTTCCGCTCAGGTTTCGTAGCAGGTCTTGCTTGGGGACTCTCACACGAGCGATGTGCCCAGCTTGGTTCAATGATTGCTACCTATGTCATTGAAACAACAGGAACACAGGAGTATCGCTTCACAAAGGATGAATTTGTTGCACGATTTAGCGAAGCCTATGGATCAGATGCTGCAAGTGAGATAGCAGCGCATCTACCCGCGTAACTTCGTAAGCACCTCTGCAAGTGATTTGGCGAGGTTAGTTATTTCACTTTCCGTCGTTCCGTGGTGCAGAGTCAAGCGAATATGGCCATTGGTTTCATAACCCATCGCCGCTAAGACATGGCTGGGTTGTAAATCTTCAGGAGAACATGCTGATCCAGAATCGACATCAATGCCTTGTGCGGCAAGCTCTCTCACAACGGCCTCACCTGAAACCCCACTTGCAATGAGTGAGAAGAGATGTGCAAGTGATGGCGATTGTGGTGCAACAACCTGAACGCCATCGATCTTTGAAAGTTGGCCGATTGCATACTCGCGAAGAGAAGGAGCTTCTGGAGTGAAGTTTTCAAGAGCGACCGCGGATGCAATCAGTAATGGAAGTGAGTAACTGCCGGGGGAGCTGATGGGGGCTATGCGGGGAAGTGGATATGAATAGGCGGAGCGATCTCGTATAGCCATGATGGCAAGACCACTTGGACCGTTCCAGGATGCTGCATCAAAGAGTGCGGTGTTCCAGCGCGCAGGTAAGGGGATTCGAGGACCAGTCGCTGTTGCATCGATTGCAATCTTCACACCACCAGAAATTAGTTCGGGTGAGTTCTGAACAATTCCCGTTTCACCATTTGCTAGCTGTAGCGAAAGTACGCTGCCATCTGTGAGTTTGTTAAGACCTTGAATGGCACCTGAGGCATCAACTGTGAGTTCTGTAACTTCTGAAGTACGAGAGCGTGCAATCGCTCGAACTTTTCCCTTATCGATGGCCGAATAGGCGAAAGGTGAAGAGTCGTGGAAGAGACCGGCGATGGAGAGAAAGTGGCCCAATGATGGTTCGCCGAGGATCTCGATCGAATCAACTGCGATTGCCAAACGAGTCGAGATATTTTCAAGGGCATGATTTCGTAGAATCGCAGCCTTGGATGAACTCTGGGAAAGTTTCTTGGGATCTGCCCATCCTTGGTCGAAGGCGGCTAATAATGCCTGCCTAGCGGCAGGGTGCAGAGGGCCTTCAGAGGCGAAATTTCCTGTGACACGAACCACCGAATCAACGCTACTCGCTCCGGCGAGCGCATGCACATCGCGCCACTATCCTTACCCCATGTCTTCACACGCACCGCGCAGAAAGCGCCTCTTCCGAGCGGCGGCCCTTCTCGCCCCAGCTTTCTTAACTGGTTGCTCTTTTTCCTTCAAAGATATTTCTGGAATGGGTTTTCCTAAAGGTGTGTCAAGCGTTAACGACATCTCACTCTCATTGTGGCAAGGTGCATGGATTGCAGCAGCAGTTGTGGGTGTCTTCACCCTCATTCTGATCTTGTGGCCAGCAGTCTTTCATCGCGCCAATGCAAGTAAAGGTGAATTCCCTAAGCAGACTCAATACAACATTCCTGTTGAAATTCTCTACACAATCATTCCCTTTGCAATCGTTGCAGTCATGTTCTACTTCACCGCAGTGAAAGAGAACAAGATCATCGATAAAACTTCGCCTGTAAAGCACGAGATTTCAGTCAATGGATTTCAGTGGTCATGGCAATTTACCTATCCCGAAGCTGGCGATAAGGCAGTGGTAACAGGAACTCCTGCAAATCCGCCGACTCTCTATGTTCCACAAGGTGAGAAAGTTCGCTTCACTCTTCTATCAAACGATGTCGTCCATGGATTCTGGATTCCAGCTTTCATGATTCAAATGCAGAACCTGCCAGGTGAGACGAATCATCTGCAATTCACGGCAAACAAATTGGGTGAGTTCCCCGGTCGCTGCAACATTCTCTGCGGACGCAATCACT
>Ga0214921_10012399_pt1 | contig 10194 bp, 11 predicted proteins | sample LL1505_MetaG_FD_177992 | JGI IMG/M metagenome (GOLD analysis project Ga0214921, IMG submission 177992) | Freshwater microbial communities from Lake Lanier, Atlanta, Georgia, United States - LL-1505 | ecosystem: Environmental > Aquatic > Freshwater > Lake | place: USA: Georgia | collected...
TGGTCAGCAATCCCCCCATCTGTGTTCCCGTCAAAACCAAGGGCTTTAAATTTGCCCGTGCCAGATAAAGAGCGGCCGTCCAACCAGCACATCCACTTCCTAAAATTACCACATCACGCATCCTTCTTTGTTACCCTTTCCCATTCCCTCCGTCCAACCTGCTTGCCGATTTCTTCACATCCAACTCTGTTTTTCTGTAAAAAAGTCTCCCTCTTCCGCTCCTACCCGCTACCCCTACTCTATGTCATCACCCGACAAATTAGACGAAATCTTCCGTATGCAGGACCTCCTCAACAAAAAGATCGGGGTCGATCTTGCCAACCTCTCCCCAGACGAAAAAACCAAGTGGGCTCTCAACTACACCCGGGCCATGTCTCAAGAACTCGCTGAGCTGATCGATAGTTTTCCTTGGAAATGGTGGGCTAAATATCAAAAGATCGATGAACAAAACGCCCGCGTCGAAGTGGTTGATCTCTTCCACTTCCTCGTCTCACTAGCTCAGACCCTCGGCATGACCGCCGAGGACATCTATCAAGGCTACGTAAAGAAAAACGAGGTGAATCACAAACGCCAGGAATCCGGCTACACGGTCAAAGACCACGCCGATTCGAAACACATCTAACTACCAACCCTTCGTAGCTCCTCCGCGAAGCGGGCTAGGAGCGCAGGAGGGCCGTTTACTTCCATACCGTCGCGATCTCGTACCGCCGATCCGACCACGAGACATCATTCGTCACCGCCGTCATCTTTTCACATCGACACTGTGCAATCATTAACCGATCAAACGGATCTGGATGGACCCGAGGAAGCCGATACACCTCCTCCGCATGCCTACCCTCAATCGGAAGAATTCGAAACCCCGCTTCTTCTAGATCCTGACTTAATGTCTCCCCCAAGCCCTCAGGAGCCACCAACGCCCCCGTCGCAGCCTTGACCGAAATCTCCCACAACGCGGCCGCACTCACATAAACCTGATTTCGCGAGTCCTCAATCGCACCCGCCGCACGAACTGAAATCTCTTCGTCCTTACGCAAAAACCAGATTAACGCCGACGTATCAATCAGCAGTTTCATGCGGGTGCAGAAAACTCCTCCAACGGGCGACTAAACTTCTCGCCTAAAGCCGCAAACTTCTCCCTCATCATCCCCCTCTTTCTTCGCAACTCAGGCCCCTGACAAGGCCTCAACTCCGCCATCCGCTGCCCGTTGCGCGTGATTACAAAAGTCTCCCCCTCCGAGGCTGCCCTCAAATACTCGGAAAATTTTGACTTCGCTTCATAAGCAGGCACCGATTTCATAAATTTATATTATTCGACTGGTCAGACTGGTCAATTTAAAAATCGATAATTTAGCTAGAATTTACCGTTTTGAACGACTATGATTTATTTTGATGAGCAAAGTGAAATCCAAGTCTCCCTCGAAGAAGCCTTCCCAGGCTCGATCCAAGCTGTCGCCCCCCACCATGGGATGCGATCTCCTTGTCCAAGCTCTCGAACACGCTGGCGTGGACACCATCTTCGCCTACCCCGGCGGTGCCAGCATGATGCTCCACCAATCTCTCACACGTTCTAAAAAAATCCGCACCATTCTCCCCCGCCACGAGCAAGGCGGGGCCTTCATGGCAGAGGGATACGCCCGCGCGACCGGAAAAGTCGGCGTCGTCATGGCTACCTCAGGCCCCGGAGCTACCAATCTTGTCACGGGAATCGCCGATGCCTTTATGGACTCCGTTCCGATGGTTGCCATCACGGGCCAAGTCCCCACAACCGCGATCGGCCGAGGCGCCTTTCAGGAAACCGATGTATTCGGTGTCACCCTGCCCATCGTCAAACATAGCTACCTCGTCATGCATCCCGGCGACATCCCCCGCATTGTCGCAGAAGCCTTCCACATCGCTACCTCGGGTCGCCCAGGCCCCGTTGTGATCGATATTCCTAAAGACGTACAAAAAGCTACGGCTCAGGTGACCTGGCCCGCCACAATGGATATTCCCGGATTTCGCTCCCTTCCCGCGCCAGACGAAGTCGCTCTCAATGAAATCTTGGGCCTGATCGAAAAAGCTGACCGCCCCGTTTTGTACGTCGGAGGCGGAATTATCACCTCTGAGGCCGAAGCCGATCTACTGAAATTCGCCCGAAGCACAGGAATCCCAGTGACGACCACTCTCATGGGTGTTGGAGGTTTTCCCGAAACCGATCCTCAATCTCTCAAATGGCTTGGCATGCACGGAACCGTCTACGCCAACTACGCTGTCGATGATTGCGATCTACTCCTCGCGTTTGGAGTTCGCTTTGATGACCGTGTCACAGGAAAAGTTTCTGAGTTCGCAAAAAAAGCCACCATCGTTCACATCGATGTGGATGCATCCGAGCTCAATAAAAATAAGGTCGTCCACCTTCCCATCCTTGCTGATGTGCGGCTTGCCCTGAAAAATCTCAATCAGATCCTATCCCGTCGCTCCCACTCTCATCTGCCCAAACGATTCCAAAAGTGGCGCGAGCAGATCGACACGTGGCGCAAAAAATATCCCTTCTCCTACAAACCTATCCCTGGCCGAATCATGCCCCAGCAGGTCATAGAGGAGCTATGCCGCCTGACCAAAGGCGAGGCCATCATCACCACAGGCGTTGGTCAGCACCAGATGTGGGCAGGACAGTTCTACGACTTCCATCACCCCCGCAGCTTCCTAACCTCCGCAGGTTTGGGCGCGATGGGCTACGGCTACCCAGCTGCGCTTGGGGCTAAAGTCGCTTGCCCCGACCGTGAGGTCATCGATATCGACGGCGACGGTTCCTTTCTGATGAACGTCCAGGAGTTAGCCACCGCCATTGCGGAAAATATCCCTGCCAAAGCCATCATCATTAACAACCAGTACCTCGGTATGGTCGTCCAGTGGGAGGACCGCTTCTTCGCCAGCAACCGCGGTCACACCTTCTTGGGTGATCCCAAATCCCCTACAGCAATCTTTCCTGATTACCTTCCGATCTGCCAAGGCTTCGGGGTTCCCGCCGAGCGCATCACACAACCTGAGGAGATCCGCCCCGCACTCCAACGCATGCTTGCCTCGAAAACCGCCTACGTTCTCGACGTCATGGTTCCGTACACCGAGCACGTTCTTCCCATGATTCCTGCCGGTGGCACGGTGAAAGACATCATTCTCGAACCGATGCAACTAGGCGACGCCCCCCTCCAATCCGAAGTCCCAGGTTAATCAAAAACCGCGCTTTTCCCCGCCCTACTTTGAAATCTTAAACCAACCCGACCACATATCGTTTTTATTTCTCTGATCACTTCCCTTGGGAGCCTCCACATTGGCTCCGACCGCAATTCCGCCCTCTTGTTTGGCTCTTACTGGGTCAAATTGCACAAACTCCTCCATGGACTGACCTGGAGCTAACGACCCCGGATAAAATTTCCGCGTTGTCTCCCCCGCACGAATCTCAATCACTGGAGAACTTACCGTTTCCGTCCCCCGATTCTGTACCACCACGGTTACTTTTCCATTTTTTGAATCCAGCACCACTCCCGCTGTCGCCAAATCAATAATGCCACGCTGATTCCTCTCAAACACTCGTTGCAAATTAACAACACCAGCACCCGTCTCCTCGTCCACCCCCGCCACACCCGTATCATTCGCATATCGGATGACTAAATCGGCCGCCTGCTTTCCCGTTAGATTGGGCTCTTTCGACAGAACTGCAGCAATCGCTCCACTTACCAAAGCCGTGGATGCCGATGTACCACTTACCTCGACCTTTTTCCCTCCCGGCCAATCGGCTACGACCGCAAATCCAGGGGCCACCACATCCACAGATTTTCCTCGATTCGAGAAATAGAGATGCTGGGCATTGACCCGATCCCCATCGACCGATCCCACCGCCACCACCCCTTCATACGCCGCTGGATACGCCACCCGATTTACCGCCTCATTCCCCGTCGCCGCGACCAAAGCCACCTGCTTGGAAAGCGCATACGCAACAGCTTCCTGTACGACCCCACAGTCCCCCGAAGATCCTAAACTCATGTTAATCACTTTTGCTCCCTGATCCACCGCCGTATAAATGGCCTTCGCCAACGAAAAGCTATCTCCCGTCCCCTTTCCATCCAAAACCGCAAACCCAAGAATTTTTGCCCCTGGCGCCGCACCTCCCATACCCCCAATCAAAGACGCCATAGCTATCGCATGTCCCTCCTCGTTTCCAAGACCTGTACTCGTCGGATTCAGACTCGTATCCAGTAACGCCAACAGAACCCCTTTACCCCAATCCCCTGAAACACTCTCCGCTCCCATCAACTTCAGTGCATCAGCTCCCACGACACGATAAACCGCATCTCCCATCGCTTGAACTTCCCCGGGAACCTCAGGAACTGCCACATAGTAGTTCTTGCCTACCTCCATGTCCGACGTTTTCGCCATCGATTTCAACCACTCCCCATCCTTCACCCGGATCGCCTGCAATCTGTCCATCTGATCTAAAACCACACCCGCTGCTGCCGATTTGAGAAACCGCTGGTAGGCAGACTTGTCCGTAAATCGAAGAATCTTTTCCCCGGGGATCTCCTGACCCGCCCCCGTATCGATCGCCCCATCAAAACTCCCCTTCGCTTTGCCTTTCTTAACTTGATCTGCCTTGGGTGATTCAGAGCCCAACATTCGATCTATTTTTTGGCTCGAAACGTTTCGGACACGCGGCTCCGCCTCCTCTTGCTTCGTTCCAATCATCCGATCACTCACCCACCACACAACTATCCCAAGAGCCAATCCCCAAAGACCATAACGCAAATATTTCACTCGATGATTCTACCCTACTTCTGGATAAGGAAAACCCCTTGTCACAACCCCATCCTATGGAGGATTATAAACCTTACCTTAGCCGGCGTGGCGGAACTGGCAGACGCGACGGACTCAAAATCCGTTGCCCGCAAGGGCGTGTGGGTTCGACCCCCTCCGCCGGTAGGTAATTACGAAACAGCTCGGTCGCAATGCCCCATTTGCTTGCGGAAAAATGCGAGAGGGGTAGACCCAGAAATCAGATAAAGACCGACCTAACTAGATCTTTTTCTTCAGGCTATTTGTTCCAAAAGGTGATTTTCCAGCGACCATTTCCTTGAAAAGGATTTTCCACGATTCCATTGGGTCATTCAGGTCAAAAAAACTGGTCGCACCAACTTTCTTCCAAAAAAGAATATCGGCCGGTCTCCAATCTGACTTATAAATTCCAAGACAGTAGTTCTTTCCCTTGATTTTGGTCATAGGGCAATCCCCGCTATGCATGATGAAGTCTCCGTACCGATAGACGCGGTTTTTTGAGATATGTCTTTCCGCTCTTAATCCAAAATAGCTTTTGAAAAAGATGTAAAGGAGTTCGTTCATCATCCCATGTGAGGGGGACAGGAACACATTCTTACAGCAAATGGGATTCTTTTTTGCAGAACGACGTTTCACGTCTTTGTTTTAAGAGTCCTTCTTCCTGCAATTCCGGATCTTTTCCTTACACTCGGCTACCTCATCGCTCCGTTCAGCAAAGTGGACTTCACGGATCTGCATGGCCCTCTCGTAAAATTCCTTGGCCGTTTTGTTATCTCCCAATCCCTTACAGGCATCACCCAGAATCAGGAGGGTGATCGCCACATTGGGATGCTCATTGCCCAGCGCCCGCTCCTGCATGGCCAAAGCCTTGAGCCGATCTTCGTATCGGGCGCGTCCGTTTTCCAAGGGAAGCACCTTCCCGCTAAATACCGGCCTAAGATTCATGTCGGTCACTGCCTTTGACGTTACCGATAAGCGGACCCACCGGCCTATACCAACAGATGGGTATTAGGAGGGTAAGCTGGTTTGCAGGTTAATTGCTGCTTGTCGGACCAATTCAGGACCACTGACCTTGAGCTTTCGGCAAATGGACTTGCGGTGCGTTTCCACCGTCCGTACGGCAATTCGGAGATCCTCGGCAATCTCCTTGCTCATCCTGCCCTGACCGACCATGGAATAAATCTGACGCTCCCGCTCAGTCAAAAGATCCCAAGGATTCGCATGGGCCACAGAAGCAGCGAAGGGTCGGATAATCTCTGCGATCTCCTTCTGGAGAGTTCCATAGGCTTGGGTTTTATCCACCACCGCCCTGACATTCGGACGAAGGTCTGTCGGACAAACAAACTCGCTGGCATGGCCGGAAAGAATGATGGAATTCACTTTACGATTCTTGCGCACTGCCGTTTTAAGGACCGAAAGCCCCAGCCCGTCGGGCAACTCCAGATCCAAGATCAGCAAGTCGGTTTCATTCCGTTGGCAGAAATCAAGAGCGGGAGTGACCCGCGCAAAGCTGCCAATCACTTCCAATCCGGGAACATTTCTGATCATGGCAACGAGCAGTTGCAAAAACATTGTCTGATCATCCAGAAGGACACAACGGAGCTTCATGAGGATCCATTCTTTGTGATACGCCCTGGGAGTTCCAATGGAATGCGGACCCGGAATTCTGCACCCCCTAAAGGCGAGTCTCCCACGCTAACTTCCCCGCCATGATTGACCACTGTCGTCCTCACTAGGTACAAGCCAAGACCTGTTCCTTTGGGTCGGTTCGATGTCAGCACGGAGAAGATTTGCTGACGAAGATGAGGCGCAAGCCCAGGACCACTGTCACCCACAATGATCTCGGCATGCGTTCGATTCGCGCCCAGTTGAATACAGATTTTCCGATTCCGGCATCCACTCTCCTGAATTGTTTCAGTTGCATTACGCAGGAGGTTCGTTACCGCCAGTTGCAGCTGACTGCCATCCCCAAGAACCCGAACTGGTTTCTTCGGGAGATTGGATTGAAGCTGAATTTTACCTTCGGCCATGACACGTTTCAGATAAAGGATCGAACTGTCGACACACTCCCTCAAGTCCGTGGATATCAGTTGGGTCGGCACATTACGCAACAAGGCCCGCATCCGCTCAATCGTCCTACCTACCCTTCTAGAGTCCTCCACCAGGCTACGTAGCGTGCCTCGCAGGCTGTCGGGTAGCTGCGGGTACGATTCGGCTTGATGCAGAGCCAACTGGCTCTTCATCAGGATCTCGCTGAGGGGTTGATTGACCTCGTGCGCCACCGCAGAAGCTACCACGCTGGTCTGTAGCTTTTGCTGCAACCTTTGTGTTTCTTCGCGGGCTAGTTTTCTTAGGCTTTCCTCCGCGACCCGCAGATCCGCCTGGACCTGACGAACATCGGTCAGATCCGTGGAGAGCGCAAAAAACCCGCGGGACATCTTAAAGCCGGTCCAGAGCATATGTTTCACACTTCTGTCCTTGCACCGCATCTCAAACTCCATCGGTTTCATAATGTCTCCCACATTCTTAAGCAGGGCGATCTGACCAAAAAACTTGTCGTGCATCATTTTCCGGTAAACAGGATCCGGATAGGCTCTTATCATCCAAGCCTCCACATTCGGAAGTTCTTTCTTTGTGTAGCCAAACACCCGGTGAACGGCCTGATTGATGAAAAAAACCGGGTTTTCCCCGTAGTCTTTGGAGCCGAAATCCACGTGAGCAGCGGGGGCAGGCATCTTCTCAAAGATCATCCGGAATAAAGCCTCGCTTTCGGCCAGTTGCTGCTCAGTCCTGACCCGTTTGGTGAGATCAGTAAATGTGGTCAGAAGATAGTCACCCAGGATTACCCCCCCAACTTCCACCACGACTTCCCCCTTATCTTTGGTCCGGACGCGGTGCTCGACCGCAGGCATGACTCCTCCGTTTCGGCGGGCCCTGCGGATATCCTGCTCCCATTTACGAATAATCTTCTTTCGATACTGTATGTCGGGAAAGGCGCGACGAAACCAGTCGCTCAGATTTCCGGTTTCCTTGATGCTGTATCCAAACAGTTTTTTGAATGAATCGTTGATTTGAAGACAGATTTTAGGTCCACGACTTTGATGAATATCATCAATGGCCATCGGAATGGGAGACTTCTCAAAGAACCTACGGAAAGGTTCATCGTCCCAACTTAAAACCCTTTTGGACGAACGATGGGGACCAAGCTTTCTAAATCTGGCTGATGTCTCTTTTGGGCTAGCACTCAACACACTCATTTTGTAAGACAAATGCTCAACACATTCCATATCTATGATGCTTAAGCATATCAAAGAATACCGAATACTAGGTATTGATGATTGGTTTTTTTACGCCTTATCATTTAAAAATGTTTGGAACTAAATCTGATCCTCAAGTACGTAATTCCGGCGTGACTTTCCCTGCGCCCTCATCCCCTTCCTCACAGTCCAATCATCGGGGTGGGGCCATCATCACCGATCAGGTTGAGTTGAGAGGCTCCCTCGCCTTCGACGGGAATCTTGAATTTAACGGCCACTTTGAGGGTGAAATCATCTCTGGTGGAACCCTCATGATCGGCGCGGATGCCATCCTCAAGGGCGATATTCAGGCCTATAAGGTAATCCTTCACGGCAAGATGCATGGGAACATTTCCGCCACGGAATCTGTCGAAGTCTGTGATCAGGCACAACTTTTTGGAGATGTTCGGACCGGTAAGTTTATCGTCGCCGAAGGTGCAAACTTCTGCGGTCGCTCTGAGCCTCTTGATGGCAAAGCCACCTCTCCCGACTTCATCCCCACCTTCCGCCACTTGAATTCAAAATTGGCCTAAAGGTTGTTCTCCCTAAAGCCCCTCCGCCGGTAGGTTTATTTTTCGACCCCGTACCCACGGATCAACAAAAATTCCCCAGCCCTGCCCGTTACCTCCCACTCTTTGGGATCAAACTCCTCCCGAAATACTTGCCTCAAGGTGATTCCCTCCACTTTTTGACCTGCCGACAATCCTTGCTTCAAATCACTTGGCTTCTCAAATAGTCGACCCTCCGCCTCAATCGACGGTTTCACGACAACATCCGCATCCGCTCGACTGATCCACACTTTTCGATCCGTCACGAAAAGCAAACCTGCCGCCCGCGCCCGATAAATAAATAGACGCTCAGGTTGATGGTGATTCGCTAACTTCGCCAAGGAGCAAACACTTGCCTGCCTTCCCAAAAGATCATTGATCCGCTCCATCTCCCAGCTGGCTCCGTGCCATAAAAAGATCGCCACTCCCGCAACCCATCCCACTCTCGCCAGTACATCCCCCCTTCTAATTTTGATCCCCCAAACCAAAACCAGAATGACCGCCAAAAGCGTCGCAGCCAAAAGATAGCCCGGAGATGGTGTCACCTCCGCCGCTTCGCTCCAAACATAACGCACACACCAAAGCATCGGCCCGAGCACCCCAAGGGAAATCAGCGCAAATCCCCAACCTGCTTTTTCGCAGCGGGGACAAACCTGCCCACTCAACCAAATCGCCAGTGCCAACGCCAAAGGCGGATAGATCGGAAGAATATACGTTAGAAGCTTCGATCCACTGCAACTCACCACGACAAACGGAATCACGATCGCCGCCCCAACGCCCCACAAGACCGGGGACAATGTCTTGCCCTTAATCTTGATCAAAGACTGTCGAATGAGACCCAGCAAAAATCCGGTCCACGGCAGCGTCCCAATCAGCAGGATAGGAAGAAAAAACCACCAAGGCTTCGAGCGCCCATGCGTCGTGCTGGCAAATCTCTGCACCAGTTCATACCCAAGAAAATATTTCCATAATTCGGGATACATCCAGCACACCGTGACGAACCAACTCATCGCCACCCCAAAGGTCATCGGAATCCCCAATCCCCAAGGAAGATCCAATTTTTCCCCCTTCCTTTTGGCCATCCAACCCCAAACAAGGGCGGCCGAAAGCGGAACAACCCATGCCATCGGCCCTTTGGCTAAAAATCCCAACCCCATACAGAGAAAGAAAAGGTAACCCACCCATCTACTTCGGCTTCCCATCCCCACTTCGACCAAACAGGCCAGCGCCGCCGTGATCCAAAAAGTCAGACTCATATCCAAAGTGATCTGACGCCCCAACGCATAAGGCTCCATCATCGACGCAAGAATCAACGCCGCCATCCACCCGACTTTTCGTCCCCTCAAACGCCAACCCATCCATCCGGTCAGCCAAATGACCCCGGCAAACGCCAACGCCGACGGCAATCGAGCCGTCCACTCCGATACGCCAAACAGCCTATACCCAACGGCAGAGATCCAGTAAACCAGAGGAGGTTTATAAAACTGTTCAATCCCATTCAACCGTGGCACGAGAAAATCACCGGTTGCAGCCATAGATCG
>Ga0214921_10012402_pt1 | contig 10193 bp, 9 predicted proteins | sample LL1505_MetaG_FD_177992 | JGI IMG/M metagenome (GOLD analysis project Ga0214921, IMG submission 177992) | Freshwater microbial communities from Lake Lanier, Atlanta, Georgia, United States - LL-1505 | ecosystem: Environmental > Aquatic > Freshwater > Lake | place: USA: Georgia | collected 2015-05-28
TTATTTGTGTTATAGTACTTTTAAAACTTTAGTCAATTTTTATACTTTTTATGTATTTGGAGTCAGGGCTTTTGATGTTTAAATTCAGTATTGCCGTTTTAGTCTTACTTTGCTCAAGTGCATCTTTTGCACAAAATGTGAGTGAAGTATCTATTTCTGCAGAACAGCCAACATCAGAATCTAAAATAAATACTTCGGTGAGTGAAACTGAAGAAGTAGAAAAATTTAGTTTTCATGCTCAATCGACCTATATTAATCAAGTACATAACAGTTTTAACTCATCTTACAATGGCCCAAATAGTTTATTAAGCCGAACTGAGGGAGCTGATGGTCGAAGTTACTCATTGAGTGGCACTCTTTTTCTTGGGGCAAGACTTTGGCAAAATACTGAAGTCTATTACAACCCAGAAATGTTTTCTGGCACTCCATTTACTGGCTCACTTGTGGGTTTAGGTGGGTTTCAAAATGGCGAATTACAAAAGGGGGCTTATGCTCCACCAATTTACTATACGGGTCGAGCATTTGTGCGTCAAACCTTCCAGTTTGGTGGCGAACGTGAATATCTTGAATCAAGCGCAAATCAATTAGCTAAATATGTTGATACAACTAGACTTGTCATTAGTGCTGGTAAGTTTAATACCCTCGATTTTTTTGATGATAATTTATATAGCCATGATCCTCGTACGCAATTCCAAAACTTTGCTATTTTTTCGATGGGTGCTTATAACTATGCGGCTGACACGAAGGGCTACACCGTCGGTGTGGTTGCCGAGTGGTACAAGGATAACTGGCTTTTAAAAGCCGCACGTTTAGCCCTGCCCAAAGTTCCAAATACGGCAGATTTAGACTACTCTTTATCTGAAAATTATGGCGATCAAATCGAGTTGACGCGAGAGCATAAAATCTATGATCAGCCTGGTGTGATACGAGCTCTTTATTTCCGCGGAAATGCATTCATGTCGAACTATCGTGATGCAATCAATCTTGGGATTCAAACAAATACCACTCCAGATATATTGAATACACGGCATGGTCAACAAAGTTTTTGGGGATATGGTATCAATCTAGAACAGGCACTATCAAATGATATTGGAGTGTTTGCTCGTTGGAGTTGGAATACTGGTCGCACAGAGACACAAACTTTGGATATCAGCCAATCATTATCTGGCGGGGTTTCTATTAAGGGAACTTCATGGGGAAGACCTGAAGATGTCATTGGTATTGGTTATGCCGTTAGTGGAATTTCTGCATCAGAAATTGAATACCTACAACGCGGTGGTATGACCGCTTTTATTGGTGATGGTAATCTTCAATATGAGCGTGAAAAGGTCTTTGAAGCGTATTACAGTATCAAAGCATATAAAGGCGTTTATTTAACCGCAGATTTTCAGCGAATTGAAAATCCTGCGTTTAATAGGGCAAGAGGTCCGATTCATATATTTGGTTTAAGAGCTCATGTGGAAATGTAAGCTTTTATTTTAATCAATCGTAATCTTGGCTTGTTTAACCACCTTACCCCAACGAGATTGTTCTGCTTGAATAAATGTCATAAATTGCTCGGGGGTATTACCAACTAAGATAGCTCCATCTTCAAGCATACGATGCGAGTCTTCTTTAGAGTTCAATATTTTGACAATCTCTTTTTGTAATTGATCAATAATTGGACGTGGCGTTCCTGCCGGAGCAATCAGCCCATACCACTGAGAGGTTTCAAAGCCTTTATAGCCTGACTCAGCAAGGGTGGGTACTTGGGAAAGACTTTTTGAACGGTCCGCTGAACCAACTGCTAAGGGTCGAAGGGTTTTACCTTTTATTTGACCGATTAAAGATGGTAAGCCATTGAAAGTCGCTTGAATCTGACCACCAATCAGATCCGTTATCATGGGGCCTGATCCTTTATAAGGAACATGTACTAGATCAATACCAGCTTCGGAAGCAAAGTACTCCATCGCTAAATGACCTGCACTTCCATTGCCGGCAGAGCCATAATTAATTTTCCCAGGATTTTTTTTGGCATCAGCAACAAATTCAGCAATGGTTTTAAATGGGCTCTTTTCACTTACAGCGATTACATTAGGTACTTTGGCAATCAGCGTAATAGGTGCAAAATCTTTATTAGGATCATAGGGTAGCTTTTTTCCAAACAATGCTGGGTTCACAGCTAAGGTACCGACATGCCCTAAGATCAAGGTATAGCCATCTGGATTGGCGCGCTTCACCTCTTCCATCGCAATGTTACCTGCTCCACCAGGTTTATTTTCAACATATACAGATTGACCTAGCGCATTAGTAAGTCCATTAGCGACAGATCTGGCCACAATCTCTGAAGTTCCGCCAGTGGCGAAAGGTACTATTAATCGAATCGATTTTTCCGGATATGCTGCAAACGACTGTGCACATAGAGCTCCAAAACAAAAACTCACTAATACATTTTTTATGACGAAGTATTTTTTCATTTTAAATTCTCTTTTTAATTAAATTTCTCTTTAAAACGCATATTTCGGCTTAACGAACACTGCGTAATCCAAATTTGTTGAATGTGTTCGCACCATTCTCAGATTGCATTAAATCGAGAAACATAGCAATGTTTTTATCTTTAGGATCTCGACACCACACAGCATACCGCGATGCTAATTCGAACTCCGATGGAAATGGCCCCAATAATGTCTTCGCATCTGCTTGAATAATTTCGCTGACCTGAGTGATTCCTAATTCCACTTTTTTAGACGTGACTAACTTCATGGTTTCTACGCCATCTTTAGCGAGTGTCGATTTGGCTAATACTTCTTTTTCAATCTCTAGCTTTTTAATAATATCTAGAAAATGTACGCCGACGGTTGCGCCCCTCGCAGGGTCTGAAAATGCAATCGATTTTGCATTTAACAATGCAAGCCTTAATTCAGATCTATTAGAAATTGAGGGTTTAAAATCCCCAGAAAAAGCGATGCCCCCCAGGGTGTCAGCTAAAGGGATTGGGTCTGCTCCTTTTAATACGCCGCTACTGAGAGCCTTCTCAAGTCTGATGATTGTAGTGATTAAACAAGCACTCTGAGTATCAGCAATAAACTTACTCTCTGCAGCACCTGCTGTATCAAAATCGTTAACAATTAAATTGGTAGGATTTGATTGCTTGAATTGCTGAGCAAACTCTATCATGGGCAACTTTACTCCTGCCGCTGAATAAAATCGATAATCAGTAGCATGACTACAAGTCGTTGCAAGAATAAAAGCCCAACACAACAAAAATCTCCACGCTTGGTTCATTATTTTCCTTATCGACCATAAAGGTCATTGATATCTTTTTCCTTTAACCAATGCCATTGTCCCTCAATTAAATCATTAGGTAGAGCATAGTTGCCTATCGCATGACGATGAAGCCCATTCACATGATTACCAACGGCAGCAATCATCCTTTTTACTTGATGATAACGTCCTTCGACAATTGTCATTTCTAGTAGGTGATCTTCTTTTTTAAAACACTGAGTTGCAAAACAAGGTTTTGGGTCATCATCTAAGACAACCCCATTCATTAGATGATCAATCTGTTGATCTTGGATAGGTTCAGCCGTCTGTATCCAATAGACCTTACCGATATTTTTTTTGGGTGTTGTCATTTGGTGAATAAATTGCCCATCATCAGAAAGTAATAGTAATCCTGTTGTGTCTTGATCAAGACGACCAACACACTGAATACCCCTCTCAATCAAAGGCACTGGTAAAAGGCTATATACACTAGGATGATGTTTGGTTTTATGAGAACACTCATAATTAGCTGGTTTATGAAATGCAACATAAGCTTTTTCTTGGTAAGTCCACTCAATCCCCTCAACTTCAATTGAAAGATTTTCTGGAGAAATCAAGGCATCAGGATCATCTATTGGTTCACCATTGACTTTGACTAATTCCGCCAAAACAAGATTAGCGCAGTATCTCCTTGTCCCAAATCCTTGACTAAAAAGGATTTTTTCAAGGGGCAAGGGTTTGGGTGATTTCATAGGGAATTATAGAATGGAGCCTAAATAAACTTATCTTAAATCATTCCCATCTTGATTGAAGAAATCTAAGTGTTAATCCTGATAAGTCATTTGTTGTTAATTTTTATTTTTGTCATATCAGTCAATTATTATTAAATTTTAAAATATTAATTCTACTTACGTGATCGTTATGAAAAATTACTCTCGCCGTGAAATTCTTAAACTTGCTGTTTCTGCCCCAATGTTTCCCATTGCCACTTCTGGAGCAATGGCACTTTTTTCTAGTGTTACTCAAGCAGCCACTCAAGGGCTAAAAATTGAGTCGGTATCTTTTGTTTCTATGCCCGCTCCATCTTTAAGCAATCCTAGCGCTATGGCAAGAACGGAAATTGGCTCTGCTCTAGAGGTAAGCTATACAAATGGTATAAAAAAATCATTTCAATTGTCTTATGAACCATTTTTCATAACCGGCAATATGGTTTCTGATGGTAAAGGTTCTCAAACTTTAGCGGGTGGATATTACGATATTAATAATCGCCCAATCTTTGATCGATCTGTTGCAGGTAAAGAGCGTCATATTTTTTCTGATGGCCCTGATGGAACTTCTTTATTAAAGCTTCCCAAAGCAACTGTTAAAGGTATTAAAGGTAAGCCTGTATTTGCAGTGGTTCAATTTGAATACACGACTGCAAATTTAAAAGGAGATAAGATTTATGGAACACTGCCTTCATCCATAGCGGTATTAACTTTGGATCAAGATCAAAAAACTGGTCAATTATCTCTCGTTAAATACTCCAATGTCGACACTTCATCAGCAAAGGGACTATGGATTACCTGTGGCTCCAGTTTGTCACCTTGGAATACACATCTTTCTAGCGAAGAGTATGAGCCTGATGCTCCTTTCATTGCAGAAAATAAGCGTTTTAAAGAATTTAGTAAAAATTTATTTGGTGATGAATCTACAGCCAACCCCTATCACTATGGCCATTTGCCAGAGGTCATAGTCCAACCTGATGGCACTGGGAAAATTGTAAAGCACTATTGCATGGGTAGAATCTCACATGAACTAGTTCAAGTCATGCCAGACAATCGTACCGTACTAATGGGTGATGACTACACCAATAGCGGCCTTTTTGTCTTTATTGCAGATCAGGAAAAAGACTTATCAGCTGGTACTTTATATGTCGCTAAATTAGGCGTTGGGTTTTCTATCAATCCAGGTGATGCCGGTAATTCATTAGAGTGGATAAAACTGGGCCATGGAACGAGCGATGAAATCAAATCGCTCGCGGATCGATTAAAGCCTAATGACATTATGACTGTACTAAAAACCGATCCAAATGACTCCAGTTTTACCAAAATTTTCTACGACGGCCAAGCCAACTGGGTCAAACTCAATCCAGGGATGGAAAAAGCTGCTGCATTTTTAGAAACACATCGCTATGCCTATTTAATGGGTGGCAGTATGGGCTTTAGCAAGATGGAAGGAACTACTGTCAACATTAGAGACAAGATCGCTTACACGGCACTACAAAACATTCAAGACTCTATGGTTAAAACTGGTAAGGGCTGGAATGCAAATAGTGGTATCGCCCTGAATGAGCCCCTCATCGCTGGTGGTATTTTGGCGCTCCAATTATCAGGAGGTAACAAAGATCAAATGGGTAATATGATTCCGAGCGAATGGATGCCTCGCAAAATGTATCCTCTCATGAAGGGTGAGGATATTGCTGCTGATGCTTTAGGTAATTTAGCTAACCCAGAATTGGTTTCTAACCCAGATAATTTGAAGTTTTCTGAAAAACTAAGAACTTTATTTATCGGTGAAGATAGTTCAACCCATGTCAATAATTTCGTTTGGGCTTATAACGTTGACACGAAACAGCTCAGTCGAATCATGTCGATGCCAGCAGGCGCTGAAGCAACTGGACTTGGTATTGTTGATGATCTCAATGGTTGGACTTATTTAACCTCAAATTTTCAGCATGCTGGAGATTGGTTACCAAAGCTACATGACAAAGTAAAGCCAACTTTAGATCCTTTGATTAATGAAAACTATAAAGATAAATTTGGTGCTGCGGTCGGTTACATCACAACCAAGTCCGTCGGTATCAAACTTTCTTGATTGACCGCATTGAGGTTGACGCTCAAAGTCACCTCAATGCAAATCCTCAAAACAGCATAAGTTCGTAGCTATTATTTATAGGTTAGTGGATATTTAATCGCAGGATTAAACGCCATGGCCTTTAATATAAGTTTCTAAAAACTTAATTTGGCTACCTTGAAGCTCAATGATATTTTTTACGGTATCTCCGACTGAAATAATGCCTTGAACTTTCTTATTTTCAACCACGGGTAAATGCCGAATATGTTTATGAACCATAATTGCCATACATTCCTCTAACGAATTAGATAGGGTCACTGTGAGTGGATTGGCGGTCATAATTTTCGAGACGAGAACTTGCTTTGGATTGTGATTTGGGAGTAACACTTTAATCGCACAGTCTCCTTGTGAAACAATTCCAACTAATTCTCCATCATCAATGACTAAAACAGATCTGATTCTGTTATCACGCATTTGGATCAATACTTGCTCCACTGGGTCAGAAGACTTTACTGAATAAATTTTGTTAGGTTTTTGTTCGAGACACTGCTTTACTGTAGTCATAATAAATCTGCCTATTCACTAAAAATGTATATTTATACTATCTTAAAGCAATTATTTGAAACTTTAAAAACAAATAAAATAGTTAGTAACTTTCTATAAATTGTTAACCTAGGAGATGGGTACAGGCTTTTTCCTTAAACCGCCTTTTGTTAGTCAATTCATTCACTGGCTTTTTAATCTAGTTTTTTCTTTTTATCACTAAAACCATCACCAATGCTGCCAATAATTCTGCAACAACAAATCCCAAAACATCATTTGGAGCAATTCCTACAAAGGTATTCGTAAACCCTCTTGCTAGGGCAACTGCTGGATTGGAAAAAAAAGTTGATGAGGTAAACCAATAGCCCGCGGTAACAGTTAATGCCACCAACATAGGTACCCGATCTTTTGCCTCTTGATCACCAATACGTATTACCGACAACAATAAGAGTGTCGAGACAAATTCACTAGCCCAAATGCCCGCTCCTGTTCTGACCTTATTTGACTCTTGAATTAAAGGTAAATTAAACATGAAGTGCGTCAACCATATCCCTGAAATAGCACCAGAAAATTGACACGCCCAATATCCGAGCATTTTTTTCAAATCAAGAGACCCTAACTGCCAAAACATCATGCTCACTACAGGGTTAAAGTGCGCACCCGAGATAGGCCCTAGCAAAGTAATCAGGACATATAAGCCCGCTCCAGTAGCAATACTGTTGCCAAGAAGAGCAACTGCGGCATTGCCAGCGCCTAAAGTCTCACCCATCAATCCAGATCCAGCGACAATGGCCAGTAAAAGTGCTGTACCAATAAATTCAGAAAAATAACTTCTCATATCTTTACAAGCATTGCTTTCAGAGTTATTGGATCAAAGTTGTCTAATGGTATTTCAGCCAATTGATCAATCCGCTTTTTGAGATTCATCATCACCTCTCTGAATGCCTTTCTCTTTTCCTCATCACTGCCTTGTACTTGAGAGGGGTCAGGAAATCCCCAATGCGCGGTAGCTGGCTTGCCAGGCCAATACGGGCAGACCTCACCCGCTGCATTATCACAAACCGTGATAATGATATCCATCTTCGGTGCATCAGGCAAACCATACTCATCCCAGCTCTTGCTCCTGAGCTTACTTTGATCGTACCCGATCTCTAAAGCCAATTCTCGAGCAAATGGATTAACTGAGGTGCCAGGTGTAGAACCTGCTGAATAGCCAACAAACTTGCCACTTGGATGCATTGACGCCAATGCCTCTCCTAAGACTGAACGTGCAGAGTTATGTGTACAGAGAAATAGAATATTTAATTGCTGCATTTTTATCACTTATTAAATTGAGTTGGAATTCAAGACTTATACTAACTTAACTAATAACTGGAAAACCAGCCTCTTCAATCAATTCACGCGCTTGCTCTATTGATAGAGTTGTATTTAGCTCAATCTGTTGCTTTGCCAAATCAACTGTTACTTGCGCTTGAAGGTCCTTGGACCGGATTGCGCGTGTTACTGCATTAACGCATCCGCCACATGTCATGCCTGATACATGAAAATTCAGCATATCAGATCCTTTTTTTATGTAATTCGTAAAAAGATTGTAATCCATTAATGATAGGCCTATATTAACCTTATATGGATAGTAAAACCTCCTTAAGCTCAGATTTTTATACGTTAGATATTGGTGGTATGACTTGTGCCTCCTGTGTAGGCCGAATAGAAAAGACTGTGCAAAAAATGTCTGGTATAGAAGCCATCAGCGTCAATTTAGCTACAGAACAAGCGCGGATTCGTGTAAAACACGGCTCATCCATAACTATTGATGAAATCATTAAGGCTATCGATAAAACTGGGTATGAGGCTCACCCAAGCAAACCTTTAGGAAAAAGCTCACAACAAGAAGCCAAGTTCTCTTGGGGTATGGACGGTTTAACTCGTGTCCTCATTAGCTTTGCTTTAACCATCCCACTCCTATTACCAATGATCTTGATGCCTTTTGGAATCCACTTTTCATTAAACCCATGGTGGCAACTTGCTTTAGCTACCCCCATCCAATTTATTTTAGGATGGCGCTTTTATGTGGCTGGGCTCAAATCTTTACTCGCAGGTGTCGGCAATATGGATTTACTGATTGCGATTGGCACAAGTTCGGCTTATGGACTGAGTTTGTATCTGATATTTGCCCAATCACAGGATATGAATAGCTTGTATTTTGAGGGGTCAGCGGTCATCATTAGTATGGTTCTTCTTGGTAAGTGGCTAGAAGCCAGGGCTAAAAAGCAAACGAGTGAAGCCATTCGTGCCTTGCAACAGTTGTGGCCAGAAAATGCCAAAGTCTTGGATATATTAGTTAAAAATGACGCTCTTAACTTAACAGAATATCGCGTTTTACCTATAGAACAAGTTCTACCAACTGATCGAGTCGTTGTGTTACCTGGGGAGCGGATACCTGTAGATGGCCTGATTTTATATGGTCAAACCCATGTCGATGAATCCTTACTTACTGGCGAAAGTAGTCCTGTCAAAAAACTTGTCCAAGATCAAGTCATTGGGGGATCAATGAACGGTGAGGGAGCGCTTATTATTCAAGCTCAAGCAATCGGAATTGAAAGTGTTTTATCTAAAATAATTTCTTTAGTAGAAGAAACTCAATCTAAAAAAGCTCCTATCCAAAAACTAGTTGATCAAGTAAGTTCTATTTTTGTACCTAGTGTTATTGCAATTGCTTTATTGACGGGGTTAGCAAACTGGTTTTATTTGGACTCTGTACCAATCGCGATTTTGCGCGCAATATCTGTTCTAGTGATTGCCTGTCCTTGCGCCTTGGGCTTAGCTACCCCTGCTGCAATTATGGCGGGTACTGGGGTTGCAGCTCGTTTTGGAATTTTGATTAAAGACCCCCAAATATTAGAAATTGCACACCGTATCAATATCGTAGCATTTGATAAAACAGGCACTCTCACGATTGGACATCCTAGATTACTCGAAATTATTCCGCTCGCAAATGAAGGTGAAAATATTCAAGATATTCTCTCAACAGCGGCCGGGCTTCAACTCGGTAGTGAACACCCCCTTGCAAAAGCGCTACTTGAATATACGATTGAAAAGAATATACTGCCCATTAACTCCTTAGAAAATAAAGCGATCTCTGGAATAGGCATTGAGGGTAAACCGATCAGTGGACCGTGGGCGAATGAACTGTTATGTCTTCAAAGTATTGCCTCCTTTAAGGATAATCCTCAGTACAAAGATATTGAGGAGCAAATTACTTCCTCCTTAATTAAAGGACACACCATATCTATATTGAGAAAGAATTCTGGAGACTCAACTGCAATTGCCGCATTGATGTTCGGTGACGAAATTAAAGCAAATGCAAAACAAGCTATTGACGCTTTACATCAGTTAGGTATCCGTACTGCGATGATTTCTGGAGATAACCAGTATTCAGCAGATCTTGTTGGAAAAATCATTGGTATTGATAAAGTATTTGCTCAAGTGATGCCGAGTGATAAAGCAGATATTATTGATAAGCTTAAAACTCCCATAAGTAATCAAGATCGTCAATATGTTGCAATGATTGG
>Ga0214921_10012405_pt1 | contig 10191 bp, 7 predicted proteins | sample LL1505_MetaG_FD_177992 | JGI IMG/M metagenome (GOLD analysis project Ga0214921, IMG submission 177992) | Freshwater microbial communities from Lake Lanier, Atlanta, Georgia, United States - LL-1505 | ecosystem: Environmental > Aquatic > Freshwater > Lake | place: USA: Georgia | collected 2015-05-28
CTTGCCGTCCGCGCTCGGTAAGTTGCCCGAGACCACTACGGAGCCAGATGGGATGCGTCCATACGTCACCTCGCCGGTAGCGCGGTCATAAATCTTGGTGCTTTGGCCGATGTACACGCCCATGGAGATCACCGAGTTTTCTTCCACGATCACGCCCTCAACCACCTCCGAGCGCGCGCCCACGAAGCAGTTGTCTTCAATGATGGTGGGGCCGGCTTGCATGGGCTCGAGCACACCGCCGATACCCACGCCGCCGCTCAGGTGCACGTTCTTGCCAATCTGCGCGCAAGAGCCCACCGTGGCCCAGGTGTCCACCATGGTGCCTTCATCCACGTAGGCGCCGATGTTCACGTAGGACGGCATCAGGATCGCGCCCTTGCCGATGTAGCTGCCTCGGCGCGCCACAGCGGGCGGCACGACGCGCACGCCCGCGGCTTTCATCTGCGCCTCATCCAGATGCGAGAACTTGGTTTGCACCTTGTCGTAAAAGCCCAGATCACCGGCCTTCATCACCACGTTGTCGTTCAAGCGAAAGCTCAGCAGGACCGCTTTTTTGATCCACTGGTGCGTGGTCCATTGGCCCACGCCCTGGCGGGTGGCCACGCGCAGGCTGCCGTTGTTGAGTTGGCTGATGACGTGGTTCACCGCGTCCCGCACTTCGGCACTGGCCGATGTGGCGGAGATGTTGGCGCGGTCGTCCCACGCGGCATCAAGAATCTGTTGGAGTTGCTGGGTCATGGCAGGCGGTCTTTCTAGACGGTGGTTGACAAAAATTGCACGATGCGTTGGGCCGCTTCCAGGCACTCGGCGGTATCGGCCACCAGCGCCATGCGCACGCGCCCGGCGCCGGGGTTGTGGCCGTGGGCGCTGCGTGCCAGGTAGCTGCCGGGCAGCACGGTGACATTGCAGGCGGCGTACAGGTTGCGGGCAAAAGCCTCGTCGCTGCCGGGCACGGCGGCCCACAAATAAAAACCCGCGTCGGGCAGGGCGACATCGAGCACGCTGGCCAGCAGCGGCGTGACCTGGGCGAATTTTTGCCGGTAGAGCGCGCGGTTCTCTTGCACGTGCGCCTCGTCGTCCCAGGCCGCGATGCTGGCGCTTTGCACCACCGGGCTCATGGCGCTGCCGTGGTAGGTGCGATAGAGCAAAAAGCGCGCAATCCAATCGGCGTCACCCGCACAAAAGCCGCTGCGCATGCCAGGCACGTTGCTGCGCTTGGACAGGCTGGTAAAACTGATCAGATTTTTGAAGTCCGCGCGTCCGCACTGGTCAGCTGCCTGCAAACCGCCCAGCGGCGGCTCGTCGCGGAAATAGATCTCGCTATAGCACTCGTCTGATGCGATCACAAAGCCGAAGCGCTCGCTTAAGGCGAACAATTTCTTCCACTCTGCCAGCGGCATGACCGCCCCCGCCGGATTGCCGGGGCTGCAGACAAAGAGCAACTGACAGCGCGCCCACACGCTGTCGGGCACGCTGTCCCAGTCCTGGGCAAAGTTGCGCGCCGGGTCGCTGTTCACAAAATGCAGCTCTGCCCCGCCCAGCAGCGATGCGCCTTCGTAAATTTGGTAGAACGGGTTGGGGCAGACCACCATCGGCGTCTGGCCATCCGCGCGCGGTTGCAGCACGGTCTGGGCAAAGGCAAACAGCGCCTCGCGCGAGCCGTTGACCGGCAAGATCTGGCTGGCTGCGCTCACTTCCAACCCGTAGCGCTTGTGCAGCCAGCGGGCCAGGGCCTGGCGCAGGGCCGGTTCACCGGCCGTGGCGGGGTAGGCGGACAGGCCAGTACCCATCACCGCATCGCAATAGGCTTGTTTGACCAACAGTGGGGTTGCGTGGCGCGGTTCACCGATGCCCAGGCTGATCGGCGCGTACGTCGGGTTGGGCGTGATCCCGGCAAAAAGCGTGCGCAGGCGCTCAAACGGGTAGGCCTGCAGCCGGGCAAGGTGGGGATTCATGGGCGAGCATTATCGCCGCCACGGCGCGTCCGTTAGTATTTCCGCATGACCAGCGACCCACACGCCCCGAGCCGCCCTTGCGCCGACCCATCGGATCCCTTGGGGTCCGCAGCGCCCCTGCTGCGCTATACCCAAGCCTTGAAGGCGGTCGGCGGCCCCGAGGTGATTGCGTCGCTGCTGCCGGTGCTCTTGAAAACCTTGGTCGAGGACGTCTTGCGGCTCGATAACGCCCTGGCCAATGGCGAGCCCGCGCACGCGGCGGTGGTCTTGCACGGGCTCAAAGGCGTTTTGCCCATGTTTTGTACACCCGAGATGGCGCAATCTATTGTGCAACTGGAAGCCCTTTGCAAGACCGCCGCCGTGGCCGAGGCCCGTACCGCCTGGCCCGCGTTACGTGCCCAGATGCTGCGCTTAGGCGAAGAAGTGCGGGTTATCATCGAAAAAGCGGCTTAAGGGCGCTCCGCGCACCCCGCCAGCCCCATAACTCCAACTCCCTCGTTCCGGAAAAAACCGCCCCGCCGTGCGCCTTCACTCCATCAAGCTCTCCGGCTTCAAGTCCTTTGCCGAACCGACGCACCTGCAATTGCCGGGGCAACTGGTGGGCGTGGTCGGGCCCAATGGCTGTGGCAAATCCAACATCATGGACGCGGTGCGCTGGGTTTTGGGCGAGAGCCGCGCCAGTGAGTTGCGCGGCGAGTCCATGCAGGACGTCATCTTCAACGGCACCACCCAGCGCAAAGCCGCCAGCCGCGCCAGCGTGGAACTGCTCTTTGACAACGCCGACCACCGCATCGGCGGCCAGTGGGGCCAGTTCGCTGAGATCGCGGTGCGCCGCACGCTTACGCGGGACGGCACCTCCAGCTACTTCATCAACAACCAGGCCGTGCGCAGGCGCGATGTGCAAGACGTGTTTCTGGGCACGGGCCTGGGCCCGCGCGCCTACGCCATCATCGGCCAGGGAACCATCAGCCGCATCATCGAGTCGCGCCCCGAGGAGCTGCGCCTGTTCCTGGAAGAAGCCGCCGGGGTCTCCAAATACAAAGAGCGCCGCCGCGAGACTGAAAACCGCATTGCCGATACGCGCGAGAACCTGACCCGGGTTGAGGACATCCTGCGCGAGCTCAGCGCCAACCTCAGCAAGCTGGAGAAGCAGGCTGAGGCCGCAGTGCAGTTCCAGTCCTTGCAAAAGGATGTCACGCGCAAGCAGCAGCAGCAGTGGTTTTTGAAGCGCGCCGAGGCCGCTGCCGAACAAACCCGGGTGCTGGCCGAGGCGGCGCAATCGACCAATGCGCTGGAATCGCGCACCGCCGATTTGCGCCAGACCGAAGCCGATTTGGAGCAGGTGCGGCAAACCCATTACGCCGCCGGTGACGAAGTCAACCAGGCCCAGGGCGCGCTGTATGAGGCCAGCACCGAAGTCGGCCGCCTGGAGGCCGAAATCCGTTTTGTAGTGGACGGCCGCCAACGCAGCGCCCAGCGCATCAGCAGCCTGGGTGAGCAAATCCGCCAGTGGGCCCAGCGCCGCGAAGACGCGCAGGCCGATACCTTGCAGGTTTCCGCGTCGCTTGCGGGTGGCGAAAACCAGGTCAGTTCGCTTGCGGCGCAATTGCAGACTTTGGACGCGCAGTTGCCGGTCTTGGAGGCCGGCTTGCAAAGCGCCCAAGCCGCAGCCGACACCCAGCGCAGCGCCGCGGCGCAGGTGCAGCAGGAAATCCAGGTGCTGGCGGCCGAGCAACGCAGCATGCAGGAGCAGGAGCGCCAGCTCCAGGGCCGCGCCGAGCGCCTGGGCGCAGACCGCCAGGCGCTGGCCGCGCCCGATGACGCGCAATTGCAAGCCCTTGCGGCCCAGGCCGCGCAGGCCGCTGCTGAGAACGAGGCCGCCCAAACCCAGTTGCTGCAGGCCCAAGAAGCCCTTCCCGCGCTGGATAACGAGCGGCGCAGCCAGCAGCAACGCGTCAATACCGAATCCTCCACGCTGGCCGATGTGTCGGCGCGTCTGGGCGCGCTCAAGGCTTTGCAAGAGCGCGTCACCACCGAAGGCAAATTGCGCCCTTGGCTGCGCAAGCACGGGCTGGACGGTTTGCAGGCGCTGTGGAGCCGATTGCAAGTTGCACCCGGCTGGGAAAGCGCCCTGGAGGCCGCGCTGCGCGAGCGCCTGGGCGCTTTGGAAGTCTCGCGGCTGGATATGGTGGCCGCCTTCGCGGTGGACCCGCCACCCACCAAGCTCACTTTTTTCACGCCTGACCCGGCGGCTGCGAACGCTGACGCAACGACAGGCCTATCGCCCTTGCTGGCGCAGGTGCAGTCGCACCACCCGGCGCAGGGACGGGTGCTGGCCGATTGGCTGCGCGGTTGCTACAGCGCCGAGAGTTTTGATGAGGCCCTGGCCCAGCGCGGTCGCCTGGGTGCGGGTGAAGCCTTTTATTTGCGCAGCGGCCATGTGGTCACGGCGCACAGCGTGGGTTTGTATGCGCCGGATTCGGAGCAGGCCGGTTTGCTCGCGCGCGCCCAGGAAATCACCACGCTGGAGCGCACCGTAGCGGCCCAGACCGAGACCTTGGCCGAGGCGCGCCGCGCACTGGCCCAGGCCGAAACCCGGTACGCGCAGGCGTCGGAGGCTTTGCAGCGCCTGCGCCAGCAAGCCGCCCAGGCCCAGAGCCAAAGCCACGCGCTTCAAATGGAATCCTTGCGCGCCGCACAGTTGGCCGAGCAGACCCGCAGCCGCGCCACCCAACTCGACGCCGATCTGGGCGAAGTGCGGGCCCAGCTCGACGCGCTGGCGGCCCGGCGCAGCCAGGCCGATACCCGTTTTGAAACCCTGGACGAACAATTGGCCCAGGCCCAGGAGGCCCACGCCACGCTGGATGACCAGGTGCTGGACGCCCAGCGCCAACTCGCCCAGTGGCGTGACCAGCACCGCACGCTGGAGCGGCAGGCGCAAGAAGCACAGTTTTCCCAGCGCAGCGTGCAGGCGCGTCTGGCCGAACTGGCGCGCGCCGTGCAAACCGCCGAGCAGCAAAGCGCCACCTTGCAGCAAGAGCTGGACGCGGCACAGGCCGAGTTGCTGCAGTTGGACGATGCGGCCGCAACCGCCGGCCTGCAGGACGCCCTAGCCCTGAAACTGGAGCGCGAGCAGGCGCTTGCGGCCCAACGCACCCGCTACGACGGTCTGACCGCCACCCTGCGCGCCAGCGATGAGCGCCGCTTGAAGCTCGAACACGAGCTGGAGCCCCTGCGCCAGCGCATCACCGACTTCCAACTCAAAGAGCAGGCCGCGCGCCTGGGCTATGAGCAGTTCGACGGCTTCCTGACTGAGGCCAAAGCGGACCTGGATCAACTGGCCGCCAATCTGGCCGAAGGCAAGGTGCGCCTGCCCGGTTTGCAGGCTGAGATCGAGCGCTTGCAGCAAGCTATTTCCGCCATGGGCGCGGTCAACCTCGCGGCCCCCGAAGAGCTGGCTGTTGCCGGTGAACGCAAAACCTTTCTGGATGCCCAAAGCGCCGATTTACAAGAAGCCATGGCGACCTTGGAAGACGCCATCCGCACCATTGACGGCGAGACCCGCGCGCTGCTAGCTGCCACCTTCGAGCAAGTCAACAGCCACTTCGGGCGCATGTTCCCCGAGCTGTTCGGCGGCGGTACCGCGCAACTGGTGATGACCGGAGAAGAGATTTTGGACGCGGGTGTGCAAGTGGTGGCGCAGCCCCCGGGCAAGAAAAACCAGACCATCCACTTGCTCTCAGGCGGCGAAAAAGCGCTGACCGCGATTGCCTTGGTGTTTGCCATCTTCCAGCTCAATCCCGCGCCCTTTTGCCTGCTCGACGAAGTGGACGCTCCGCTGGACGATGCCAACACCGAGCGCTACAGCAAACTGGTGCGCAGCATGAGCCAGGGCACGCAGTTCCTGTTCATCAGCCACAACAAGATCGCCATGGAAATGGCCCAGCAGCTGATCGGCGTGACCATGCAGGAGCAAGGTGTCTCGCGCATTGTGGTGGTGGATATGGCATCGGCAGTTCAACTGGCGGGCGTCGCCTGATCGCCGCGCCGTGGGTTTGATCATGAGCGATTTCTACTGGGGTCTGATCGCATTGGGCGTGGCGGCGGTGTGTGCCATCCAGCTGCACGGCTGGTGGGTGACCCGCCGCAGCGCCCCGCGCCAAGCCGAACCCGAGTTGGCCAAGTCAGTCGATGGTCTTGAAGGTACGCAAGCGGATGGTTTGGACGCCGGCCCCGAGGGCCGCGAACCTGATTTGGGCGGGATGCTCGATGGGGAAACCCGCTTCATGGTGCCCGAGCCCGCCCGCCGCCCGGCCATGGATGCGCTGATCGACCTGATCGCCAATATCGAACCGGAAATGCCCCAGAACATCTGGTCCGGCGACGCGGTGCTGGCCGCGCTGCCTGCCACCAACCGCGTGGGAAGTAAGCCGTTTGCGGTAGAGGGTTTCAACCCGGCCACAGGCAGCTGGGAGGCGCCCGTGCCCGGTGCGCGCTACATCGCGCTGCAAGCCGGGGTGCAACTGGCCAACCGCTCGGGCGCGCTCAGCGAGATCGAGTTCTCGGATTTCGTGGTCAAAACCCAGTCGCTGGCCGATGCGCTGGACGGCGTGGTCGAGTTCCCCGAGATGGCCGACGAGGTCGCGCGTGCCCGTGAGCTCGATGCCTTTGCCACCCAGTACGACGCGCAGCTGAGCTTGAACCTGCGCGCCAAGCAAGCCGCGTGGAGCCCCGGCTACGTGCAACAAAACGCGGCGCGCGTAGGTTTTGTGGCGGGTCAGTTGCCCGGGCGCATGGTGTTGCCCAACCCGCAAGAGGGGCTGCCGCCGATCCTGGCCCTGGCCTTCGACCCGCAAGCAGCTATGGCCGATGACCCTGACCAAAGTGCCATCCGCGATCTGCGGATCACGCTGGATGTGCCGCACATCGAATCTGCATTGCAGCCCTTTGAGCGCATGGTGCGCATCGCCACCAGCCTGGCGCAGGAGATGGACGGCGCGATGGTCGACGACAGCGGGCACCCGCTCAACCCCAAGGCCATGGAAAGCATCGCGCGCGACCTGGTCGATTTGTACCGCGTGCTCGACGAGCGCGACCTGGCTGCCGGTTCCCCGCTGGCACGCCGTCTCTTCGCCTGAAACCCGCTGCGGCCATGGCTTTGCAGGACCATGACGCAGAACGCCGCGCCGCCGAATTGCGGGCCGTGCTGCACCAATACGGGCACCACTACTACGTGCTGGATGCGCCCCTGGTCAGCGACGCCGAGTACGACCGGCTGTTCCAGGAACTGCAAGCGCTCGAGGCCGCGCACCCGTACCTGCGCACGCCCGATTCGCCCACCCAGCGCGTGGGCGGCAGTTTGCTCGACGGCTTTGCCACCGTGCGCCACGCGGTTCCCATGCTCAGCATCCGTACCGAAACCGACACTGGCCCCAGCGGCGCGCAGACTTTTGATGCGCGTATCCGCAAAGAGCTGGAATTGGAGGACAGCGCCCCGGCGGTCGAATACCTGGCCGAGTTGAAGTTCGACGGCCTGGCCATGAGCCTGCGCTATGAAGCCGGTGTGCTGGTACAGGCCGCGACACGCGGAGATGGCGAATACGGCGAAGACGTCACGCAAAACATCCGCACCATCGGGCAGATTCCGCTGCGCCTGCAGGATGCGCCGCCGGTGCTGGAAGTGCGCGGCGAGGTCTATATGCGGCGGGCGGATTTTGAGGCGCTCAATGCACGCCAGCGCGCCCGCATGGAGGCCGGTGAGAAGGGCGAAAAAACCTTTGTCAATCCGCGCAACGCCGCAGCCGGTGCCGTGCGCCAGCTCGACCCGGCCATCGCCGCGCAGCGGCCCTTGAGTTTTTTTGCCTATGGCATTGGCGAGGTGCAGGGTGGCCCGCAGTGGAGCACCCATGCTGCCATGCTGCAAGCCCTCAGAGACTGGGGCTTTCCGGTGGCGCAGCACAACCGCGTGGCCGCAGGGGCCGATGCGCTGGTGCAGTTCCATGCCGACATGGGCGCGCAGCGCGCAACCCTGCCCTTTGAGATTGACGGCGTGGTCTACAAGGTCAACAGCCTGGCGCTGCAACAGCGCCTGGGCTTTGTCAGCCGCGAGCCGCGTTGGGCCGTGGCGCACAAATACCCCGCGCAAGAGCAAAGCACGCAGGTGCTGGCGATTGATGTGCAAGTGGGCCGCACCGGCAAGCTCACGCCCGTGGCCAAACTTGCGCCCGTGTTTGTGGGCGGCGTGACCGTCACCAACGCCACGCTGCACAACGAAGACGAGGCCCGCCGCAAAGACGTGCGCGTGGGCGACACCGTGCTGGTGCGCCGTGCGGGCGATGTGATTCCCGAAGTGGTGTCCGTGCTGCCGCAGCCCGTGGGACAAGACGCGCCGCGTGGCGACATCTTCACCATGCCGCGCAGTTGCCCGGTCTGTGGCTCAGCGGCGGTACGCGAAGAGGGCGAGGCCGATTACCGCTGCACCGGCGGCCTGGTCTGCAGCGCGCAGCGCAAGCAGGCCATCTTGCATTTCGCCCAACGCCGCGCGGTCGAGGTTGAAGGACTGGGCGAAAAGTTGGTGGACCAGTTGGTGGACGGTGGCCTGATCCGTACCCTGCCGGACTTGTACCGCCTGGGCTTTGCCACGCTGGCTGCGCTGGACCGTATGGCGGACAAGTCGGCCCACAACATCGTGGACGCTCTGGAACAATCCAAGGCCACCACGCTGCCGCGCTTTTTGTTCGGCCTGGGCATCCGCCATGTAGGCGAGGCCACGGCCAAAGAACTGGCCCGGCATTTCGGCGATATGGACGCGCTGATGGATGCGACCGAGGAACAACTGCTGGCGGTCAACGACGTCGGCCCCACCGTGGCCTTGAGCATCCGCACCTTTTTTGACCAGCCGCACAACCGCGAGGCGGTGCAACAACTGCGCGCCTGCGGCATCCACTGGCCTGCCATCGAGGCTGCCAGCGACGCGCCCAAACCCTTTGCTGGCATGACCTTTGTCATCACCGGCACCCTGCCCACGCTAGGGCGCGACGCGGCCAAGGCTTTGATAGAAAACGCCGGGGGCAAAGTGGCCGGCTCGGTGAGTAAAAAGACCAGCTTTGTGCTGGCCGGAACGGAAGCCGGCAGCAAGCTGGAAAAGGCCCAGGAACTGGGCGTGGCGGTGGTGGACGAAGCAGTTTTGCGGGAGATGCTGAATGGCGGTACGTGAGATTCTGAAAATGGGTGACAAGCGCCTGCTGCGCCACGCGCAGCCGGTCACAGACTTTGACACCGACGCGCTGCATTTGCTCATCAGCGACCTGATCGACACCATGCGCGCGGCCAACGGCGCGGGCCTGGCGGCACCGCAAATTGGCGTGGACTTGCAGGTGGTGATCTTCGGCTCAGGTGCCGCCAACCCGCGCTACCCGGACCGCCCGGTGGTGCCGCAAACCGTGCTCATCAACCCGGTCATCATCCCGATTGAGACCGCGATGGAAAGCGATTGGGAAGGGTGTCTTTCGGTGCCCGGCCTGCGCGGCGTGGTGCCGCGTTTCGGCCACATCCGCTACACCGGTTTCAACCAGTACGGCGACCCCATTGACCGTACGGTTCAGGGCTTTCACGCCCGCGTGGTGCAGCATGAGTGCGACCACCTTTGGGGCATGCTCTACCCCATGCGCATGACCGACCTCACGCAGCTGGGCTTCACCGACGTGTTGTTTCCGGATATCGCGGCGGCCGAGGACGACTAGCCGCGCAGGCCTCAGTTCAGCCGCTGCTCCTGCCGCCGCAGCTCTTCCATCAGCGCATCCGGCGCACCGCCATCGGCCAGGTGGCGCTTGTACCAAACCGTCAGCACCGACGTCACCACCGGCCCCGGGTTCTGCAAGACCCGATCAAAGTCCATGCCGTTGAGCGTGCACACCAGCTTGAACAAGTCCATGTCCAGATCGATCGCGTCTGCGGCATAGCGCCGCAATTTCAGATCGGCAAAGCAGTAGCCCTCGGGGAGTTTGAGGGTGAGCAGGGTGTCGGTGGTCATGGGGTTGCAGATTAGGAAGTTGCTGCGGCAGATAGCGGGGCCAGACCTTCAGCCTATCCCCCCAAAACCTCCAACAACTCCGTCTCCATCGCAATTTGCGCCTTGTTGTGCTGCAGGGCGGCGCCGTGCAGGAGGAAGCTGTCTTCCACGCGTTCGCCCAGGGTGGCGACTTTGGCGAGCAGCACGGTGACTTCGTGGCGGGCC
>Ga0214921_10012406_pt1 | contig 10190 bp, 20 predicted proteins | sample LL1505_MetaG_FD_177992 | JGI IMG/M metagenome (GOLD analysis project Ga0214921, IMG submission 177992) | Freshwater microbial communities from Lake Lanier, Atlanta, Georgia, United States - LL-1505 | ecosystem: Environmental > Aquatic > Freshwater > Lake | place: USA: Georgia | collected...
TCTAACCGCACCACACTTTACACAGTCACCATGAGACAGAGCCTTGTTGTTGCCAAGCCTACCGCCATCATTAATAAAGTTTCGGTTATTACCAATTGGTATGCCTTCGTGTTTGCAATTAGCATCTCCTCCAAGCCATGTAGACGTACCATAGTCTCGTAGACCAAAATAAGGGGGAGAGGTGACACACGTCTGCACCTTCACCCCCTCAGATATCCACTGATCCATGATGTCTCGACAGTCACCAAACTTAATCAGGTTCATTTCGCTTTGACTCTTCTCTTGATAGCAACAATGCCTTCTTCACGTGGTTTACGAGCATCCATCATTTCATCTGCATACTTATATGCCAATACTGCTGGCTCTTCTCCAACATCATAATTGCAAGACAAAATTCCATTTAAAGCAAACATAGCCATAAGATCACGCAGATACTCCCTATCTTGATTGGTCATTTTTTATCTCTTAGGAATTTTTCAATGTCATCACAAACCACTCTTGCGAACGACTTGCCTGATGGGAACATCATGGTTGCACCTTGACAATTGTTAACAATTTTCATTGCCTCATTTAAACCCGCATTGAATCCTGAATTAAACAAATCGCTTGAGTCAGACATACGCATCTGAAATGCTTCCCTTGATAACTGACTAACGCTCATGTTTTCTTTTTTGGAGAAAGCTTTTACGCTATCACGCTCTTTGGGATCAAGATAAACCATTAGCGGAACAACAGTTTTAAAACGGCTCGGTTTCTTCAATCCATCGGTCATAATCTTCTACCATTTCATCAAATAATTTTTGGGCATCTTTATTGCCATTGAGTTCAGTTCGGGAATGAATGCCACAGATCTGATGGATTGCCTCTACGGCATCAGCCTCTCCATCAATCGATAAACCATTTGCTCTTTTTAACCACAGATGGAATTTCGTACTGCGACCCAACATACCCGCTTTTTTTAATCGATTGTCATAATGCGTTGCAGTTTCGTTATCTTGGATACGCACCATTGCGACACCGTATCTAGCCCCAACAAAGTCCCGCAATAATTCTTCGGGGGCTTCATCAGGGTGGATACTAAGTGTTAAAACAAACCCAGTGCGATCTTGTTTAAGAGCAACTTTCACTGCCTCAAACTGAAGAGCGTTCATCTGTTCTCCAGTTTGTTCTCAAGATAACTAATAACGGCTTTGTACTGAACGGCTTGATGCTCAAGGTTGTCGATTACATTGTGTAAGTTTTGTCGAATCTTTTCTAACTCAACAATCTTGGCTAATGATCGGCTCTCTACATCAAACTGTTTAAACGTGTTAGCTTTTTTAGCCGCTGGTCTGCCACGCTTCGCTTTGTTTTTAGAACCTAATGGTCTGCCACGTTTTTTAAAATTCGATATCGTCATCTTGAATCTCCTGTTTTACTGGTTTGTTGGATTGTTCTTCTCTTGGCTTTTGTGCCTTTAATTGAAGGTAACTAAGACCTGACTTGGCAGTCATCTTCCATCCCGCCAACTCCACGGCAATTTTGCCATCAACAATGTCGTAGGTGCTTAAGTCAAGCAAAATCTTGCCACGATAGTCGGGTGCTTTGGGGTTGGTTTTTGTTTTGTTGGCAAAGAACGACCCAGTGTTGGGTTTTTCTTCGTATGGTTTTTTGTAATCCACGATCTACTCCTTAAATTTAGATTTGTACTGTGCAAATGCAGACTGCACTTGTTTAAACAAATCAGGATTGCTGACCTTCATCTGATCGATGCCCGCCTGATTCTTTTTCCAAAAACTGCTGAGTTCCTTGAGGCTCTCGCACGTATCACCAAAGGTAATAAGTACTTCTGCAAGGGCATCTAAGTTTTGCTCAGGCTCTTGGGGCTTTGCCTTAACTTCAACAGGCTTTACTTCTACTGGTTGCGATCCTGTTACGGCATCCAATGCATCATGCTCAACAATTGACAGGGCAGTAACGTACAAGTACCTACGTTGATACGTTTCTACCGCACCAATATTTTGCACCTCATGACAACCTTTGAGATTCGCAGTACCCATAGGGGAAGTAAAGGTAACCGAACTTCCATCTTCCACGTCATATACCACCATAGTTGCCAGATCTTCGGTAAAAGAAATAGCATCAATCAATCCTACTTCATTGAAGATTGACTGTACTGCGGGGAGAAAATCTCCCAACTCAAAGTACTTGTAACCCGCAAACTTATTGTGACCAGACTTGGTCAACTCTGTTCTTTGTAACTTGATGCGGGCATCGCTTAATTTTTTATACACTTTCATTTTGTTCCTCTTTTAATGTTGCTTGATACTGACTACACCATTGCGATACTCCGCAATAATTTCCTGTACAACGTACTGCCTCACCTTTACGGATCTCTATAAAACCTTTGTCTTTCTCAGGCATTTCTTTTAACAAGGCATCTGCCTCGTCTTGTGTATCAAACACACGAATTGCAGTCTTACGACCATCCTTTTTGACCGCATACGTGGTTTGTCTAACCCAACGCTCTTCTTCAGTGCATAAAGGCAATTCCTCGCCCCAATCAGCATTGACCTTGGAATCCCGATGCAACTCGACTCGCTCCTTGATAAAAGCCTCGGTACGATCAAATGTCCACATTGGAATGTCAACTATTTGGATAGGTGCTTGTGGATAGTCGGGTTTGTTCTGAGCATCCCGCCTAGACCAATCTCGGATCAAGGCACAGATCTTTAAGCCTTTGACAGGCTTTTTCTTAACCCGCTCCACCAAGTACTTATAAATGTTCTGTTGTTGTTCCCACTCAGGCTTGTCGTTCATCAATGCCCATGCGGACGTGAACTTATAGTCTGTAATGGTGATGCCATCTGCCTCGTCCTTTTGGAGATCAATCGCCCCCGACAGGATGATGCCATTGATGCCCGCTGACAAACGTTCTTCATTGGTGTGACCCGATACCTCAGAACGCTCTGCTACAACGTGTAAAGCAGTGCCTAGGAGCATCCAAAGCATATCGGATACATCTTGCTCTATCTCTTCAAAATGCTTGCGTCTGAGCCTCTGTATGCGAGGCGGGGAGATGATTTCTGTGACTGAGTAGTCTGACTGACCCTTGGTGTAGTAATCTCTACTGGCGAGTGCGACTAATGTTTCTGGTACATTGAATTTGTTTGTGATCTTCATTTAAGCCCTCCTATGACTAAATACTAATACAACTATTTAACAAATGCAAACACTATTTTTAAAAATATTTGGTGAACCCGCAAGTAAAGCTAACTCACGGAAAATGGTCTACGTGCGTGGAAAGCCAATGTTTATCAAGTCCGCCAAAGCGTTGTCGTATGCTAAAGCGTTTAAACAGCAATGCGTTATTTCCGACAGCGAAGTTTTTGAATGTGATGTGGCGGTAACCATTCGCATTTGGTACGCATCACGTAGACCTGACTTGGATGAGAGTTTAATACTGGATTTGCTACAGGAAGTGGCATATAAGAATGACCGACAGGTCAAAGAGAAACACATATATTGGGGTTTGGATAAAGAGAACCCTAGGTGTGAGATAGAAGTTTCCGCACTAGCATAAAAAAAGCCACCTTTTTAGGGTGGCTTTCCGACCTACTGGTCTGTGTATAGGGGGCTTAGTCCATGAACACATGGGTATATTACACCATCTGAAAAATGTTTGTCAAACAGTAACGTTCTCCTTGTTTTGTCATAATTTTCAAAGAAAATGGATGGATGTTCATGTGAGGTGAACTTTGGGGGAGAATCCGACTCCCCCTTTTTTTCGGCATTAAGTACCTTAGCCCGTTTAAACGAGCGACTGGCAGCGAAGCAGCCAGGCGAAAAGCTCACCTCAGCCAGGAATAAATATTTCGTTTAAACACATGATTAGGATTTACACGTACTTGCATCAAAACACCTTGCAATTTATTTTTTATAAATTTAATATTGAAACCTGTTTCGTTTGACGATGAAAAACGGTAGGGACGAAACGGTATTGCTGATACTACGGTTAGTGCATTAGACATCAGACAGGGATGGCGAAGAAAGAATCCCTTGCACGAAAAGTCTTTCGGGTCAACCGATACCAATGTGGGCATAGGTTGTGAAGGCAGACCAGTTTAGGCTAGGTCTGCCCTCCCCAAGAGGGCAGTATGTATATATATATAGAAAAAGATTATTTTTATGCCATACGTTAACAAACCACGTCCTTATAAAAAGGAATACACCCAACAAAAGTCTAGAGATGAACAACCATCTCGAAATGCAAGGGCGAGGGCTAGGTATGACATGGATAAGCGTGGGGTAGACAGAAAAGGGAAGGACATTGATCATGTCGTTCCACTCTCAAAAGGAGGCACTAACTCAAGTAAAAATTTGAAATTGAAATCACCAAAATCAAATCGATCTTTTACACGGAATAGCGATCACACTGTTAAAATAAACAAACCAAAGAAGTAAAACTTAGAGGGGCTTAAATATGAATGCGGTAGCGGAGTTTGTGTCTTCATTGCACGTGGATAATCATCTACGTACTGTTTGTCCAAATTGTTCTCAGGACAGAAAAAAATCTCATTTAAAAGAACTAAACATTGACCGCAAGGAAGATGCTTTGGTTTATTACTGCCAACACTGCCAAATCAGCGGGGCGGTTCCATTTAAAACAAAATCTTACAGACACTCGGAGAGTAATGTGCATCCCATTAGAAATTTAGAAACAACAAAACTAGAAAACAAGCATTTTGACTTTTTAAAATCTCGTGGTATTTCTGCTAACACCGCAGAGAAGATGCAGTTGTTCCCTGCCGAAAAATACTTTCAGCGTTTAAACAAGAAGACAGACGCAATCGGCTTCCCATATTTCCGTAACGGGGTCTACGTGTCTGCCAAGTATCGGAGCATCGAGGCGAAGGACTTTACGCAAGACGTGGGTGGTGCAAGCGACTTTTTCGGCATAGACCATATCGATACGACCAAGCCAGTAATCATTGTTGAGGGCGAGATTGATGCCTTGACTTTGCTTGAGTGTGGCTTGACCAACGTGCTTTCTGTGCCAAGTGGCGCACCGATGAAAGTCTCGGATGGAAAGGTGGATGCCTCGGAGGATAAGAAATTTTCTTTTGTGTGGAATGCGTTTGACGTGCTTGGAAAAGTGCCGTACGTCACGATAGCGACCGACACCGACACTGCGGGTCAGGCTTTGGCTGAGGAATTGGCGAGAAGGATTGGCAAAGACAAATGCAGAATCTCTCATTTCAAATACAAAGATTTGAATGAGGCTTACCTTGCCGAGGGCAAGGAACTGGTCATAAAAATTATCGAGGAGGCAGAGCCGTACCCAGTTGCGGGTTTGTCTTCAGCCTCCAAGTTTGCTGACCGTTTAAACGACTTGTGGGGGAAGGGGACGGGGAAGGGCTTGTCTACTGGATACTCCAACGTGGATGAAATCTATACGGTGGCTCAGGGTCAACTGACTATCGTAACTGGATACCCCTCATGCGGTAAGTCTAACTTTGTGGATCAAATGATGGTCAACTTGGGGAGGAATCACGATTGGAAGTTTGCGGTCTGCTCGTTTGAGAATCAGCCTGAGATTCATATCTCCCGCCTCATGGAGATCTACAAGGAAAAGCGATTCTTTGATGGCACAAAGCGAATGACTCAGGACGAGAAGGACGAGGCATTTAAATGGGTAGAAGAGCATTTCCTGTTCTTGGATTCCGAGGGGGTTGAACCCGCCACGATTGAATCAATCTTGGAGCGGGCAAAGGTTGCGGTGGTTCGCATGGGAATCCGAGGTCTTGTTATCGATCCTTACAACTACATCGACAACAAAGGCGGTCAGGCAGAGACAGAATTTATATCGGGGATGTTGACCCGCATACAAGCGTTTGCTAAGGCTTATGGGGTTCATGTATGGTTCGTAGCCCATCCAAGCAAAATAACACGCTCAGGGATGGATTTACCACGTCCTGATGGTATGGCTATATCAGGATCTATGGCATGGTGGGCAAAGGCAGACTGCGGGATCACAGTGCATCGCACCAAGGAGAACGTAGAGATTGCGGTTTGGAAGTGTCGCTATCGGTGGGTGGGTACTCAAGGGGAAACTGCTTTGGGTTACGACAAGGTCACAGGTACGTACTTTGAACAAGAGGCATTCTAAGTTTAAACAAAACCAGCAAACGCCAGAATGCAGGTTGCTTCTGGCAGATGACTGCCCGTTTAAACGCTCAATGCATCATAAGTGGTGAATCTGAGGACGAAAAAAAACCCCCGATGACCGAAGTCAAAGGGGGTTAATGTTAATGGGTTAGTTCAGCGATACGGTCAAACACACGCTCAACGTAATCTTGAATTGAATCGTCAGGATTAGCATCTCTGATATCAACTAAGGTATCAAAGGTTTTATTTAAAGTCTTTAAAGCCTTTGTCTTTTCAATTCTGTTTTCTTTTAATAAAAACTCAACTAAAGCAACTTCAAGTGTTGCATGATTAAAACGCATTTGGGTTTGGATATCCAATTTAATACTCCAGTCTAGATTCAATTAATGATTCGACACCCTCATCGAACCGCTTTTGTAAAATTGCAAGGACGGTAGTTCCATCATTCCGAGCGAGTGCTTTGAGTAGGTCTGACTGATCATCAAACAGTAACTCAAATATTTCAAACTCGTCAGGAGTGATTTGCCCACCGATGATCTCTTTCAAAACCATCGAATGTTCTTGGTCACGCATCTCTGCGTGATCACCCTCTTCATCCATGTAATCTTCTGCACAACTTTGTAACCAACGATCAGGATTAGTCATCGTTTAACTCCTTTGCTAAATTAATTAATTGGCTAGGTGTATAGCCATCCAATACCAACTGCACAAGATCGTCAACAGTAAATCCAACGAAGTAGTCATAAATCCTAACTGCGTTGTCATCACCAACCAAGTCTTTCAATTGTTCATAAGTCATGTGTATGCTCTTTCATTTCGTTTAAACGTTTTTGTTTCATTGCGTGTAACCGACCATGACGCATTCTTTCTTCCAAAGACCACTCGGTGTAACTTAACTTGCAAAGTTTTTCAAGGTGGTAATACATCTGATCCAATTCTTTTTGAATCTCTTCAAGCGTTTTCTTTTTAGACATCGACTGCCTCCTCGATGAGATAGACACAAGGGTCATGCTTGTCATCACCCTCTTCACAACGAAACTGCAAGTCCTGTGCATCTGCAAACGTTTTGCAAAGACCAACAGTTTCAACTGCACCATTTGAATCCACTGCCACAACTTTAAATGTATTCATTTTTTGCGCTCCTTAATTTCACGTTCAAGTATTTGTTTAAACAACATCCAACGTGAAGATTTCTTGTAGCCCTCACGTTGATGTTCTCTGCGTACAACTTTTGCTACTGGTGGTTTACGTTCGACTGTCACACTGCACCATGTATTAAATTGGCAACGAACGCAATTAACATTAAGTACAAAGCAACGTCAAACAGGCGGTCAACGAAATGTTTCATTCATCATCCTCCTCGTTCTCAAGATCTGCTAAATACTCAGGTCTTGCATTTTTAAAAAACGTGACGATGAAATTACCACTGGCATCCCAATCCATTTTCCAATCGGCATGACCAAATTCATCTTCACAAAATTCGTCCAACAAATCTGTATTACAAACCATAGTAAGCCCCTCCAGTTAAACTGCAAAGAAAATTGCACGTAACGCTTGATAACGTGTCGCACCTTTGTGCCGAAGAATCCAATACGCATACTTGTAACCGAACGTACGAATATTCTGTGCGACCTTGAATGGATACAACTCTTGCTCTAAAAACATACAAACTTTATTCATGTAAGCCCCCTGTTTAAACGGTTAATGTATTGATTCCCCATCAGCTTGTTGGTTTAAATCGTTGATGACATAAACCGAAGTGATGGTCTCTAAAACGTCTTGCAAAAATTCTTCATATGGAATGCCATTACAAATACCAACATTTGCAATTGATACCGCTAATGCATCAACAACCAATTTTAAATTTTTGTTGTCACACGCATTGCCAATGCTATTGATAAGCGAAGAGAACTGGTTCGGATCGTGTTTCATTTTTACCTCCAATTTAAAAACAGGGGGTCACCCCCCTGTGTTAACGCAACTCCTTGAGCAACTTGTTAAAGGATGTTGATGCAAGACCGCTGACATCCTTTACATTCTCTGCCACATCAAAGCATTTCGCAACCTTGGTGTTGCCGATACCAATTGCAATGACCTTGATGTTTAACTTGTTGGCAAGGGTCTGTACTTTCTTCATGCGATCAACATCGTAACCATCGGCATCTGTCAGGAGGAAGAGGATCTTACGTTGCTCTTCTTGACGAGACAGGTCTTCCAGTGCCAACGTGAGCGATGCGTAGTCAGGTGTACCGCCATCCGCACACTGATCAATCGAACCCAACTTAGCGGATGCTTTCGATAGCGACTCTTTCCATGTTTTAAATGGAATGAATTGTGTGTACTCGGTAACGACACGTGACCACTCAGCACGACAGGTATAACCATCGGCATCTCTAGTGCCTCGGAATCCAGTAACACTGAACGATACGTCAGCCTTGTCAAGGATCTTGCCCAACTGAATTGCAATCTCCTGTGCAGTCTTGATACGCTCACCGCCATAATCATTCATCGAACCTGAGCAATCGATCAGCACAGACACCGCAGACTTGGTAGCCTCAACGTGCTGACGTCTGCTGAAGATTGATGTACTGCCAGTGGCAAAGCGTGTAAACGCTCTGCGATCTAAGCGACCATTCTCTTCATGTGTTGACCAACCAACCAAGTCAACCGAGCGAAGTAGGCGAATGATGTTTGCACGTACACCGCCTAGACCGCCATGCTGAGTATTGAACAGGTAAGAGAACTTGCTCTCACATTCTGCTTTGTTAAGAATCATGTTACCTCCAAGTAAATTTTGCAAACTGTGGTTTAGCGACATTAGGAATATCGCTACCGCTCTGTACATCAGAATCAGCCAACTCACCCTCGATGAAATCAGATGGCTCAGGATCACGACCACCCTCGAAGTCAGACTTGCCACGACCCTTGGATGGTTTGTCAGAGGGTTTGTCGGTAGGCTTATCGCCATCCTTACCACCCTCATCACTGCCCCGATCATCGCCCTCATCACCGCCTTGATCGTCACCTTGATCGTCACCCTTGTCGGTAGGCTTTTCACCCTGAGTGCCACCCTCACCCTTTTCACCACCCTCACGCTCTTCACCATCGTCAGGCTCAGGCTTGTCGGTAGGCTTGTCACCATTACCACCGCCACCCTCTTCATCCTGTTGCAAACGCTTGTACAACTCGATTGCAATCTCAGCGATACGCTGAGTGTTGGTGGCTAACTGTGCCTCACCCAATGCCCAGTGCAAATCACTAGCCCAAGGTGCATCATCGATAATGCTTGGCACGTTGATGTGATAGCCGTTTAAACGTCTACCCTCGATGGCGAGTAGGAACGGTACGTTTTTAAGATCGTCTGCCTCAACGTAACCATTCTTAGAAAGCACTGAATTAGTAAGGTCTTCAAACAAGGCACGACTGTTTGGTGCGTAGCCTGATTCGATAACCTTGAGTTCGATGCGAGGATCTTCAAGACCGTTGATTAGGTTAGCAACGAACCCGCCATGCTCTCTACGAGCATCGTCCCAAGGATCGTTATCGGTAAACCAAGCATGACCCAACTCATGCAAGGCATAACCGATTAGGTTATTGAACTTGGCACGAGGAATGTCGGATGCCTCGTTGATGGCGGGGAACAGGATCTTAGCATCGACACCATGTTGACCACGTTCAAAGATGATGCCCGCAGTAGTACCTGACCACACGAAGTTAAGGCGATCAAAGCGACCACCCGCATTCTTGAACACACGCTCTAGTGTGGATTCGACACCACGTTTAGCATTGATTGCAAGCATTACTTACCTCCCAAAAAAGATTTGAAATTGTTAACGTCAATCACCGCAGAGAACACACCACGCAACTCAGCCTCGCAGTCAGCGGGAAACTTGTTGATGATTGCATTCTCAAAGGCGATACCAACTGGCACACCCTTGCTTACTGCTCTCGCCCAAGCAAACAACTGGCGAAGACTAGGTGGTTGTGTCAGCACACCCGCACGTGCTTTCTCACGAGCCACATTGGCAAAGCGAATCAGCACA
>Ga0214921_10012407_pt1 | contig 10190 bp, 10 predicted proteins | sample LL1505_MetaG_FD_177992 | JGI IMG/M metagenome (GOLD analysis project Ga0214921, IMG submission 177992) | Freshwater microbial communities from Lake Lanier, Atlanta, Georgia, United States - LL-1505 | ecosystem: Environmental > Aquatic > Freshwater > Lake | place: USA: Georgia | collected...
GCAAAGAGCGGTTCCTATTATAAGAGCAGGTTACAATATTGCATTATTTCAGGGTAAAAGATAGATTTTTCGTTTTTGTTCTTTTTTTTATTTATTATTTCGATTACAGTCTTAATATTGCTGAAATATTATCCAAATCATTATGTCGTCATTAACTCTATTCACTTTTGTAATCGGTTATTTTCTATTGTTGCTAACAGTTGCATGGTATACCTCAAGAGGGTCTAATAATGAATCTTTTTTTATCGGCAATAAAAAAAGCAATTGGATGCTAGTTGCTTTTGGAATGATCGGTACATCATTAAGCGGCGTAACGTTTGTGAGTGTTCCAGGGGGCGTCGGATCTGGAAATTTTTTTTACTTTCAAATAGTTTTGGGTTATTTAGTCGGGTATATTGTTATTGCATTTGTATTATTACCACTTTATTATAAGCTCAATCTAACTAGTATTTATAAATATCTAGAGCAACGGTTTGGTGTTAATGCTCATAAAGTGGGGGCAACATTTTTTATTCTTTCTAGAGTAGTAGGCGCAACAGCAAGATTATATCTTGTGATAAATATTTTGCAAATATTTATACTCAATCAATTAGGCATTCCTTTTATTGCTACTACATTTGTTGTACTGTTAATGATCATCTTTTACACATTTGAAGGAGGAGTAAAAACAATCATTTATACAGATACTTTGCAAACAATAGGCATGTTGTTGGGGCTAGTTACTTGTATTTTTGCAATCATAAATGGCTTAGATACTGATTTTGCAGGGGCTTTGACTATGCTTAACCAAAAAGGGTATACTCAAATATTTAATACAGATGTCAAGTCGAGCTCCTTCTTCATGAAGCATATTTTGGGCGGGATGTTTATTGCAATTGCAATGACTGGTCTTGATCAGGAAATGATGCAAAAAAATATCAGTGTAAAAAATCTAAGAGATTCACAAAAGAATATGATGTCATTTACAGCTGTATTAATGGTTGTTAATTTTTTATTCTTATTTCTTGGAGGAATACTATATCTATATGCTAATAAAATAAACTTAAATGTTCCGCCTGATGATTTATTTCCAACGATTGCGCTTAGTAGCCAGTTTGTTGGTGGCATAGGGATATTGTTCATTATTGCTTTAATTTCGGCACTATTCCCTAGTGTAGATGGAGCAATCACTTCATTAACATCTTGTTTTTGTATTGACATTTTAGCCATTAGCAAAACAGATCAAACTGAAAAAACTAAAAAAAGGACTCGTCGGTTAGTTCATATTGGCTTTGCTGTTTTATTTTTTTTAATGGTATTAATATTCAAAGCAATTAATGATAAGTTAATAATTGATTTTATTTTAAAATTCGCCGGCATTACTTATGGTCCGCTTCTTGGACTTTTTGCATTTGGAATTTTTACAAAAAGGAACTTGAATAATAAACTAATTTGGACCATCTGTATCATTGCCCCGATTTTGGCAATGGGTATTGACTTGCTAAGTAGTCCAGAATGGTATGAAAGGAAATTAGACACTACACTTGGAATGGCTAGTATTTCCGATAAGATATTTTCTGGGTATAAAATCGGTAATGAATTAATTTTGATAAACGGACTTATTACTTATGTAGGGTTGTTAATTATATCTAATAAAACAAAAAATTCAATAAAAGTATAATGGATATTGTTAATCCACTCGCGGAATTGTATGCTCAACAACATTCAACTGTTCCAGAATCTATCTTACAGGAAATAGAACACCATACGCTAACAAATCATGCCCATCCTCATATGATCAGTGGGGCGGTTCAGGGTAAATTTTTAGGGATGATTAGCGAAATGATTAATCCTTCAAGAGTACTTGAAATTGGTACTTTTACAGGGTATAGCGCTATTTGTCTTTCAAAAGGGCTGACTGATAATGGCCTTTTGCATACTATTGAGATAAGGGAAGATGATGCTGCTCTAGCGAATTCGAATTTTAAGAAGGCAGGGGTTGAACATAAAATAAAATTACACGTTGGAAATGCTTTAGATATTATTCCGGAATTAGAAGAAAATTGGGATCTTGTTTTTATTGATGCAGATAAGGTTAGTTATATTAGTTATTACGAATTAACTTTGACAAAGTTAAGAAAAGGAGGATGGATGATCATTGATAATGTATTGTTTCATGGTCAGGTATTAGAAAGTTTAATCAAAGGAAAAAATGCGAAATCGATTGAAGAATTTAATAATTATATTGCTCAAGATCCCAGAATAGAAAAGGTAATGCTGACAATACGTGACGGAATTACATTAATCAGAAAGCGTTGATATAGTTTGTGTACTTTTTAAACATTTTAATAATGAAAAATACCTTATTCTTTTTTTTCTTTCTATTTATTTATGCTGTTGGATTTGCACAAAAAATTTCTATTGAAAAATATCTTGATACGTACCGAGATATTGCAATAGCTGAAATGAAAAGATTGGGTGTGCCGGCGGATATTACGCTAGCGCAAGGTGTATTGGAGACTGAAAATGGGAACAGTGAACTGGTGAAAAAATCTAATAATCATTTTGGGATAAAATGTAAAGAAACATGGAAAGGCGCCACTGTTTATCATGATGATGATGCAAAAGGCGAATGTTTTAGAAAGTATAACAGTGCTGAAGAAAGTTATCATGATCATAGCGAGTTCCTTAGATATAGACCTAATTATGCATCACTTTTTACCTTAGAAATTACCGATTATAAAGGATGGGCATATGGGTTGAAAAAAGCTGGTTATGCAACCAATCCAAATTATCCAAAAATGCTTATCAAAACAATCGAAGATTTTCATTTAAATGAATTAGTGATGCAGGCTTACAATACTAAACCTGTTCAAGAAAAATTAGATAAAAGCCAAGAATCGCTAAGCACAAAAATTGAAACAAAAAAAGAACAATTAGTTGAAACTCCTAAAAACACTATTGCTGATGTTGCTAAGACATCAGGACTGAAAGCGATCTTTGTTGATAGTGGCGTTTCATTATTAGCAATTGCAAGTAATGAAAATATCCATTTTAATAAATTATTAGAATATAATGATCTTAAATCAGGAGACATTCTCACACACCCTCAATGGATATTCTTAGAGGCCAAACTAAAAGAGGCAGAAAATGATACTTATACTACAACAGGTTTTGAGGATGTTTATGACATTGCTCAAATAAATGCCTTGCAATTAAAGAGATTATTAAAGTATAATAAATTAAAAATTGGCACTATTGTCAAGCCTAATACTTTACTTTTTCTTAAAAAGAAATCTGCTATTAACGAATACGCAAAAAATAAAAATACAAAAACGCACATAGTACAATCAAAAGAAGGGTTATATGCTATTTCTAAAAAATACAATGTAACCGTAGAGGATTTAAAAAAGTGGAATAATTTAGAAACAAATGATTTAAAAATCGGACAAGAATTAATAATCTCAAAATAAATAACATGAGTCAAATTCAAATTCACGATAAGAAATTCGACACTTATTTATCAGTGAAACAAATAGATGATCAAGTAAAACGTTTGGGAAGTGAAATTAATAGGGACTATAAAAATAAGCGTCCCATTTTTATTGCCATTTTAAACGGTTCATTCATGTTTGCTTCAGATCTTTTTAAAGAACTAACCATTGATGCAGAAATTTGTTTCGTAAAATTAGCCTCATACCAAGGTGTTAAAAGTACAGGAGAAGTAATTACTTTAATTGGATTGGATCAGACAATAAAAGACAGGGATGTAGTTATTATTGAAGATATTGTAGACACCGGAAAAACGCTGTATGAATTCTTGCCTAGTTTGATAAGTTTGAATCCAGCTTCAATAAAAATTGCTACACTATTATATAAGCCTGAGGCATTAGAGCATGCAATAACTTTAGATTATATTGGATTTAATGTACCTAATAAATTTTTACTTGGATATGGTTTGGATTATGATGGGCTAGCCAGAAATCTTAAGGAAATATATCAACTGGTAGATTGATTTAAAATTTCGCTATCTGTATTTTTTGCACTAATGTCAAACGTTTTGCCCTTGAATATTTATTTTCTACATTCAAAATCTGCGTAGCTATGGATATTTGATGAATTCATTTCAAAAAAGTATTTATATTAGTATAATTAATCTATTTGAAAAAAGTAACATTATATCTACTTATCCATTTTTTTGCAGTAAATACATATGCTCAATACTATCTGCGCGGAGAAATAAAAAATGATAAAAATCAACCACTTCCATTTGCCAGAATATTTATACATTCTTTAAAATTATTTATTAATTCAGGTGCAACAGATGGAAGTTTTGGAATTAATACCCATCAGCTTTATGATTCACTAACCATTATTATTGATGATTATGAACCTGCTACTATAAAAGTAAAGACTGATGAATGGCAAAAAATTGTGCTAAAGCCTACAGTATTATCAGCTAGTAAAAATCCTCATAAATTAATTTCATTAACGAATGGATCTAATAACGATGTTGTTAGTCAGTCTTTCAAAGATGATGAAACTTATTTTAAACTTGTAGAAAATGATTTTGTTCAAGCAGATACACATTCTAAAACAGTATTTTCTTTAAATGTAAATAAGGCATCGTATAGTAATGTTCGGCGATTCATAAATATGTCTAGTGAAGTGCCGCCAGATGCAGTAAGGGTAGAGGAGCTTTTAAATTACTTTAATTTAAATTACAAAGAGCCTATTAATCCTACTCAGCTTTTTAATGTTGAATCTAAATTAACTTCTTGTCCTTGGGATAGTAAAGAACAATTGTTATTTATTAATGTTAGTGCAAAAAAAATAGATTTTAAAAATATCCCACCTGGAAATTTTGTCTTTTTAATTGATATTTCTGCAAGTATGGACTTACCCAATAGGCTTGACCTAATTAAATCAGCCTTTCAATTATTTGTAAAAAATATCCGACCTATTGATTCAGTGTCTATTGTTACGTACGGTGAAAAAGTGGAAATTGCTTTACAAAAAACGCCTGGATCAGATAAACAAAAGATTTTAGCCGTTATAGAAAATCTTCAACCTGCAGGAGAAACGCCCGGAGAAATGGGGATTAAAATTGCCTATCAGATGGCATTAAAAGGATTTATAAAAGGAGGTACTAACAGAGTCATACTCGCCACTGATGGAGATTTTAATGTTGGGGAGAGCTCGGAAAAAGGCTTAGAAGAATTAATGCTAAATCAACGCCAAACAGGAATATACCTTACTATTCTAGGTGTTGGAGTAGGTAATTTGAAAGATTCTAAATTGCAAACTCTGGCAAAAAAAGGAAATGGAAATTATGCATACCTGGATGATATTAATGAAGCCCAAAAGGTTTTTGTTAAGGAATTGACTCAAACATTATATGCGGTAGCAGATAATGTGTCTATGAGTGTTCAATTCAATCCCGGCATAGTAAAAAAGTACAGACTAATAGGTTTCGATAATAAAAAAGAAGCAATAATTTCTAATGATAAATTTCTGGAAGGTGGTGAAATTGGAAGTGGAAGTTCCGTAATGGCGATATTTGAAATAATTCCTAATGAAAAAAAAGGTGCCGAAATGAACAAATTGGATGAATTGGCGAAACTAACTTTACGGTATAAATCAGGACTTGATAGCTCTATAAAAAAAGAAGTATTTTCTGCTTTGAATAATCCTTGTTTATTAGATAGTGCAGAAAATTGCTATCAATTTGCAGCAGCTGTTACAATGTTTGGATTGAAACTTAAGCAATCGAAATACTTTAAAAATGGCAATTGGTCAATTATTGAGTTGTTGGCCAATCATTCAGCAGATAAAAGTAATCACCTACAAAGTGATTTTTTGAAAATTATTCAAAAAACAAAAAAAGCATATAAAGAACCTATAAACAGAAGGAATAAAAAAAGATTTATTCTTTTTTAACCAAACATCTCTCTTACCTTATCAAAAAATGACTTTTCGTTTTTTTCTGGATTGGGTTTAAAATTTTCCGATTCATTCATTTTCTCCAGCATCGATTTTTCTTCAGGTGTAATATGCTGAGGAGTCCAAACATTAATATGAATGAGCTGATCTCCTTTTTCATAACTATTTACATGAGGGAATCCCTTTCCTTTTAATCTGAATATTTTGCCGCTTTGTGTGCCAGGAGGTATTTTTATTTTTGCTCTGCCATCTATTGTAGGCACTTCTATTTGAGTTCCAAAAGTGGCATCTGGAAAAGAAATATGTAAATCATAGGCTACATTCAAACCATCTCTTTGCAATTGTGCGTGTGGTTCTTCTTCAATTTGTACTAATAAATCGCCAAATCCTCCACCTCTTTCTCCAATATTTCCTTTACCACTAATGCTTAGTTGCATTCCTTCTTGAACGCCTGCTGGAATATCAATACTTACTGTTTCTTCGCCATAAGTTCTACCTTCCCCTTTACAATTATTACATTTTACGGATATCGTACTTCCATCACCATTGCAAGTAGGGCAGGTAGTTACTGTTTGCATTTGACCAAGAAAAGTATTTTGCACTCTTTTTACTTGGCCACTTCCGCTGCATGTTCCACAGGTTTGTACACTATTTTTATCTTTGGCACCACTTCCGTTACAAGATGTACACTTTATGTATTTTTTTATTTTTATTGTTTTGTTCGCACCTTTAGCCATCTCCTCAAAATTCAATTTAATCTTCACCCTAAGATTACTACCTCTAGTGCCGCCTGACTGACCCCCACCTCTTCTACTTCTATTGCCAAAAAAACTTCCAAAACTATCGTCACCAAATACATCACCAAATTGACTAAAAATATCATCCATATTCATGCCACCACCTCCTCCAAATCCACCACCACGGCCTCCTTGAGAAAAGGCATTGTGACCAAATCGATCGTATTGAGCTTTTTTATCAGCGTCATTTAATATCTCGTATGCTTCAGCAGCTTCTTTAAATTTTTCTTCCGCAGCTTTATCGCCAGGATTTCTATCTGGATGAAATTGCATGGCTACTTTACGGTAAGCCTTTTTTATTTCTTCCTGAGAGGATGATTTTGTAATCCCTAATATTTCGTAATAGTCTCTTTTATTGGCCATAAATGTATAAATACTTCAACTTGATGTTAAATAATGTAATAAGAGTGAAAAATCACTTACCTACAACTACTTTAGCAAAACGAATTAATTTTTCATTTAAATAAAATCCTTTTTCTAGTTCATCAATTACTTTGCCTTTTAGTTCATCAGGGCAATCAATCTCAGTAATGGCTTCATGTTTTTCTACATCAAATTCATGATGTATGCTCTCCATTGCTTTTAATCCTTTCTGTTGCAGTATTGCCCTTAATTTATTAAAAACAAGCAACGTGCCTTCAGTAGAATCACTTAATTCACCCGAAGCCTTCAATTGCTTTTCAGCTCTATCTGCATCATCTAAAACTTCTAACAAAGAGGTGATGATTTCTTTGCCAGCTGTTTGCATTAATTCGATTCTCTCTTTCGAAGTTCTACGTTTATAATTATCAAATTCAGCAACTAATCTGAGGTATTTATCTTTTTGCTCTACTATTTCCTGCTTCATATTAGCAAGATCTTCCGCATTTATCTCTACTAAATTTATAGAATTCACCTCTTCATTAGATAGAACATTGGTATCTTCATTTATTGGTTCTTCCATTGAGATATTATTTTCTTCCATATTTTTTGTTGTTTATTATACAATTCTACTAGACAAACATATTGCCAATTTTAATTTGCAGTCATTTTGACACAATAAATTAATGGGATTAGGCAGAAAAAACAGGAGATTATCTAGAAACTTGGAATTTCCCTGATTCCAAAACGGCTCCATTTTTGCCTCTTAATTGATAAATATAAATACCGCGATAAAATCCGTCTAAATTAATGAAGGTTTTATAGGACAAGTTATTTAATTCGTATACTCTTTTCCCCATAAAATTGAAAATAATAAGGGAATATTTATTGTTGTATCCTTTTTGGAACTCGAAATTAATAGAGGCGACTGCTGGATTTGGGTAAAAATGTAACATTTTTAATCCAGTTGAATATGGATCAAAGCTATTCTTTAATTGTGCTTTTGAAACAAAACACAGAAAAAATAATATAGTCATTATGGAGAATATCTTCTTCATCAATATAAATGTACAATATTTTATCGAATTATTTCCTGAATGTCGTATATATCGAATTAATTTAACTTAATTGAGACAAAACCTTATTAATTTCTTCGAAATTTGGAATATCTCCTGCACTTTCCAATACTTCAGTATATTGGATAAATCCATTTTTATCAATGATAAAAGCGGATCTTTTACTAACCCCCTCCATATTCATATCGGTAAAAAAAGGATAAATAGATTCGTAGGCTGTTGAAACTGATTTATTGAAATCACTTAGTAATGGGAAGTTATATTGTTGTTCCTCTTTAAATTTTGCTAAAGTAAAAATAGAGTCTACTGAAATTCCAAGTACCTGAGTATTTGTTGTTGAATATTTTGACAAGTCGTCTCTAACTGCACATAATTCTTTGGTGCAAACGCCTGTAAAAGCTTGCGGAAAAAATAAAATTAATACATTTTTTGAGCCCGCGAAATCATGCAGATTAACTAATTCTTTAGTTGATGAGTATAACGTAAAATCAGGAGCTTTTTGTCCAATTTGCAATGGCATAATGTTGTAGTTTGGTTTAATTAATTATGTAAAGTTATCAAAGATTTTTTAAAAAGTAATGAAGGAGGGAATAAATGCAAAACAAAAAATAATTCCAAATCGAACCTGCTTGTTTATTGATGCTAAAAATATTAAAACCTAGGACATCTTACTGCATCTAGATAGCTATTATTTTTCTTTTTAATTTTGTAGCTTAATGAAACCTCAAATCCACTTTGTCCATTGCTATTTCGCTTTAATTCAGTAACGGTTGCGTCATAACTTCCTGCAATAGCGATTGATTTAAATTCAATTTTAGCTACAGGAATAATGGCATCATGTAATCTTACATAGCTTCCAACATGTAATAGGTATGTTGCATCTCCATTCAAATCGAATAGCTTTACAGTATAAATACCGCCAATGATAAACTCATTGTTTGTACCTTGTTTACTATAGTCAGATTGTAGCGTAAAGTAAGAAGATTCATTATTGCTTATTTTTACACCAATTGATCCAACCCATTTAGGTGTAATTGTTTCGTTATTTAATGTATAAAAAGATGTTTTCTTTGATTTATTAAAATGATGATACGCTAATCCAATAATTAAATTGTTATCTTGGTTTTCTCCAATTTGTGAATTCAAACTCATTCCTACACTACCATCAAAATAGGAATATGAAGTGTTAGAAAAATTTTCGCCATTACTGATATCTCTATTATAAGCATTTCCATCAAATTGATTATTGGTGGTAACTTTACTTTTATCAAAATGATGCTGAACAACACCTCCCATAAATCCTAAAGAGATATAGGTGTTTGTTTCCGATCCAATAGATTTATTATAATTAATTGCAGGAAAAAATTCAGTCGTTGTTAACCCGATACTTCCGGCTTTGTCATTTAGAATTTGTCCGCCAATAGTAATATAATCATCAGCATTCCCAACTTTCATTTTAAGTTCTCCGCTCAAAGAGGTAGTTTGATATGGGGTTGTAATGTTATTCCATTGAGTTCTATAAACAGATTGAATTCTAGCATCTCCAGTAAAGAGACCAGCTAATGAGGGGTTCCTTAAAATGGGGGTTTCGAAAATTTGAGAAAAATGGATGTCCTGCGATTTTAATGTGCTGGGATGTATGCAAATAAGCAAAGCCGACATTATTATATAAAACTGTTTCATAGGTTTGGATTGAATACGGTATTATATAAACGCAATAAATACTCTTTTATTATATTTTTTGGGACTTTTTTTATAATATTATTTAATTGATAATCAATATGTTGTACATTTTCATATTAAAAAAGGCCTATTATGAAATAGGCCGCTAAATTGGGAGAATTTATATAATATTTTTGATAATATTATTACTTCAATAATGAAACATTCCCTTTATAGGTTAGTGTGGAATTATTATCACATTTAACTGTAATCACATAAATGTATACATCTGCATTCAGCAGGGCTCCCTTAAATTTGCCATCCCATCCTTTAGAAATATCATTTGCATTGAAATCTGTTTTTTCATATATTA
>Ga0214921_10012408_pt1 | contig 10190 bp, 7 predicted proteins | sample LL1505_MetaG_FD_177992 | JGI IMG/M metagenome (GOLD analysis project Ga0214921, IMG submission 177992) | Freshwater microbial communities from Lake Lanier, Atlanta, Georgia, United States - LL-1505 | ecosystem: Environmental > Aquatic > Freshwater > Lake | place: USA: Georgia | collected 2015-05-28
TTATTACAGGGGGGAACATAACAGCCGATAGCGTTCAAGGGACATCACTTTCAGATGGGACACTTACGATTACGGGGGGGAATATTACGGGATTAGTGGATTTGACCGCTACTGGAACAATCACCGGCGGGGCGGTAATCTGCTCGTCATTAGACGCACAAAGTGGATTAATCAAGACGCTTGGGAATATTGAAGCGGGGACTTTTGATGATAATGCGGGGGCAACGATTACAGGGGGAAACATAGTAGCCGATAGCATTCAGGGGACATCGCTTACAGATAATGCAGGGACTTTGATAACAGCTGGAGTGGTGGGTGCGAATAGTATGACGGCTGTTGGGACAGTTCAAGGTGCAACGCTGACCGATGGAACTCTATCAGCGAATGCTGGAGTTATTACGGGGGCAACGAATATTACAGCAAGTGGGAGTTTGACGCTGACTGGAAATACTCTGAATGTAATAAACGCTACTGGAACAACGCCGATAATCCAAATGCCTACAACGGGAACGCTAAAGTTCGGAAACTCCGGTTCAACTCTTTATTCCGAAATGTCGTCTGGGGCTGTTCTTGGAAAGACATCGGCTGGATTAACTACTTTTAACTTGAATACATCGGCGGGGACTTTAGCAACGACAGGGACGATTTCAACATCATCAAACATTCAATCAACATCTACATCAACCGCCACACCCGGTTTGGCTGTGAATGGTTATGCAAACTTTGGAACGGGTAGTGCTTTGATTACAAGTGCAGGGGGTATTACAGCCGTTAGTATGAACTTAACAGGTTCTTCTGGTAATGCTCTCACTCTTTCCGGAACAGGTGGTATGGCGATTACGGGGGCGAGTGCGGGTCTTGCTATTTCAACGGGAACTCTACAGTCCAAGGGTATTAATGACGGCAACAACGGCACAGCCCAAGGCACATCTGGATATATTCTACAGACGCTGGGATCGGGTCTTGGATACAAGTGGGTCGTCCCACCGTCATCCATCTCCGTTAACTCAACTTCGTCATCTACGCTCACAACAGGATTAACAACTATCACTTGGAGTTCTACACCAACCGTCCCATTGGCGTATCAGTCAGTAAAGGTAAGCGGACAACTCATCTTCCAAATAACCACAACCATAACATCAGCAAACTCGTTAGTCCAAGTCCAAGTATTCGGCGGTTCTACTGGAGCGACTTTGATTAGCACAACCCAACAGTCTTCTATACCGATAGGGACTACAGCGGGACAGTTCTATATTGTTCCCTTCTCGGGTTCTTCATCCGTTTCTGGAACACAACAAATCGTCGTGAAAATACAAGGCAATAGTGCTACAAGCGTAGCTACACTTCAGAACACTTCCCAAATGGCGGTCTTTTATAATGTGTAGTATTAACAAGCGAATAAATATGTCGTTATAGCATAGAATGTCTTTCGTTCCCGGTGGTGGTATATATCCAGCATTTCCAACAAGTGGTTTAGTAGATAGCGTATCTGGATCTGGAAACATAGTTGCAACTCCGACAACTGGAGCAGTTGTAGTAAGCACAGTAGCTGTTCCTTCCTTCTCTGGTCTTAATGATGCAACAAATGGATCGGGGCAGGGAACGGCAAACTACATTCTACAGACGCTGGGAAGTGGTCTTGGATATCGATGGATACCGCCACCCCTTACAGACTATTATTCATTAGCAACTTCGGCAACTATATCTGCAACAGCTAATACAAGCATTACGGCTACATCAACCTACCCGAGACAGACTTGGAATGCTGGTATGCTTATACAAGGCACTTGCTATTTCTCTGGAACAGCAGACACGACCAACAATCATACAATCGCTTACGCTCAAGTCGTTCTATATCGTGGAACTGCTTCTGGAACAATACTTGCGACACATAGAGCGTCTTGTCCGCCGAACACGGGCGGAACTGCAACAGTAGGGTATTGGTCGTGTCCCATTACCTTCTACGACACGGGTGCTTCTACAACAGTCCCCCAGCAATACACTCTTTCCATTACATTCGTTCAATCCACCGGTGCTGTATTGACCCCCACGCTACTCGCAAACTCTACTCTATGTATTCTGAACGGTCAGTAGTGATATTTCTTTGCAACATCAGCGTCGGCTGTATGATATGTCTTTCCTTTATCCAAAAAAGAAAATACACGAGCCATCGCCCACATCTCTTTTGGAAGTCTTGCAGATCTCGGGAACTTGAATATGTTATAGTTCTTACTGAAGTCCTTCTTCAGTCGAACCGACGATATGTTATTTTTCCAAGCCCCCACACCACGATTAAAAATCTCCTGTAGAGCTTCTTGTGGTATATCAAATGCTGTTGCTAACTCGGGAAGTGATAGATGGGTGTCTTTGGGAAGGCGAAGGCGTTTCAATATGTTCTCTCGGTGGGTCATCTGCCCTACAGACAGAATATATTAAGGATTGATCTGACGGCTTGTCTGGTGGTGTCCTTTCTAGTTCAATAATAAACCCATCAGATTTCTTTTGTATAGATAATATTTTCAAGACTTCTTGTTCGCCGTAGGTCGGGATATGATATCGTATTTTATGTTTCATTACTTCAACATAAATATCTCGGGTGTGTGTGTAAATACTCCGGAACATCTACTATATGCAAGAAATATTTGCGAGATATTTACCGAATGTAAAAAAAACGATTGATTTCTTTACATATTGTAATAAAATCAATCCTTATATGAGAAATACGGGTAAAAAATCCGGATTTTTTACTTGAAAACGCCATATAAGCGTTAAGATTCTTACATTTAGTAATAAAGTAGCCCCTACATTATTACCGTGCGGGGTTTTTCAGCAGTTTTTATGTAATCTATAGTAGAATGAGTTGGTCTATGCGTGATATTGTGATTGCTTCTATGGTTTCTATTACAATCTACCACCAGATATTTCACGCCAAGTGGCGGTGTTCTACTTGCGGTAATCTTCCGGACAAATAATGTTGGCTACAAGTATATAACAAGAATGTCCGGAATGCGTGTATCCGAGTTTATGCTACAACTTGCGAAATCGCTCCAGACCACTCGTGAGATAAGCGAGAGCAGTGCGAACCAGTATTTGCAGACGCTCCACAGTCTCAATAACAAGACCCCATTCAATAACCTTGCTTGGCTGAAGAACCACGATGGTATACATAGCGTTCTTGAGAAGTTCGCACCCGCTACTCAACGCAACTATATTACCGCCATTGTTAGCACCCTTTCGCTCTTTAAAGACAAGCCGACCTACAAGAAAACCTACCAGTATTGGTATGACAAGATGATGGAAAGCAAAGACAAGTCCGACAAAGAACCCAACACTAAAACCGAAAAGCAAGATGAGAACTGGATTTCTTGGGAGCAAGTTCAGGAGATTAAAAAGGGCTTGGCGAAAGTCATTGGCGAGAATGTTTCTGGGAGACATATCACTCCTTCTGCATACGACACGCTTTTAAGGTTTATTGTTCTATCGCTCTATACGGATATTGCTCCCCGCCGTAATCAGGACTATATGGATATGTATGTCGTGAAGAAGTGGGACGCTGAAATGCCGAAGGACAAGAACTATCTGGATCTATCGACCAAGCAGTTCATCTTTAATAAGTATAAGACCGCCAAGACTTACGGCGAACAGAAAGAGCCTATCCCGGACACTGATGAGAAGCCCCTGTGGAAGGCTCTGGAGCTTTTCTTGAAATACCACCCGCTAAACAAGCCCAAGGTAAAGGAGTTCAAGCTACTTGTAGCACACGACGGGTCTCCGCTCAATAGTGTGAATGCTATCACACGAATGCTGAATAAAGTCTTCGGGAAGAAGGTTGGATCTTCTATGCTCCGTCATATCTATCTCTCTGGTAAGTATGGAAACGAGCTGGAAGAGATGAAGAAAGATGCAGAAGCGATGGGGCATTCTGTAAACCAGCAGAAGGAATATATTCTAAAAGAATAATCGCTGAACTGATTATAGAATGGCTCATACCTTCGTGTTAGCGTGTATTGACCCCCGATTTACTAGAATGTTAGCCGATTTTCTTATCCACGAGAAGTATGTTAAGAATGATTATGACTTATTCGCTCTCGCTGGTTCTGAACTTGGTGCGAATGATAAACCGGCGTGGAAGAAGGTTCTAAAGGAGCATATAGATATCGCTCTTGAGCTACACGATATCAAAGAGTTCTGGGTGTTCTCCCATATGGATTGCGGTGCTTATAAGGTCTTTATGGAGCTGGAGAAGGATGATGATCCGCACTTGCACGAGAAGCAGATTAAGAAGCTTTCCAAGTGGATTAAGAAACATTATAGCCAACTCGAGTTCAAAGGCTACATTATGGGGGAGACTGGGAAGATTGTTCGGGTCTGTTAAATAACCGATAACCGATAACCGATTGGGGTGAAGGTTTGTATAGGAAGTGTCTTCCATCTATAAAGATAGTATTCTGATACACATTGTATAGGAATACTATTTCTGCAAACGGTTTTCGGTTATCGGTTTTACAGCCGAGCCGATGAGTAATACTTATTGAAACGATTACGAATGTCTTCCTTACTCAAGTTAGCCAAAATAGCATTAGCATTGAAAAACTTCAACCGTCTTGCAACTTGACGCATACCTTCCACATCATCTGCGTTGTATAGACTGGCGAGAAGGGAACGCAACGCCATTACTGCTTGTGTATCGGTTTTCCTGGGGCGACTTTCTTCAGCTGGGGCAGGAGCTGGTTCTGGGGCAGGAGCTGGTTCTGGGGCGGGTGCGGGTTGTCTGGGTGTTGGTATTCTACGCACCGTCGTTCTATTTGGCGGAATCTCACCATTTGCAAAAATACCCGCAAAGGGGTCTGGCTGTTCCTGTTCTGGTTCATACATACCAGCAAAAGGGTCTTCAGATCTTCTATTCATCATTATCGGCTGACCCGGAGATAAAGGAGAATATTCATCGCCATAGCGTGGAATAGGGGAGATAGAAGGCGGTGGTGGGCGTTCCCCCCTTGTGGATGATTTTGCATATTCAACGGGCGTTTCGTATGGTGGAATCCCAGCAGGTGGTTGTCTACGGGCTACATTTTCCATACCTAACGCACGGGGAGCGACCGTGGAAATAGCCGACAGCTTCCAGTGCTTCATTGCAGTCTTTACCAATGTGCGACGGTCAATCTCGGACAGATTTCCAATATCACCCGCAATCAACTCTTCCATAAAACCCAGCAGTTTCTCAAGATTGCGATATATCAGCCCAAACTTCTCATCTTGACGGCGTTCAGAAAGGAAACTTGGGGCGGGAACTGATCCGTGATGCTCCGCCATCGTAGCTGAAGAACGCTCCGCAAGAACTGCTTCCTTTAATGCAATATAGATATCTTGGAAATCGGCTGTCTCCAATGTAGGTGCTGTCTTAATCAATAATGCCGTCAGCTTACGGATATTTCCAAATACTAAATCAGAATAGTTTCCAGTTCCCACATTATCAATGACTTCGTTCAAAAGCCCATACAGCTCAAGTTTATCACTATCTTCACCCGTCATTACACGGTTCTCTGTCTGCGGTGGGGCATCGGGGTTCTCCATTTGACGGACTTGAGATGCACGGCGATCAAGAATATCACGAGCGTATTTCTGACCTTCAATGCTTGACAACACACCACCCCGTAGATGGTGCTGGTTGTATACGAAAGTTGCAAGACCGCCCGGGTATGTATGAAGGGGGCTGATTGTTCCGCTTACAGAAGCCTGAAAAGGACGCTGACCGTTATTGATAAGATTTGTAATCACACGACCGGGTCTCGGCTCACGGAAAGTCGTATGGTCGAAATGACGGCGAGATGCAATCGTCTCAAAATCATATTTTCGCTGTGCGTTCCGGAGTTCTTGATGATAAAGCTGGGACGGGATTTCAATCGGATAGCTAATCGTCATAGTTGCGGGTCTCGCACCACCCATAAAATATTCACGGGGTTTGTCATAAAGTGCATTGAACTCTGACGGAAATCTGACCTTCGGCTGTTTCACATAACCTTCTGCGATGCGATTGACCGACATTCTATATTAACGACATAGATTTTTTAATCAGCGTTTAATATCCGTGTTCTTTGATATGCTTGGAAGCTTGTCCCAGTGTCATACCCTTCTCTCTCATCAGTCGGGACACTTCAGCACCACGCTTCTTTCTTGCGTCATTAGCACCAGCCTTTGCACGGCTTTTCTTGCCCGTGCCGAAGTTTAGCGTTCCCGTCGGATTCTGGTGATTGATACCACCATATCCACCGCTCAATGCACCGCCTTCAAAATACACACCAGCAGGAGAAGCGGGAACACGACCACGGGGATGTGATGTAGGATGAGTGCGACCCATTCCTGCCGTATTACGAGCAAAACCAAGACCCGGGTTAGCCACACGACCAACATCTACCGCTCCGCTGGGATCAGCACCATTACTAGGAGTTCCAAGGGCTTCGCTCACGCCGTTGGGCTGTCCCATTCCCTTACGGGGGCGACCACGACCGGGCATAGTGGGATTATGATATACATTACCCATCTCGGCTCTCATCTGCTTCTCTGCAATACGACCAGCGGGAGTGTGGCGAGTGCCGTGTCCTTGAAGTCTCGTAGCCACATTGTTCGCCGTGTTTAGTCCATTCAGACCAAGAGCAACGGCAGTCCCTACACCCGGAACAAAGGGAGCAACCACACTTGCAACCTTCGTAGCAGTAGGCAAGATTTTACGGCGTAGGTCGCTTTCGGGATTTACAAACTCGTTCTTGATCTTATTAAACATATCTCCAAAAAACCCGTTTCCGTGGAGCATACCTTCCATCATAGCGTGAGCGTGTTCGTCGCCGTGCTTACCACGAATGAACTTTGCTAACATTTTGCCTTGGTGATATGCGGGATGCATCGCACCGCCTTCTATATGAAAGGGCGACGCTTCACGATCAGACATTCCCTGCGGAGAATAGCGTTGGCTCTTTCCACCGCTCATCTCTTCTTCTTCACTCTCGCTTGAAGAGCTACTCTTCGCCTTTCTCGACTTCCGCTTACCGTGTCCGATAAGACGGCTCATAGAACGGGGTGCAGAACCGCCGGACATCTCGGGATTATGAGCCATCTCGTGTTCCTTCTGACGCTGACGGCGAACTTTACCATTTCCATTTAACTGCGGGTGCTGGGAAAACCGTTCCATTGCTCGTTCGTGAGCGAGTTCTCCCTGGGCGTTATGTGCTTCAATCAGACCGGGTTCTCTGCGTAGCATTCTATAAACATACCACATATTTTTAATCGGCACGATTTACACCACAGATTAAGCGATTACTAATCGGTTAATCTGAAGATTACTAAATGGTTAATCGGCAACCGCTTACATTAAGCGAGAAGCCAGAGAACGGCGACTGCGACCACCGCTTATTGCACCGCCGGAAGCACCGTATCCGAGTTGCGTCGCACCGCTCTTGATCGCACCCAGAACGCCAGTGTCGGGAAGCATATTCTTAACCTGCGACACATACGGCTTGGTCTTCTCGTAGATGTCCCTGCCCTTGTTGAAGATTTCCTTCGCCTTCGTGAAGGCAGATCCAAGGTTGGAAAGGAAACCGTGTCCCACAAGGCGACGCATACCTTCGGCATTTCCAGCAGGGGGTGCAGAGATGATGTCGGCTTCGGACAGCACGGACTTCACCACACGAGAAGAACCAGACTGGGACTCGAAGAAACCGCCATTCACCGCCACCACTACAATCTGGTAAGCAGACACGACGGAAGCCGTGTTGTTGCGAACCGTTAGCTGGAACTGGAGCGTAAACGAACCCGCAAGTCCCGGGGCTTGTCCTGACTGGAGTGTGATATCCGTGCCGGGCTTGAGAACTAGGAAACCACCCACCGTGCTTACATTTCCACCCGTGCGACCAATCTTTGCAGAGCCATACCACTCCGCAAAATCCATATCCAGACCATTATGCACCGCCATTTGGTATAACTGAACTTGCTGGTGCGACGAGAGCAGACCGCTAAAGTTATCGAAGTTGATTGAGATACGCTCGGGCGGGAACATCCAATCAGCCTGTGTCGTATCCGTGTAGGAAGTGGGACGGCAGAAGATGAGTAGCATATCTGGGATCTGGGGGAGAACGATGGTCTGCGAGTTCAGCGTCTCGGTAGCACCAATCGCAGTGTTGAGACCCGTGAAGTTCGTGATATAACGGGGATACTCCATATACTCCACGACGCTTTTAGGGGGCAGGGGAAGGTCAAGGGACGGCGTTAGGAACTGGAACAGCATCTGCGAACCCGTGAAGGAAGCAGACGGGCGGTAGGCAACGGCGTTGATGGTGCGACCGTTCTGCGTCGTGGAACGGATCACACGGCTCGGGGCTACCATATTGCACACAATCTGGATGGAGTTGATGCCGAACAGACCCGTCTCCCACTGGGCGGAGTTAGCAAAGATGAAAGGAGACAGCACCAGCTTCTCCGTGGAAGTAAACTGCACGAAGAGAGTGTAGCCTACCAAGTCGTTCGTCGCATCACGCACAGGGATACCATCCACATAGGTAATCGTCTGTGCTCCACCAGCAGGGGAAGTCGTGCCGTAAGTTCCATTACCAGACAGAACACCCCCCGTAGAGTTCGTGAATACCACCAGCGGGAAAGCACCGTTAGGCACAAAGGCGGGTTGCTGACTATCCGCCCAGCCGTTCAGGGGGTTATTCAAAGCACCGTAGGCGGAGTTGTATGACTGGTATGTGTCGTCCATCGTCGGGCAAGTGCGGGACTTCTTGTTGTCGGCATAAGAAGTCAGACGGAGAACCTGCTTGAGAATATCAGAAGTATTCATAGTCGTAGTCGTGTCGTTGATCGTCGCCGTCATCGTGCCGACCATCGAGTGCAGGGGGAAGTTCGTCAAGGCACAATCCTGTCCGAAAGTCAGCACGGGCTGATTGACTGTTAGGGGAACGGAGATGGGGGCGACGGCTACCGTCAGGGGGCAAGTGGAAGTCCAATCCACGGCACGGTCAATAAAAACATTCTGCGAAGGCACATTGATATTGTAAGTATGCTGGGTTGTCGTCTGCGAAATCGCCTGGAAAGGCACAGCCGTCAGAGATAATGCACCCTTATTCACAGCGTAGGCGGGGGAGTGCTGGACGATGCGATCATCGAAAACTGCTTCCTTGGCGATGTCGGATGTAGCCATTCTATAACTTTAGCAAACATAAAAAAAATCCTTAAAACGCTACACCGGATATTTAGACGGAGATGTTGTTGTGGTTCTTTTTGCGGAACATAAGTTTCATAGACACGCTTGAGAGATTAAACATTTGCAGGGGGTAGAGTTTGCCGTCCAAGCGGTTCTTCCAGAAGACGGCGACATCCACCTGCCGGATTTCATTCTGCCCGTTCTGGAATGCCGTAATGCGGTATTCGGCAGACGGGTTGTATTCAATAAAGCCACGCCAGTCGGAAGCACGGTTGAGAGCAAGAGAGATATCTGTGATGATGGGGTTGAAGGCGGACGGGGTCGTTCTCGCCGATGTATTGCTGTTTCCATACTGCACCGGAACGGTCTGCTGTTCGTTCGCCACCGGAAGAAGGGTTGTGGTGAATACAATACTTGCAACCGGAGACCATAGGGTGCTGTTGCTCTCGTAATCCTGCGACATTACCACATAGGTCGGGGTCGTCGTTGAAAGCACATTCTGTCCCAGGTAGTTATAGACCAGCATTTCGTTCGTAAGACCGGGGAATACTTGGTTGACATTGTTCGTAATACCCTTACTGCCCCATCCACCGCTAATCTGACCCGATAGACCTAATGGCTGGGGGATTGTTCCCCAATAACGATTGACGAAGTTGGTGAATAGACCATACATATTGGGATTGAAGAACAACTGATAGAACTGCGTTGCAGATCCGGAGTTAATGGGTGTGCCGAGACTATTCATACCGTAAGCCGTGCTGTCGTAATAGATACTGAATAGATTGGTTGTGGTATTGTAGAACATCTTGGGCGGGACTGCCGTCAGCGTGGGAGCAGGGGCTATTCTTCCCCAGCCACCACTGTATGAAACTCCATTTACCGTAATGGGCGTTCCAACCGGGGCTACCCATAGCGTATTGAAAGCCGTCTGCAGGGCAGTGTTTGCCGTCGCAAAGGTGTTATTCACGAGCTGAACCCACCAAGCATAGGTGTA
>Ga0214921_10012409_pt1 | contig 10189 bp, 12 predicted proteins | sample LL1505_MetaG_FD_177992 | JGI IMG/M metagenome (GOLD analysis project Ga0214921, IMG submission 177992) | Freshwater microbial communities from Lake Lanier, Atlanta, Georgia, United States - LL-1505 | ecosystem: Environmental > Aquatic > Freshwater > Lake | place: USA: Georgia | collected...
GTGCCCGCCACATCAAACAGGTCTTTCCACACCACCGGCACGCCGTCCAGCGGGCCCATCGGCTGGCCGGCCTGCCAGCGGGCGCGGCTGGCCTGCGCTTCGGCCAGCGCGCGCTCCTCCAGCAGGCAGGTGAACAGCCCCGGCTCGGCGGCCCCAGCCAAGGCCAGGCAGTGCTGCGCTACGGTCACCGGGTCCAAGCGCGCCTCGCGGTAAGCGGCGTGCAGCTCCCGCAGAGTGAGCGATTCAAGCGATATCGGCATGGTGTGTCTTTCTCATGATGCAACGGGTGGTACTTACAAGCCCAGCATCAGCTGCAAATTTTGTACCGCAGCCCCGCTGGCGCCTTTGCCCAGGTTGTCCAGCCGCGCCACCAGCAGCGCGTGGCCGGCCGCCTGGTTGGCAAACACGCGCAGCTCCATCACATTGGTGTTGGCCAGCGCCACGGCGTCGAGTTTCAGGTCGGCGGTGGGCGGCTCCACCCGCACCCAGGTGCTGCCCGCGTAATGCGCGTGCAGCGCGTCGTGCAGGGCCTGCGCGGTGGGCGCGCCGGGCAGGCTATCCAAATGCAGGGGCAATTGCACCAGCATGCCTTGCGCAAAATTGGCCACCATGGGCACAAACAGCGGACGCCGGGTCAGGCCGGTGTAGCGCATGATTTCAGGCACATGCTTGTGCGCCAGCCCCAGCGCATACAGCTCCAGCGGCGCAGCTGTCCCGGCCTCATAGGCCTCCATCATGCTGCGCCCGCCGCCCGAGTAGCCGCTCACGCTGGGCAGGCACACCGGCGTGTTCGCCCCAATCAGCCCGGCGTCAATCAAAGGGCGCAACAGCGCAATCGCGCCCGTGGCGTAGCAGCCGGGGTTGGACACGCGGCTGGCGCTGGCAATGGCCGCGCTTTGCCCCGCGCACAACTCGGGGAAACCATAGACCCAGTCCGGGTGCGTGCGGTGCGCGGTGGAGGCGTCAATGATGCGCGGGCCGCGCCCGGTGTCGGCCAGCAGCGCATCGGCCATGGCCACGGTCTCCATGGCTGCGTCGTCATGTAAACACAAGATCACCACATCGGCACGCGCCAGCAAGGCGCGTTTGGCCTGCGGGTCTTTGCGCAGCGCCGGGTCGATCGCCAGCAATTCGATTTGCGCCATGTCGTGCAAGCGCTGGCGGATTTGCAGGCCGGTGGTGCCAGCTTCACCATCAATAAATACGGTGTACATCAGGGTTCTATGTGGGGCCGCGCACGGCGTTGTGGCTGTAAGTTTGGGCAATGGTTTGTGCGTTGCACCATGATACAGTTCGCCCGCTTTGCGGCGGCCCCGCCCGCCCTTCGCCCAGCGCAGCCCAGCCTGTGCGTTTCCTCCTGCAAAAGAAGCGAGAACAGCATGAAAATCCACGAATACCAAGGCAAGGACATCTTGCGCAACGCCGGCATTCCTGTGCCCAACGGCATCCCCGCATTCACCGTGCAAGAAGCGGTGGAAGCAGCCCAAAAACTGGGCGGCCCGGTCTGGGTGGTTAAAGCACAAATCCATGCCGGCGGACGCGGTAAGGGCGGCGGCGTCAAGCTGGCCCGCTCGCTCGATGAAGTCAAGGCGCTTGCCACCGAGATTCTGGGCATGCAACTCATCACCCACCAGACCGGCCCCATGGGCCAAAAAGTGCGCCGCTTGCTGATCGAAGACGGCGCGGACATCCAAAAAGAATATTACGTATCAGCAGTTACCGACCGCGCCAGCCAGCGCGTAGCCATGATCGCGTCCAGCGAGGGCGGCATGGATATCGAAGGCGTGGCGCATGACACGCCCGAGAAAATCATCACCGAAATCGTCGACCCCGCGCTGGGCCTGACGGATGCGCAAGCCAAAAAACTGGCCGACGCCATTGGCGTACCCGCAGCCTCTACCGCCAAGGCGGTTGATGTCTTGCAAAAGGTTTACCGCGTCTATATGGATACCGACGCCAGCCTGGTCGAGATCAACCCCCTCATTTTGGAAGGCAACGGCAACATCAAAGCCCTGGACGCCAAGTTCAACTTTGATGCCAACGCCCTGTACCGCCACCCCGACATCGTCGCCTTCCGCGACCTGGACGAAGAAGACGCTGCCGAAATCGAAGCATCCAAGTTTGATCTGGCCTACATCAGCCTGGACGGCAACATCGGCTGCCTGGTCAACGGCGCAGGTTTGGCGATGGCCACCATGGACACCATCAAACTGTTCGGCGCAGAGCCCGCCAACTTTCTGGACGTGGGCGGCGGTGCAACCCCGGAGAAGGTCACCGAAGCCTTCAAGATCATGCTGAAAAACCCCAAGGTCAAAGCCATTTTGGTCAACATCTTCGGCGGCATCATGAAGTGCGACACCATTGCCACCGGCGTCATCGTCGCGTGCAAGGCCGTCAACCTGAGCGTGCCGCTGGTGGTGCGCATGAAGGGCACCAACGAAGACATCGGCAAAAAGATGCTGGCTGAGTCCGGCCTGCCCATCATCAGCGCCGACACCATGGCCGAGGCCGCCCAACGCGTGGTGGCCGCTGTCAACGCCCACGCCTGAAGCTTTAGAAAGAAACCGCCATGTCGATCTTCATCAACAAAGACACCCGCGTCATCACCCAGGGCATCACCGGCAAAACCGGCGCATTCCACACCGAGAAATGCCAGGAATACGCCAACGGCAAAGCCTGCTTTGTCGCCGGCGTGAACCCCAAGAAGGCCGGTGAGTCGGTCTTCAATATCCCGATTTACGGCTCGGTGAAAGAAGCCGCTTCTGCCACGGGCGCAACCGTCTCGGTGATCTATGTGCCGCCTCCCGGCGCGGCGGCTGCCATTTGGGAGGCCGTAGAGGCCGACTTGGATCTGGCCATTTGCATCACCGAGGGCATTCCCGTCAAAGACATGCTCGAAGTGCGCAACCGCATGCGCGCCAAAGAAGCCGCTGGCGGCAAGAAAACCCTGCTGCTTGGCCCCAACTGCCCCGGCCTCATCACGCCCGACGAGATCAAGATCGGCATCATGCCCGGCCACATCCACCGCAAGGGCCGCATCGGCGTGGTCAGCCGCTCCGGCACGCTCACCTATGAGGCCGTGGCGCAGCTCACCGAAATCGGTCTGGGCCAGTCCACCGCCGTGGGCATTGGTGGCGACCCGATCAACGGCTTGAAACACATCGACATCATGCGTGCCTTCAACGACGACCCGGACACCGACGCCGTCATCATGATCGGTGAGATTGGCGGCCCCGACGAGGCCGAAGCCGCCCGTTGGTGCAAGCTCAACATGAAGAAACCCATCGTCGGCTTCATCGCTGGCGTCACCGCGCCCGCAGGCAAGCGCATGGGCCACGCCGGCGCGCTCATCAGCGGCGGCGCCGACACGGCGGACGCCAAGCTGGCGGTGATGGAAGAGTGCGGTTTCACCATCACCCGCAACCCTTCTGAGATGGCCAAGCTGCTCAAAGCCATGCTTTAAGCCATGCGGCAAGCGCATAACAGTTAGGAAGTTAGGAGCGAGAACCATGGAATTTTTGCAAGACCCCGAGTTTTGGCTTGGTCTGCTGAAGATCATCTGGATCAACATCATCCTCTCGGGCGACAACGCCGTGGTCATCGCCCTGGCCGCGCGCAGCCTGCCCCCCGCCCAGCAGAAAAAAGCCGTGCTGTTCGGCTCCGGCGCGGCGGTGGTCTTGCGCATCGTGCTCACCGTGGTGGCGGTGCAACTGCTGGCCCTGCCGTATTTGCAAATTGTGGGCGGCTTGCTGCTGCTGTGGATCGGCACCCAGCTGCTGGGCGATGGCGATGAGGGCGAGGGCGAAAGCAAAGAATACGGCTCGCTCATGGCCGCCGTGCGCACCATCCTTATTGCCGATTTGGTGATGAGCCTGGACAACGTCATCGCCGTGGCTGCTGCCGCCAAGGGCAGCATGGTTTTGCTCATCCTGGGCCTGGCTATCAGCATTCCGCTGGTGATTTTCGGCAGCACGCTGATGATCCGCCTCATGGAGCGCTATCCCATCGTTGTCACTTTTGGCGCGGGCCTGATCGGCTGGGTCGGCGGTGAGACCATCATCAGCGACAACGTGCTGACGCCCTGGGTGCAGGAGGCGCATTGGCTGCATTACGCCGGCCCCGCGCTGGGTGCTGCCTTGGTGCTGGGCATCGGCAAGCTGCTGGCACGCGGTGGCAGCGCGCCCGACGGGCAAACCCCGCCCGCACACAGCGGTTAAGGGCCACTGACGAACCGCTTGCGGCCGCCAGTTCCGGCCGCCCACATTCCGAGAAAAACCGCCTGAAATTCCCCCATGCGGGGGATATTCGGGCGCCCGCGCTTGCGTACAGTCCGCAACTCAAGTTGTTATTCCGCGCAGCCCGGGAAATAGCAGTTTGGCAGGCAGTCAGGCGCAACCTGCGGGTGCGTGGTTCACTTTTCTATTTCTTTTTCAACGGGAGTTTTTTATGAAACGCAGTATCCAAAAGGGTTTTACCCTGATCGAGCTGATGATCGTCGTGGCCATCATCGGCATTTTGGCGGCGGTGGCGCTGCCGCAGTACCAGAGCTACATCAGTAAGTCTCAGGCGTCATCAGCGCTTGCTGAACTTACAGGCCCAAAAACGATTATCGAAACCAAAATTAACTCAGAACCTCTTGTAGCCACTGTTAACCCAGCTGACTTGGGGTATGCCAGCCCGAACGGAACAGCGACCAGTACGACTGCCACCACATCTCGTTGCGTCATAACCGTGAAATTGGCAACAACCGGAGTGACGCAAGCGTTGTGCACAGCGAATGGCAATACCGATATCAACGGAAAGCTGATTAAGCTTGACCGTGCTGCCGACGGAAACTGGACATGCACTACCAATATTGGTAGTACTACTGCAAGCTACAAACCTGATGGCTGCACCTACACGAGTACGGCACCGTCAATTTCTTGATCAGCAGTTACCCTTGACCACCAAGCGGCGATGCAGAAACTTCTGCATCGCCGCTTTTTTATGCGCTTCGCGCGACACGCTCCCCGCACTTGCCCGTGTCTCCCTACTCCGGCCCGGATAATCGAGCGCGGTGAACTTCTCCCCCGATTCCTCCCCCTCTGCCCCGCCCGTGAGCCCGGGTTTTGCCGTGGCGCTGGCCGTGGTTTTGGCGCTGCCCTGGCTGAACCCGTTTGCGCTGGGGCCTTCGCCGAATGTGCAGCCGCTCTTGATCAGTTGGGCCAGTGTCGCGTTGGCGCTGGGTTTGGTGGCCGTGGGCCGGTTGAGCAGCGCGGTGCTGTGGCGGGCCGCCGTATGGGCCTGGGTGGCGGCGGCGGTGCTGAGCGCGGGCATGGGTCTCTTGCAGTACCTGGACCTGGCAGCGGACTTTGCGCCTTGGGTGAACCAGACCGACCCTGGAACGGCGTACGCGAATTTGCGCCAGCGCAACCAGTTTGCAACGCTGTGCGCTATCGGGGTGGCGGCATTGGCGTGGGGGGCTGCTGCGCACAGCGCTTCCGGGCGCAGCAAGGGCATTCTGGAAATGGCGGGCCTGTTAGCGGCAGCGCTGATTGGCGTGGTGTGGGGGCTGACGGGCTCGCGCACGGGCTTGCTGGAGCTGGTGTTGCTGTGGCTGCTGGCGCTGGTCTGGCGGATTGTTGGGCCTGCACCAGCATCCGCACCCGCATCCGGGCGGGTTTGGCTGACGCTGGCGATTGCGACCTTGGCCTATTTACTGGCGGCCTCTGGTTTGTTGCCCGGCTTGGGTGACGGCGGGGCTGCGCCTTTGGCGCGCTTGTGGGAAGGCAACGCGGTGTGCGGCAGCCGCTTGACGCTGTGGGCCAATGTGTGGCAAGCGGTGATGCAAAAGCCGTGGCTGGGCTGGGGCTGGGGCGAGCTGGGGTACGCGCAGTTCATGACCCTCACAACAGGCCCGCGTTTTTGCGATTTGCTGGACAACGCGCACAACCTGCCCTTGCACTTGGCGGTGAGTTTTGGGCTGCCGCTGGCGCTGCTGCTGGTGGCGTTGGTGCTGGCGCTGGTGTGGCGCGGAAAACCGTGGCGGGCGGCGCAGCCGGGTGCGCGCCTGGCATGGGCGGTGGTGGGCGTGGTGGGCCTGCACAGTTTGCTGGAGTACCCGCTGTGGTACGGGCCGTTTCAGATAGCGGTGCTCTTGGCGGTGCTGCAGTTGTCGGCAGGCGAGGCCTCAATAGGGGAGGCGGATCGCGCTTTGCTAAGTGCTACGCGGGCCCGCGCGGCGGGGGCTGTGGCGGCGCTGGCCCTGGCCGGGTTTTGCGGGGTGGCGGCGCAAAGTTATGAGCGGGTGTCGCGCCTATACAGCATCGAGGCGGCGCGCGCAGTGGTGTTTGACCCGTTCAATGAATTGCAGTACCACGACATTTTTTTGTTTGTGAATGAGGTGGCTTTTTCGCGTTTGTCGATGCCGGTGCACAACGGCCGGCCGGAAGACCAGTACGCATTGGCGCAGCAGCTTTTGCATTACTCGGCGGAGCCGCGGGTGATTGAGCGGGTTCTGGAAAGCGCGCAGCTGTTGGGCCACGCGGACGAGGTGGCTTTTTACAAGGCGCGCTACGCGCAGGCCTTTCCGGAGCGCTTCATCGAGTGGCTGGCGATGGAGCCGCATGGGGCAGTTATCCCCAATGCCCCTGCGCCGCAAGCGGCTAGCGCGGTGCAGCCTTAAACTGCGCAGCATCTTTCAATCAACCCTGTGCCGCCATGAAGAAATTTGTCGCCTTCGCTCTGCTGATCGCTGCCCACTTTGCCCATGCCGAATGGCTTGCCGTGGGTGAACAAAACGGAGCGTCTTTTTATATCGATTTACAAACGATCACCGTAAAAGGCGACACACGCCAAGCCTGGGAGATGCTGGACATGCCGGAGCCCGATGTCGACGGCGTGCGCTCCTTGCGCTTCAAAATGGAATACGACTGCAAGGGAAAGCGCAGCCGGGGTCTGGCGATGCTGACTTTTGCTGACCGCATGGCCGCCGGTACGGAGCTGAGCCGCTTGGGCGAAGACCCTGATGGCTGGGAGGACGTGGAGCCGGGCACGATGTTCGACACGCGTCTGCGCGCTGCCTGCGGTAAGTAAGCCCGGCTTAGCCGGGGCGGTTGCCTTCTTCATCGGCCTCTTTGCGGCACACAAAGGCGCCGCCCTTGCTGGTGGCGTACCACAGATGGCCTTTGGGGTAGTACAGACGGGTTGCCAGATTGAGCCAGACCACCACGTCGTTGGGGCAGCGTGTTTTGGCCTGTTCTTCCGTTTGGAATTTGCCAGCGGGTTGATAGGCCAGGGCCGCTAGTGGCACAAGCAGCAGCAGAAACAAAAGCCATGAGCGGGCAAAGCGGGTCAAGGTGGGCTGCATAGAAATACCTTTTTCAGACGGGTTAAATAAGCATACGGCTTTTGGGTACGATGGGCCTTATGCATATGCGGGCGTTCATATTTTGGATGATGTGGTTGGTGGCTGGCGGCGCGGCAACCGCGCAGTCAGCGGCATCGCCTGCGCCGCAATCGTTTGGGATTGCACCTTGTCCGGAGTATGGCTATTTCCGGAATTGCCACGGCAGCTACACCTGGTACGACGGCAGCATTTATGAGGGCACTTGGAAAGATAACCAGAAGACCGGCATGGCCGTCTACAAAGACGCCAACGGCGACACTTATGTGGGCGAGTGGAAAAGTAACCGCCGAAGCGGCGAGGGCGTGTACATCTGGAGGGACGGCCGGGTTTGGCTCGGGCAGTGGAAAGATGGCGAGCCGCATGGCCGGTTTATCCAATACGCGCCGGACAAATCCATCGAGCGCATGGGAGTTTTTCACAAGGGCAGACTGCAAAGCGCCAAGCCTGTAGATCCCAAAATGTTCACCCGAATTGCAGGGCAGGTGTTGGCGGCGACCCGCGTCGCGCCCGTGGTGCCTGCCGTCTACCCACCGCCATTGGTACAGAAGCCCGTACCTGCTGCTGCGGCGACAGCAATGGACGCATTCCCCATCGATGATGTGAGCTGGGACGCGCGTTATCCCGCGCCCTGAGGTGTTGTTACGCCTATGACAATTTCCCTGCACAGCGCGTGGGCCTGGATGATTTTGTTGCTGCTGGCGCAACCCGCATGGGGGCAAACGCCATCGGCCAAGAGCGCCATACCGGAGGCTTTTGAGAGGCCCTTACAGGTGCCCATGGCACCCGGAACGACCATCAGAGACTGCCCTGAATGCCCGGATTTGGTGGTGGTGCCGGGGGGCAGTTTTTGGATGGGCTCGCCCGCAGGCACAGGCGCGAATGCCGCCGGTACGGCCAAAGCGCCTTGGGGACAGCCCAATGAAATGCCCCAACACCGGGTCGAGATTCCCGCTTTTGCCATGGGTAAGCATGAAGTGACGCAGGAGCAGTGGACGGCGTTAATGGGCGAAAACCCGAGTTTTCGCAAAGCGCGTAACTTACCGGTGGAAAACGTCAGTTGGCATGAAGCGCAAGCCTATGTGCGCAAGCTCAGTGACAAAACGCAGAAGAACTATCGCTTACCGTCGGAGGCTGAGTGGGAATACGCAGCGCGCGCCGGCACCCGAACCGAATGGGGTTTTGCACACCAAATCGCGCTGGGCGACTACGCCTGGTACCACGCGGTCAGCGAGGGTAAGACCCATCCGGTGGGGCTGAAACTTCCGAATGCCTTTGGCCTATATGACGTGCATGGCAATGTATGGGAGTGGGTCGAAGACTGTTACCACAGCCACTATGGCGGCGCGCCAACGGACGGCACCGCTTGGAAAACCGGGTGTGGGGTGCCGTACGGTGTTATCCGAGGCGGCTCGTTTGATTTGGTTCCGCAACTTGTGCGCTCAGCGGTGCGATACTGGATTTACCCTAACCAGCGCGCCTTTTACATCGGGTTTCGCGTGGCCCGTGACCTCTAACCGCCACCATTGCGTGACGATACTCGCGCACTAATTTTCTTGGTGATCGCGTTGATGAATTTTCACAAAATTGCCACAGTGCCTACGTAGGCTCCGCACCTTTCCGAGGTCACCATCATGCGAACTATTCTCATCCTCGCTTTTTTCATGCAATCTTTGGTCTCGCTAGCGGCCGAAGGGGGCGCTTGCGAAGCGCTTTCGAATGAGAATGAAAAGATTTTTTGCACCGCGCAGCGCTCCAAAGATAAAGTCATATGCAAGAAGATCAAAGACGACGAGGATAAGATTCATTTTTGTACGGCGTCGGTCAGCCCCAATTCCTATACCTGCGACAAAATCCGTTCAGACAGCAAGCGCTTGGAGTGCCTGGCTTTGGTTCGCAATACCCAGCGCAAGTCGGTCTGGAATTTGACTGGCGCGATTTACCTCAGCACCCCCCGAGCCTGACTCTAGGGACTCGGGTACAACTTAAAGTCCAAAAGCTCCCCCTGCGGCCCGATATGGGCCAACACCATGTCACCAGAGCCGATGTTCTGGCCCGTGAATTCGGCGATGTTGACGTGGTGCGTAACCAAAATTAAGGCCTTGTTGCCCTTGGTTGGCAACGCGTGAGACAGAACCTCTTTCAATGCCGTGTTTTGCGTTGCAGCGCGGTTCGGCGCATCAAAAATGGACCCCAGACTGACCTCCACTGTGACCCCGCCGAATTGGAGCAAGCTGGCGGTTTCGGTGCAGCGGCACCAGACGCTGCTCAAGACGGTTGCGCGTTGTACCCCTTGCTGGCGCAGCCAGTTCCCAATACGGGTGGCTTGTACCCTGCCCTCGTCGTTCAGGAGGCGCTGCCCCTCACAGCGCTCCAGGGAGTAGTTGGGCGGATCTCCAATGCCGGGGGCGTAGGCATGGCGCATCAGCAGGACGTAGTAGGGCGACTGCAAAGCTTGCGCGAGTTCAGACGAGTTGGCAAACGCAGGTAGCAGCAGGAGAAGGGTGGCAAGCCATCGGATGAACATGTGTGAGCCTCTAAAAAATGGGTCGCTGCTCTTTTAACGCAGAGGCCCTAGTCCCTTAATTGCAGCGGCCATAGCTTGTACGATGGCGCTTTAGACCTGGAGCCATATGAAAACTATCTGCGTGAGCCTCTTGATTTCTGCGCTTTGCACCGGATGCGCCATTTACACCGTGGCAGACGCTGCGGTCTCTGTCGGGGCGACTGTGGTTAAGACCACCGTGAAGGCTACTGGGGCTGTCATCGACGCGGTGATACCGGACAGCAAGTCCGATAAAAAAT
>Ga0214921_10012410_pt1 | contig 10189 bp, 9 predicted proteins | sample LL1505_MetaG_FD_177992 | JGI IMG/M metagenome (GOLD analysis project Ga0214921, IMG submission 177992) | Freshwater microbial communities from Lake Lanier, Atlanta, Georgia, United States - LL-1505 | ecosystem: Environmental > Aquatic > Freshwater > Lake | place: USA: Georgia | collected 2015-05-28
AGAAAAAATTACTGAATTTTTAACATTTATTAGTGCTTCCACGCGCGGAATCATCCGTTAATTTATGACTTTTTTGATTACCTGTGTAGCAGGTGAACCTTCAGGTGATATGCTTGCCGGTCAACTATTACAAGGAATACAACAGCATCCAGAATTATCGGGTAGTCGTTTTTTTGGAATAGGTGGCCCTAAAATGGGAGCCTATGGATTCGAGTCATCTTGGCCAATTGAAACCTTGAGTGTACGCGGTTATGTAGAGGTTTTAAGTAACTTACCTGAAATCTTAAAAATAAGGCGAGAGTTGACTCAGCGTATCAAAGATGAACGACCTGATATTTATATAGGCATTGATGCGCCTGATTTTAATTTAGCGATTGAAAAAAAATGTCGCAGTATGAAAATTCCCACAGTCCATTACATCAGTCCATCTATTTGGGCTTGGCGATATCACCGTATCAACGGTATCAAAAAAGCTGTAGATCATATGCTTTGCATATTTCCATTTGAGCCCAAAATTTATCATGATGTTGGGATGCAGGCTACTTATGTAGGGCATCCTCTAGCTAATCAAATCCCTATGCATCCTAGCCCACAGAATGCAAAGGAACAATTATCAAATCGAGGGCTCTTAAATTATGGTCCCATAGCGGTGAATGAGACCATCATCGCTGTAATGCCCGGAAGTCGAGAATCAGAAATAGAGTACATAGCAAAAGGCTTTTTTGAAGCAATGGTTATTATGCAGCAGACGCATGGTAATAAAATACGATTTTTAACACCCGTAGCAACACCCAAATTGCGTCCTGCCTTAGAATTACTCAAACAAGAAGCTGTAAAGAAAAATCCTGATATTCAGATTGAATTAATCACTGAAAACTCAAGTCTTATTCTTGAAGCCGCAGACTCCGTATTAATTGCAAGTGGAACAGCTACTTTAGAGGCTGCTTTGTGGAAGAAGCCAATGGTTATCTCATATTCTGTGCCATGGTTGACTGCTCAAATCATGAAGCGCCAAGGATATTTACCTTATGTTGGTTTACCTAATATTCTTTGTCAAAGTTTTGTTGTTCCAGAGTTATTGCAAGAAGAAGCAAAACCAGAGGTATTGGCAAGAGGTACTTTAGAATGGTTAGATCGTCCGAATCAAGTAGCTTCATTAGTTTCTATTTTTGAGGAGTTACACCTTCTTCTAAAGCAACCTACTGAAGAACTAGTTGCCCACGCAATTACTCAAACAATAAATACCAAATCACATTAAATATCCATATGAAACTGATCTGTGGAGTTGATGAAGCCGGAAGGGGACCATTGGTTGGTAATGTTTTAGCTGGTGCTGTGATTTTAAATCCTGCACGTCCTATTGATGGTTTAAAAGATTCTAAAAAACTCACCCCACAAAAAAGAGAATTGTTATATCAAGAAATCTTAAATCACGCTTTAGCTTGGGGTGTCGGACATGCAAGCCCTGCAGAAATTGATCATCTCAATATCCTGCAAGCAACGATGTTAGCGATGAAACGAGCTGTTGAACATTTGACTTTGCAATATAAAATAAAACCATCATTGTTATTAATTGACGGAAACCGTGCCCCAAGTATCGATATCCAAACGCAAACAATAGTGAAGGGTGATGCGACGCAACCTTGTATTTCTGCTGCCTCGATTATTGCCAAGGTGACTCGTGATCAAGAAATGATGACATTACATCGACAATACCCTGAATATGGATTTAATCAACATATGGGATATCCCACAGTTCATCATTTAAATAAAATAGCGGAGTTGGGTGTTATTCCAGGATATCGCTTAACTTTTGGACCCATCAAAAAAATGATTACTCGAGAGCAACATGGTTGATATTGAATCTTATTTTAGGCTGATTCAATCTCCTCAAAACGAGGTTATGAAACAAATTAAAATACACCTAGAGGGTGGTTCAAAATCTTCTAAATTAAGAAAAGAATCTGGTTTAACCTGTATTGAAGGAATTCATTTGGTGGATTCATGGGTACGCTCCAATCGGCTCAATGAAATCAAAGTCATTGTGACAACGATAGAGGATATTCATCATCCTGAAATATCAACTACATTGCAATATTTAATTGAACAGTGTAAAGATCATGATTTAGTATTTCCAGAACTGATTATGATGGAAGATCAAATGAAGTCATCTATGAGTGGGGCGATTAATGGCCCATGTGTAATTGCCCTCATTGAAATACCAAAGACAGTGTTTCGTCTCGATGAGCAAGTCAATATGGTTATTCTTGATGCAATACAGGATAGTGGCAATGTCGGAACCATTCTTCGAACTGCAGTTGCCGCAGGTTATAACCGTATCTTGTGTACGGTTGGTACAGCTAGTATTTGGTCTAATAAAGTATTACGAGCAGCGATGGGAGCACATTTATCTCTTGAGGTTTTAGAAATGGTTGATCCACAACATCTGATTGATCAAACATCTCAAAAAATATACTCCACGGCTTTAGACTCATCTTCTATAAATTTGTATCAATTAGGAGATGCATTACTAGAAACTCATACGTTTGTCTTCGGTAATGAAGGTCAGGGGGTTAGCTCAATATTTTTAGATCATAGCACTATGATTTTCATCCCCCAAGAAGCAGATGTAGAGTCCTTAAATGTATCTGCCGCCGCAGCCATTTGCTTATTTGAAGCAAGACGACTCCGAAACCACGTCAACTAATAGGCAGTTTTATCTGATTTGATGATTTGCAAGATGGTAGTCGCAATTTCTTCAATTGATTTATGAGTCGAGGACAACCACGGAATGTTATATCTCCCCATCATAGCTTGAGCTTCATTGATTTCATAACGACAATTTTCAAGGGATGCATATTTACTTCCAGGTCTTCTTTCATGCCGAATTTGTGACAATCTTTGTGCTTCAATAGTTAGACCGAAAAGTTTTGAATAATGCTTATTTAATTCTGAAGGAAGCTCTCCTCTTTCAAAGTCATCCGGTATCAATGGGTAATTTGCTGATTTAATGCCATATTGCATAGCGAGGTAGAGGCAAGTTGGTGTTTTACCACTGCGAGAAACACCCACTAAGATAACATCCGCCTCTTCTAAATTTTTATGTGATTGACCGTCATCGTGAGCAAGTGAAAAATTAATAGCTTCAATACGATTTTTATAGCTCTCTGTTTCAATATTTTGGTGAAAACGTCCCATTGCATGGGTAGATTTCAATCTAAGCTCTATTTCAAGAGGAGCAACAAAAGTATGAAACATATCTAAAACCATTGCTTGAGAAGTCTTAATGAGATCATTAATCTCAGCATTAACTAAAGTACTGAAAACAATAGGTTTTACTCCATTTTTCAAGTAGTTACTATTGATTTCACTTAAAGCATGTCGAGCTTTTTCTATTGTATTTACAAAAGGTATTCGAATTTGCTTAAATTCAGTTTCAAATTGAGCCAAAATAGAGTGGCTAAAGGTTTCTGCGGTGATCCCTGTTCCATCTGAAACAATGAATACAGTGCGAGGTTTATTCGTCATATAAAGTTTGGCTGATAAAATTAGATTATTAAGTACAGATTTTCAATTTTTAGAGAGTATCTATGTCTACAGTGTCCCACCAAAATGCTTATGTTATTCCATTTGAAGAGTTACGCATGGCTGACGTTGAAATTGTTGGCGGCAAAAACTCCTCCTTAGGGGAAATGATTTCACAGCTTCATTCTAAAGGAGTTCGTGTACCGACTGGCTTTGCAACGACCGCACTTGCTTTCCGTGACTTTTTGAGCCACCATCAATTGACACAACGCATCATCGATCGATTATCTGGTCTCAATATTGATGATGTAAAAGCTTTAGCCCAGGCTGGTCAGGATATTCGTCGTTGGATTATTGAGGTACCGTTGCAGGAGCGTTTAGAGCAAGAAGTTCGCATTGCTTTTGCAAAATTAGATGCCGATGGTCTTGGATCATTTGCTGTAAGATCTTCAGCAACAGCAGAGGATTTACCAGATGCTTCCTTTGCAGGACAGCAGGAAAGTTATTTAAATGTTGTCGGCATAGAAGATGTTTTAATTAGAATTAAGGAAGTCTTTGCATCACTCTATAACGACCGTGCAATTTCTTATCGAGTACATAAAGGATTTTTGCATGCGGAGGTAGCTCTGTCTGCGGGAGTTCAGCGTATGGTTCGTTCCGATAAAGCTTCATCTGGTGTCATGTTTACTTTAGATACTGAATCTGGTTTTAAAGATGCAATATTTATTACTTCTAGCTATGGACTTGGCGAAACAGTTGTTCAAGGTGCTGTAAATCCTGATGAATTTTATGTTTTTAAACCCTCCTTACAAAATGGTAAATATCCTATTATTCGACGTAATCTTGGGTCTAAGTTAATACAAATGCGTTTTACAGAGCAAGGTGAAGAGGGACGGGTCAAAACTGTTGAAGTGCCACTCGAGGCTCGTAATCGTTATTCATTAAATGATGATGATGTGATTGAACTTGCACAATACGCCTTAATTATTGAAGAACACTATCAAAGACCCATGGATATAGAGTGGGGTAAAGATGGTATTGATGAAAAAATTTATATCTTACAGGCAAGACCAGAGACCGTAAGAAGCCAAGCTGGCAATCAAGCAGAATTAAAGTATCTGCTGAAAGGTAATTCAACAGTTCTTACCCATGGACGTGCAATTGGTCAAAAAATTGGTGCTGGTCCAGTACGCATTATTCATGATCCATCAGAAATGGATCGCGTTCAACCTGGGGATGTATTAGTTGCTGACATGACCGACCCCAACTGGGAACCCGTCATGAAAAGAGCTGCTGCCATTGTTACTAATCGAGGTGGCAGAACATGTCATGCAGCAATTATTGCCCGTGAACTAGGAGTTCCTGCGGTAGTTGGTTGTGGTGATGCTACTGAGGTTCTTAAAGACGGCGCAATGGTCACTGTCTCTTGCGCAGAAGGAGATGAAGGAAAGATTTATGATGGATTGATTGAAACAGAAGTGAGTGAAGTTCACCGTGGAATATTGCCTGAAATTCCAGTCAAAATCATGATGAACGTAGGTAATCCTCAATTAGCTTTTAATTTTTGCCAAACACCTAACCAAGGGGTTGGTCTTGCTAGGCTAGAGTTCATCATCAACAATAATATAGGAGTTCATCCCAGTGCCATACTGCAATACCCCAATGTAGATTCTGAATTAAAAATAGCAGTGGAGAGTATTGCTCGAGGTCATGCAAGCCCACAAGCTTTTTATGTCGACAAATTGGCTGAAGGGATTGCGACCATTGCAGCAGCCTTCTATCCAAAGCCTGTTATCGTTCGACTATCAGACTTTAAATCGAATGAGTATAAAAAGCTTATTGGCGGATCCCGGTATGAACCGGATGAAGAAAATCCGATGTTAGGTTTTAGAGGAGCTTCACGGTATTTATCGGCAGATTTTGCTAAAGCATTTGAGATGGAATGCACGGCGATTAAGCGTGTCCGAAATGATATGGGTTTAAGTAACGTTGAAATCATGATTCCGTTTGTAAGAACGGTAAAACAAGCTAAAAACGTGATTGACTTATTAGATTCGAATGGATTAAAACGTGGTCAAGATGATCTAAGAATCATTATGATGTGTGAGATTCCTTCAAATGCCATCTTAGCTAATGAGTTCTTAGAGTATTTTGATGGGTTTTCTATTGGCTCCAACGACTTAACACAGTTAACCTTAGGCCTAGATAGAGACTCTGGAATGGAATTACTTGCGATTGATTTTGATGAGAGAGATCCGGCGATTCTTTACCTAATAGACAAAGCAATACAAGCCTGTTTAGCTAAAGGTAAATATATTGGTATCTGTGGTCAAGGACCATCAGATCACCCCGATTTCGCGAGATGGTTAACTACCAAAGGCATTACCTCGATTTCGTTAAATCCAGATACTGTTATTAAAACTTGGGAGGATTTAGCTAAATCTTAAATCAAACTATAAAAAGGCTTAATTCTCAATGACAGGAATTGGGCCTAATTTTTTAGGCTTTGTGAATATCGGTAACAACTCTTGCTCATTTTCCCAGTTAGGCTCTTGAATTGAGGTCACAATTTCAGTTAATTTTTGTCCCCACAAATTTCTAATCATAGAAAAATAAGGGTTATTCTCATCGATAGTAATTGCTTTATCTTTTGAAAATGAATGGGTAGGGTATACAAAGAGGTCTAAAGGTAAACCTACTGAAATATTACTTTTTAATGTTGAGTCCATCGAAATCAGAGCCGCTTTAGTAGCCAAGTCGAGAGGTGTTTCATATTTAAGAACACGATCAAGAATTGGCTTTCCATACTTCGCCTCTCCAATTTGAAAATAACAAGTTTCAAGAGTAGATTCAACAAAATTACCTGCAGAATAAATATTAAATAAACGAGGTTTTTCTTCACCGACTTGACCGCCGAAAATAAAACTACAGTTAAAGTCAATACCAGCACTCAGTAATGATTTTTCATCACGTTCTTTTACTTTACGTATTGCCATTCCAACAACAATAGCAGCTTCATAGGTACTTGATGCGTTCCAAAGGTTAACGCCATCAAACATAGTACCTTGTACAAGAATCTCGCGCACGGACTGAGAAATGGCTAAGTTACCTGCGCTTAATAAAGTAAAAATTCGATCATTTGACTGCTGATAAATGGTCATCTTGCGAAATGTACCAATATCATCAACACCTGCGTTCGTTCGAGTATCTGATAAGAAAACTAATCCATCATTAAGGCAAATAGCGACGCAGTAAGTCATAAGAATAAATAAAAAGTTTTAGGAACTTATCAATTTAACACTTTTCTATGGATACTTTGGAGTTTAATTGTTCAACACCACCTCCTGAACGAATTCCTTTAACTGGAGCAACATGTGAGTAATCTCGACCAATCGCAAGACGAATATGCCGCTCGTTACTAAAACAACCATTAGTAATGTCGATACTATACCAATTAGCATTTTCAATATCAAAACAAACATCTACCCAAGCATGACTGGCCATATCTGAGGAGTTTTCATCATAAAAATAGCCACTCACATAACGCGCGGGAAGTTTTAAAAAACGACAAAGACCCAACATGATGTGAGAGTGGTCTTGGCATACACCACTTTTTAGTTTCCAAGCCTGTGCTGCAGTCGTATTAGAGTTAGTAATTCCTTTTTCGTAGGTTACTTTTTTTTGAATATCGGTTGCTAATTGCATTATGGATTCAGGAGTTGGTTTACTTATCTTCTTTCCTAATAAATAATGCTTCATCTCATCGGATGGTTCTGTTAGGGGTGTTTGTTGAAGTAAATAGTAAGGTGATACTGCAGATTTAGCATCTGTAAATATAAATTGATCTTTTGTCAGCACTTCACCATTTGCCTCAATCAACATTCCCGAATAATTATTATCAAGAACAAATACATGGCAAATGTTGCCAAAGGCATCAATAGATTCAGTTAATTTACTTGGGGCATTAATTTTCCAACGCTCAAGTAATTGCGATGTCGAATCTTGAGGAGTTAGACGAAGCTCTTGAATAGAATGATGAACAGATCGTTCATACAAATATTCGGTACGATGGGTGATGATATAACGCATAATTTCAGCCTGATAACGGTATTAAATACGTGCTACTAAATTCATCAGCAATGTGGTTAATCTTTTCTAAAAAACGCTGAATAAACTGATCTAGACCTTCAGAGTAAATATCATCTATCGTTGAATAATCTAATTCTGATTTTAATTTGCCGATTAAACGTTCTATTTCTTTTGATTTACTATTTTTTAGTAAGGTAATTAACTGCAATAGTTGGTTTATGCATTTATTGAGTGACCTTGGTAGTTGCGAATTAAAAACTAATAACTCCACAATCCGTTCAGGGGTAATTTGATCGGAGTAGGTTTGTCGAAATATCTCAAATGCAGATACGGATCTCAATAAAGAAACCCAATGATAAAAATCAAAGGTTTCAGAGGTATTGTCAATCTTAAATAAAGTTGATTGATTGTTACTCGTTTGACTTTGATGAATTTGAATACGATATTTTGCCTTTAAGATTCTCGCTGTATTATCCGCTCTTTCAAGATAAGTGCCTAGTTCCATAAAGTGAAGTGCTTCATTCGATAACATCGTGCCAAATACGACACCACGAAAAAGATGACAGCGATATTTGACCCACTCAAAAAATGCCGAAGGATCTTGAGATGGACTATCTGGCAAAAACTGTTCTAAGTTCAGCCAACTTAAATTTTGTGTTTCCCAAACTTCAGATGGAATTGTTCCACGAATAATTCTGGCATTGACTCGAGCAGCATTTAGACAACAGACAATACTGGATGGATTATCCTCATCAAATATCATAAATTGCAGGATGTTTTCCCGATTATAAATAGGGTATTTACTTTCAAATAACTTTTCCAGGAGTGAAACATTGAGCAGCTTACGCCAACCTTCATGCATCAATTCTACTGGTTGAGGCATCAAAGAAGTTTGATAAGCCACATCTAACATACGCGCCGTATTTTCTGCACGCTCTGTATAGCGGGCCATCCAATAGAGGCAGTCAGCTGTTCTACTGAGCATTATGACTCCAACACCCAAGTATCTTTAGTTCCACCACCTTGAGAGGAGTTCACTACTAAAGAGCCTTCTTTTAAAGCAACGCGTGTAAGACCGCCTTGAACCATTTTAATTTGCTTGCCTGATAAAACTAAGGGACGTAAATCAATGTGACGAGGTGCTAAACCAGACTCCACAAAGGTTGGGCATGTAGATAATGCAAGTGTTGGTTGAGCAATATATTTATCAGGATGATCAATTAAATATTTCCTGAAATTTTCTATTTCAGCAACAGTTGCTAGTGGTCCAATCAACATACCGTAACCACCAGCCCCGTGAGTTTCTTTAACAACCAAATCTTTTAAATTTGCTAAGGTATATTGCAAATCTTCTTTAATGCGGCACTGATAAGTAGGCACATTTTGTAAGATCGGTTTTTCGTTGAGATAAAACTCAATCATTTTTGGGACATAAGGATAGATTGATTTATCATCTGCAATCCCAGTTCCAACAGCATTTGCAATACCCACATTGCCTGCCCGATATGCATTTAATATTCCTGGAATCCCAAGGGTGGAATCCACTCGAAGTGACAAAGGATCTAAGTAATCATCATCAATTCTTCGATAAATTACGTCAACTAATTGAGGGCCTTGAGTAGTACGCATAAAAACTTGTTCATTTTTAACAAATAAATCTTTACCTTCTACTAATTCAACCCCCATTTGTTGGGCAAGATAGGAATGTTCAAAATAAGCCGAATTAAACATCCCAGGGGTTAGTACAACTACATTAGGTTTTTTTGTGTTTGAATGAACTGCGGTTTTCAAACACTCAAGAAGTAAGTCTGGGTAGTGTTCTACGGGTGCAATGCGGTGTCGTTCAAATAGCGCAGGAAATAAGCGAATCATCATTTTACGGTTTTCAACCATATAAGAAACGCCTGAAGGAACTCTGAGGTTATCTTCTAAAACATAATATTCACCCTCACCAGCCCGAATAATATCTATACCAGCTATATGAGCATAGATATTACGAGGGACATCAACAAATCGCATCTCTGGCCGATATTGTGAGTTGTTATAAATTTGTTCTTTGGGTATGAGGCCTGCTTTAAGGATTTTTTCATCATGATAAATATCATGTAAAAACATATTGAGTGCTTTAACCCTCTGTTTGAGGCCATCTTCTAGGACGACCCACTCTTTAGCAGGGATGATGCGAGGAACTTGATCGAATGGAATCGTTCTTTCAGTACCTTTTTCATCGCCATATACAGCAAAAGTAATTCCAATCCTACGGAAGATTAATTCTGCTTCTGCACGTTTATTAGCAATATGACCATTTGCTTGAAGAGAAAGCCAATCATCAAACTCTTTGTAGTGTGGACGAACGCAACCATGCTCATCATACATTTCATCAAAAGGTGTAGTCATAGTTACAAGATAAAGCTTTCTTGTGAAGAAATGTTGGAAAATGTACCAAAAATAGTCATAATGCACTTTAATAGTGCAATCAATTACATGTACTTACCGCGACTAATTTGGGCTTTTTCTCTAACCCAATCTTTTTCTTTTTGAGTTTCACGCTTGTCGAACTGTTTCTTACCCTTTG